>FSWU01000475.1_pt1 | contig 35802 bp, 26 predicted proteins | sample 1638061 | NCBI WGS metagenome assembly FSWU01 (sample SAMEA3914788, study PRJEB12502) | metagenome | biome: forest; material: soil | place: Canada | collected 2011-07-03 | depth 0.1 m
CGTCGCGTCGCATACCGGAAGAATCCGCCGTCGACCGGGTCCCGCAACGGGGATGCCGCCATCGCCTTCAGCGCTCGCCTCCCGGCCGGCGCACCAGCCGATTCTCGCAGCAGGAAACTCAGCAGCGGTGCCACGGGGAACTTGGGGGCGCCCCCGAAACCGCCGAAATCGGGATCCTCGGTCTCCGCGACCGTCCGCGCCGCCAAGGCGAGCTCGGACTTGCCGAGCCTGTCGCCGCCCGCGGCACTTGCGGGCCCGAACGCATCGCCGTGCCGCGTACCGTCCACCTGCCGTGTGCTGTCCAAAGGATGACGCGCATCGGCGCCTCCGTCGCCGCGCTCGCGTGTCGCGGCGATCGCTTCCGCCACGCGCGCCGCAGTCTCCTCGACTTGATCCCGGCGATCCGTCCAGGCGTCGGAGACCGCTTCCAGGACCTGCCTGAACGACGCCTGGCCTGCGCCGGCATCCGGCGGGAAGTAAGTGCCTGCGAAGAACGCTCGGCCCATCGGCGTCACGAAGACGTTGAGCGGCCAGCCGAGGTGCGGTGTGAACGCGCCGGCCGCTGCCAGATAGCTGGCGTCGACTTCCGGATGCTCCTCACGGTCCACCTTGATCGCGACGAAATGGGCGTTCAGGTAGGCGGCGAGACCCGGATTGCCGAAGCTCTCCCGCGCCATCACGTGGCACCAATGACAGGTCGAGTACCCGATCGAGACCAGGACGGGGACGTCTCTGCGCTCTGCCTCCGCGAATGCGTCCTCGGACCAAGGCCACCAATCCACAGGATTGTCGGCATGCGATCTCAGATACGGGCTGATCGCGCCCGCCAGACGGTTCGCCATGACCTCAGCCTAAGCGCCCGGGTTCAACTCGCTTCGTACCGGGCGACCAGTTCGCGTTTGAGGACTTTGCCGCTCGGGCCGATGGGGAGCGTCTCGAGCACTTCCACCCTGCGCGGGAACTTGTAGGCCGCGACCCGCTCCTGCACGAAGGCGACGAGTTCGTCGCCCGACGCTGTGGACCCGGGCATGAGTGTGACCGCGCCCATTATCTCCTGACCGTGCACGTCGTGCCTGACGCCGAAGACGGCCGCGAGGGCGACGGAAGGATGGGTGGCGAGCACCTCCTCCACTTCGCGCGGATAGACGTTGTAGCCGTTCCGGACGATCATGTCCTTCTTGCGGTCGACGATGGTGATGTAGTCGTCCTCGCTCTTGGTTCCCAGGTCCCCGGTGCGGAACCATCCGTCGACCATCGCTTCTGCTGTCGCCTCCGGCCGATTCAGGTAGCCCTTCATCAGGTTGTGCCCGCGTACGACGATCTCGCCGAGTTCTCCGCGCGGCAGGAGGAGGATCCGGTCGTCCGTCTCACTGTCCGCGATCTCGACGTCGACTCCCCAGATCGGCGTTCCCACCGTACCCGGACGAGTCGGGCGCCCCATGTGGTTGAAGCACGCGACCGGCGAGGTCTCCGTCAATCCGTAGCCCTCGTGGATGTCGATGCCGTAGACCTCCTTGAAGCGGTCGATCACCGCAACAGGTATCGCAGCGCCACCCGACAGCCCGTACTTCAGCGGCGGGCGCTCCGGATTGGATTTCGCCGCCTCGAGCAAAGCGATGTACATCGTCGGGACGCCGGTCATGATGGTGCAGTCGTGCCGGTTCAGAAGCTCCAGCGCGCCCGCGCCGTCGAATTTCGGCACCAGCACGACCGTCGCCGAGGCCCGGAAACCGACGTTCATCACGCAGGTCTGACCGAATGTGTGGAAAAGGGGCAGGCAGCCCAGGATCACGTCGCCCTGGTCGATCTCGATCGTGCCGACGAGAAGCGTGCTCGCCTGTTCGACCAGCGAGAAGTGGCAGCCCTCCGCCCCCTTCGGCTTCCCGGTCGTTCCGCTCGTGTAAAGAATGGTCGCCGTGTCGAAGGGATCCCGCGGCAAGTAGGTGCGGATCGGTTCGGCCTTCGCGGCCTCGTCCTCGATCCGCGGAAACGGCGCCTGCGCGAGCATCTCGTCCGGCACCAGGGTCGAGATCACGTCGATACCGGCGAGCGCCGCACCCTTCGCACCTTCCGCGAGCAGCGGTGCTGCACACACCAGCAATTTCGCGCCGCTGTCCCGGAGGACGTATTCGATCTCCTGCCCCTTCAGCAGCGCGTGGATCGGGACGACGACGCCGCCGAGCGAGAGGATCGCGTAGTAGACGCGCGGGAAGTCGGGAACATTCGGCAGCAGGACGGCGACAGGGTCTCCAGGTCCGACCCCACGGTCCCGGAGAGCGCCCGCGTAGGCTCGCGTCTGATCCCAGAGCTCACGGTAGGTGATCCGGGCGTCTCCGAAGATCAGTGCCACGGCATCGGGTGTCCTGGTCGCCGATTCGGAAAGTAGCGCCGCAACTGACATGGTCGCGTAGCCATCACTGGACATCTGTCCTCCATCGCTGTCGTCGTTGACGTTCACGGAGCCCGCCGCAGCAGGACGTGATCCTGAGCGTAGCTCAGGGAACCGCGTGACGGCACACCGAAAGCGCTGTGGCCGGTGTGAATATACGATGGAAGGCTCATGACTTCCCCTCTCCCGCCCTCCGCAGCGCTTCCGGGCACGATCGCGCTCAACTATCCGCCCGAGCTTCCGGTCAGCCAGAAGCGCGAGGAGATCGCGCGCGTCATCCGGGAGAACCAGGTCGTGATCGTTGCAGGCGAGACCGGGTCGGGGAAGACCACGCAGCTCCCCAAGATCTGTCTTGAAATCGGCCAGAGAAGCATCGGGCATACCCAGCCCCGACGGCTCGCGGCGCGGACCATAGCGGAGCGGGTGGCCGAGGAGCTGGGCGAGGCGGTCGGCGGCACCGTCGGCTACCAGGTGCGCTTCACCGACCGGGTGGGACCGGACACCCGGATCAAACTGATGACGGACGGCATCCTGCTCAATGAGATCCACCGCGACCGCCTGCTGAAGCGATACGACACCATCATCATCGACGAGGCGCACGAACGAAGCCTCAACATCGACTTCCTGATCGGCTACCTGAAACAGCTTCTGCCCCGGCGCCCGGACCTGAAGGTCATCATCACGTCGGCGACGATCGATCCGGACAGCTTCGCTCGTCATTTCGCCGACTCGGAGGGACGCCCCGCGCCCGTCGTAGAAGTAAGCGGACGCACCTTCCCCGTCGAGGTCAGATACCGGCCACTGGTCGGCGAGGCTCTCGACGCGGACGACGAGCTCGACGACGATCGCGCGGATCGTGAAGACCGCGACTACCTCCAGGGGATCAACGACGCGCTGGACGAGCTCGCGGGCGAGAGCGACGGGGACGTCCTCGTCTTTCTGTCCGGCGAGAATGAGATCCGGGACGCCACCGATGCGATCAAGGGACGCAACCTTCCCTTCACCGAGGTCCTTCCGCTTTACGGGCGACTATCGTCGGCCGAACAGCATCGGGTCTTTCAGCCGTCCTCCGTCCCCGGGGTGCGGCGGCGCATCGTGCTTGCCACGAACGTCGCCGAGACGAGCCTGACGGTGCCCGGCATCAAGTATGTGATAGACGCAGGGACCGCTCGGATCTCCCGATACAGCGTGCGACTGAAGGTCCAGCGGCTGCCGATCGAAGCGATCTCGCAGGCGTCCGCCGCTCAGAGGTCCGGACGCTCTGGCCGCACGAGCGACGGAATCGCGATCCGTCTTTACGGCCAGGAGGATTTCGATCGGCGACCGGCGTTCACGGAGCCGGAGATCCTGCGCACGAACCTCGCAGCGGTGATTCTGCAGATGGTCTCACTCGGGCTCGGGGACATCGCCGCCTTCCCGTTCCTCACCCCGCCGGATTCGCGAGGGATCAAGGACGGCCTCGACCTGTTGACCGAGCTCGGCGCCTTGCGCACCGGACGCGGTGGGGATTCGAGGGACGCAGCGAACCGACAGCCCGAGCTCACCAAGATCGGCCGCTCGCTCGCCATTCTGCCGATCGACCCGCGGTTCGCGCGAATGGTCGTCGAATCGCAGCGACACGGGGTCAGTCGCGAAGTGATGGTGATCGTCGCGGGGCTGACCATCCAGGACCCGAGAGAGCGACCCGTGGAGCGGCGCGGTTCCGCAGACGAAGCGCACGCCCGCTTCGCGGATCCCTCGAGTGACTTCCTCACCCTGCTGAACCTGTGGAACTATCTGGAGGACAAACAGCGGGAGCTGTCTTCGAGCGCCTTCCGCCGGCTGTGCAAGAGCGAATTCCTGAACTTCTTGCGCGTGCGTGAATGGCAGGACGTCTACCGCCAGCTTCGCCAGCTCGCACGTCCCCTCGGCTTGACCATCGGGGAACGGTCGGTGAATCCCGACGGTATCCATCGTTCTCTGCTTTCGGGTCTGCTCTCGCACATCGGGATCAAGGACGCGTCCAAGTCCGGTCGTCAGAGCGAATACCTCGGAGCTCGGCAGTCCAGGTTCGTGATCTTTCCGGGATCCGCACTGGCGAAGAAGCAGCCGGCGGCCGTCATGAGCGCAGAACTCGTGGAGACCAGCCGTCTGTTCGCACGGATGAACTCGGCGATAGACCCGGCGTGGGCGGAGACGATCGCCGGCGATCTGTGCAAACGCAGTTTCAGCGAGCCGCACTGGGAGAAGAATCAGGGCGCCGCCGTGGCGTTCGAGCGCGTGACCCTCTACGGCGTACCGATCGTTCCACGTCGCCGGGTCCAGTACGCACGCATCGACCAGGACTACGCGCGCGAACTTTTCATCCGTCACGGTCTGGTGGAAGGCGACTGGCCGACCGATCGCAGTCGCGACCGCGCGTTCGATTTCGATCGCGCGAATCAGGCACTCCGGGACGAGCTCGGCGAGATCGAAGAACGGACGCGGCGTCGCGACATCCTGAGCGATGACGAGTCGGTCTTCGAGTTCTACGACGCACGGATCCCTCGCGAGGTGTTCTCCGTTCGAACATTCGACGGCTGGTGGCGCACCGCCCGACGCGAAACGCCCGACCTGCTGACGATGACCGCCGACACGCTGCTCGCCGACGATTCTGCGCAGGTCGATGAGGACGGGTTCCCCGAAATCTGGCAGCAGAACGATCAGCGGCTGACCCTCCGCTACCGATTCGAGCCCGGGGCTGCCGACGATGGTGTCACCGTACAGATTCCGCTGCCACTGCTCGCGAGTCTGTCTCCAGCCGGTTTCGACTGGCAGGTGCCCGGTCTGCGGCGCGACCTCGTCACGGCCATGATCAAAGCACTGCCGAAGTCGATCCGTCGCAGTGTCGTGCCCGCGGCCGACTGGGCCGCCCGGTTGCTGGCCGAGCTTCCCGTGTACCCGGTGCCGGGCGCAGCCTCGGAACCGCCGGGATCGTTCCAGGATGCGCTCGCCGCTGCGATCCGCCGTCTGACGGGCACGATCGTGAGCGGACAGGACTTCGACATGGATCGTATTCCCGCTCATCTCCGAATGTCGTTTCAGGTGGTCGGCGAACGTGGTTCTTCTCTCGCGACGAGTAAAGATCTCGCGGCGCTGCAGGAGCGCCTTCACACTCGGGCTCGCGAGAGCGTTGCGCGGGTCGCGGACGCGGCGACACCGAATGCGATCGAGCGCAGCGGACTGTCCAAGTGGGATTTCGGTGACCTTCCGCGCTTTCTCGATACGGAACGTCCGGGCCCCGGAGGGGCATCGAACGTGATCCGCGCGTACCCCTCGTTGGTCGATCGGGGGTCGAGCGTCGACATCCGTCTGATGAGCACGGAATCGGATCAGTCTCGCGCGTTGCCGGACGGCGTCAGGCGTCTGCTCCTGGCGTCTGTGCCGTCTCCGTCCGGATACGTTCAGCAGCATCTGACGTCGGCAGAGAAATTGACGCTCGCCGCGAGCCCGTACCCTTCGACGAACGCGCTGTTCGAAGACTGTCTGCTCGCCGTGGTGGATGCGGTGCTGTACCGGGCGGTCCCGGACGGCCTCGTTTTCACCCAAGCCGAATTCGAGACCGTCAGGGACCGCGTGTCTGGCGTCGTGATGGATTCGATGTTCGAAACCGTTTCGCTGGTCGCGCGTGTTCTGGGTGCGGCGCGTGCGGCAGACAAGGCCATCGGTTCTGCTTCTGGTCTGGCATTGATGGCGGCACTGGCCGATGCGCGGGCCCAGTTGAACGGTCTGATCTACCCGGGCTTCGTGTCGTCAACGGGTCTCGACCAGTTGCGGCACCTTCCGCGGTACCTGAATGGGATCACGCAGCGGATCGCGAAGCTGGCCGACAATCCCGGGCGCGATCGCCAGTGGCTGACCGAGGTTCAGACCGGCGAGGCGATGTTCCAGGACGCCGGTGGCCGGGTGCCGCTCCGGGCCCATTCGGCTGCGAAACTTGTCCACGCCCGCTGGATGCTCGAGGAACTGCGGATCAGCCTGTTCGCGCAACAGCTGGGGACGGCGGAGACGGTGTCGATTCAGCGGATACGAAAGGTCCTCGCCGGCTGATCGCAGGCGAGGACCTTTGACGTCATTTGCCGCTGGATGCTTTCGCGTTGGACTCGTACGACGTGTTGGTCGATTCGAAGAAATTGACCAACTCGAGCGTGTCGTTGGCGGTCGCCATCCACTTGGCAGGGTTCGACACTTTGTACTCCGCCTCGAAACCGAGCTCTTCCAGTCGGCGATCAGCCAGGTATCTCACGTACTGATTGATGTAGTTGGCGTTGAGTCCGAGGATGCCGGCCGGAAGCAGATCTCGGTTGTACTGCTCCTCCATCTCGACGGCGTCCAGGATCATCTGTTTGATCTCGGCGGCGAACTCGGGCGTCTGAAGGTCCGGGTTCTCCTCGAGAACGGTCAGGATGAGGTTGATGCCGAACTTGAGGTGCAGGGATTCGTCACGCACGACCCAGTCGATCAGGGAGCCGAAGTTCCGTAGCAGGTTTCTCTGCCGGAAAGACAGCGCGACCATGAATCCGGAGTAGAACCAGATGCCCTCGAGGATCACGTTGTAGGCGATCAGGTTGCGAATGAAGTCCTGCTTGCCCTCGGTGGTCGCGATGTCGAGGGTTTCTTCGGTCATCCTTTTGATGAAGCGGATCTCGAATTCCTCTTTGCGCGCCATCGACGGCACATCGACGTGAGAGTTGTAAGCCTGTGCGCGGTCGATCGGGAACGTCTCGAGGACGTACTCGAACGACATGCAGTGGTTCGCTTCCTCCCACATCTGCTTGGCGAGGTAGAGGTGGGCCTCCGCGGCGCTGATGTAGGGGTACACGCCGAACGCGAGCGCCTTGTTCACGAGGAGCTCGTTCGGGTTGAAGTAGCTCATCAGGAAGGTGATCGCGTGGCGTTCCTCGTCGGTCATCTTCTTGAAGTCGGCGATGTCCTCGCCAAGCTGGATCTCGTTCGGGAACCAGGTGTTCGCCACGGCTTGGTCGTAGAGGTCCATCGCCCATTTGTAGGTGACCGGCTTCAGCAGCAGCCCCTCTTGGATGCCCGTGCCCAGAATCCCCATAGTGTTTCTTTCTCCTTGCAGTGTTCTCGTAACGACCCGGTTGACTATCGGCTGACTATGGACGTGTGCTGGCGAACCCGAGGGCCGCCGGCCCACGTTCGATCACTGGCACGAATCGCACTGCAACTCGTCCATCGGGTCTACTGGGACGATGTAGTCGGAGTCGGCCGAACCGTAGACGATCGTCCCGGTCGCCGGTTCGAGCGTCTGAGTTCCCTCGTTCATTTGTCGCCTCCGACGAGGCCACCGAAGCCGAAGCCTCGTCGCGCCGGAACAGTCGCGACCGGCTCTGCCGCGGGGGCAGACGGCTCGGCGGGCGAGGCATTCGCCGCACCGAAGCCTCGGCGGACGGCACCGCCGGATATCTCCTCCGACTTGTTGACCTTGACGGTGGACTGCTCCGCCTGGTGGCGGGGCTTCATGTGCAGGTAGTACGTGGTCTTGACGCCGCGTTCCCACGCCGCGTAATAGATGTCCATCATGTCGCCGATGTCGCGCGTCTCGAGATACATGTTCCGGCTGATGGCCTGATCGATCCACTTCTGCGCACGAGCCGCCACCTCGAGGAAGGCGTACGGCGAGAGCTGGAAGCTCGTCTTGTAGTTGTCACGGATCTCTTCGGGGATCTCAGCGATCGCCTGGATGTCGCCCTGGCTGCGCAGGATCGACTCGCGCACGCTCTCCCACAGCCCGCGCTCCCGGAGCACCTCGACCAGGTTCCGATTCACTTCGAGGAACTTGCCAGAGGACGTCGAGCGGCTGAAGATCTGGGAGAACTGCGGGTCCAGGCCGGGGGTGGTGCCCGCGACGAGGCCGATCGAGGCAGTCGGAGCGATGGCCATCAGCGTCGCGTTGCGCATTCCCCCCTTGACCTTCTCTCGCAGGGCGTCCCAGTCGAGCCGCGTCGTGCGGTTCACCGCTACCGGCACGCCACGATCCTGCTCGGTGAGAGCGATGCTGTCGAGCGGCACGAGGCCTTGTGACCACCGCGATCCTTCGAAGTTCGGGTACGCGCCGCGCTCACGCGCCAGGTCGGCGCTCTCGTCGATCGCAGCGTACGAGACATGCTCCATGATCTCGTCGATGAGGTCGTAGGCGGCCTCGCTCTCATAACTGAGGCCGAGTCGCTCGACGACGTCCGTGAAACCCATCACTCCGAGACCCACCGCACGGTTCTGCGTGTTCGAATGGTCGGCTTCGTCCACGCTGGAGATGGTGATGTCGATCAGGTTGTCGAGCTGACGGATCGCCGAGCGCGCGCTCTTCTCCAGCTGGACCCAATCGAACGCTCCGTTGTGCAGGTGCCGTGACAGGTTGATCGAGGCGAGGTTGCAGACGGCGACGTTCTCGCGGTCCTGAGGCAGGCACACCTCCGTGCACAGGTTGGACAGGTGGATCGTGCCCGTGTTGTTGTTGAGGGCGCGGTTGTTGATGGTGTCCTTCCAGGTCAGCCACGGGTGACTGGTGGTCTGAAGGCTCATGAGGATCGCCTTGAACTGCTCGCGGGCGGTTATCTTCTTGAACATCCGCATGCGGCCGGCCTCGGCCTCCGCGACGTAGTGGTTGTAGCGCTCCGAGAACTCTTTGCCGTAGAGCTCGTTGAGGTCGTGGACCTCGAGCGGGTCGAAGAGATACCACGAATCGTCATTCTGAACGCGCTTCATGAACTCATCGCTGATCCAGACCGCGGTGTTCGCCGTGCGCGTGCGGCGGTAGGGGTCGCCGGAATTCTGACGCAGGTCGAGGAACTCCGGGAAATCGAGGTGCCAGTTCTCCATGTAGAAGCAGAGCGCGCCGAACTTCTTGCCACCGCGGCTGACGGCACGCAGCACGGAATCGATCGTGTGCATGAACGGGATCGGGCCGGTCGAGGTGGTGTTGTTCGACCGGATCGGCGAGCCTTGAGCACGGAGCTTGGTGACCGAGAGGCCGATGCCCCCCGTCCCCTTGGTGAGCCACATCACGTCGCGCACCGACTTGGCGATGTGCTCGATGTCGTCCTGCATCTCCATGACGAAGCAGTTCGAGAGCTGCGGGTATTTCGTTCCCGCGTTGACGAGGGTCGAACCCGCCGCGAGGTAGTCGAGGCTGCTCATCTTCTCGTAGAAGCCGAGTGCGGCATCGGTGGCGTCGGCCTCGTTGAGGGAAAGACCCATCGCGATGCGCATCCAGAAGAACTGCGGGACCTCGAGCGGCTCTCCGTTGCGGGCCTTGATCCCGTAGCGGTTGTTGAGCGTGACGACGCCGATGTACTTGAGGAGACCGTCGTTTTCGGGGGTGAGCGCAGCAGCGAGCCGCTCCAAGTCGAAGTGGGTCGCGAATCGGGAGTCCAGGAGATCTTCCGCGACGCCGCGATCGACGTATGCGACGAACTTCTCGTGGTGCAGCTTCTTCAGCTCATCGGCCGTGACGTAGTCGCCCAGCACGCGCTTGTAGATCGTCTTCAGCAGGAGTCGGGCCGCAACCGTGTCGAAGGCAGGATCGTCTTTGACGTTCTGCAGCGCGACCTGGATGACCGCCTCATCCAGCTGCTGCGTGGTGATGCCGTCGAACAGCGTCAGTTCGAGCTCGCTGGCGATCTGGGTGACCCACGTGATGTTCTCGTCGAGTCCTTCGGCGGCGTGCTCGATCGCCAGGTTGATCTTGTTCGCGTCGTAGGGCTCGCGTTCCCCGTTGCGCTTGACGACGGTGATAGCCACTGTTGTTCTCCCTCACTCATGCCGCGTCGAATGCAGCATGCTCTCCCTGCCGGTCGCCCGGCTCCCCATGGCGCCGGACAGTGCCGAAATCTCGTCTTCGGGCTGTCGAACCGAAGTATTCACTTCGTCGTTACCAGCCGGCGTGTGACCACTATATAGCGGGTCTTTCCCAGACCGGTAACCCCACATATTGTGGGCGTGTCATCCACAGATGTGCATAACTCGGCCGACTTATCCACATGCTAACGGGCACCGCCGACAGGCTCGTCAGACCCCTGGCAGAGACCACCCGCACCGATAGACTTGCTCTCTTGTGAGCAGCTATTCGACCCTTCTGAAGACGCCTGGCGTCGCTCGGATCGTCGCCGCGCAGCTGCTCGCACGGTTCCCCTCCGGGATGCTCTCCCTCGCGTTTCTCCTACATATCGAGCGGGTGCACCACTCATACGGAGACGCCGGTCTCGTCCTCGGCGCCATGAGCGTCGGGCAGGCCATCGCGGGCCCACTGACGAGCCGGCTGATGGGGCGATGGGGGATGCGGCTCGTCCTGTGGATCACTCTCGGGTTCTGCTCGCTCACCGTCGCGGCGATCGGGATCTTCGTGATGCCGATCTGGCTCACCATGTGCGTCGCGTTCTTCGCCGGCCTGAGCATGCCGCCGATCCAGCCCGCGGTCCGGACGATCTATCCCAAGATGGTCAACTCGACACTGCTGACCCCGCTGTTCTCGCTCGATGCGTCGGCTCAGGAGATCATCTGGATCGCAGGACCCGTCGCCATCACGTTCGTATCGATCCAGATCGGCACCATCGAAGGGATCCTGCTGGCCGCGTCGGTCATGATCGCGGGCGGGGCGTGGTTCATCTCGTCGCCCGAGGTGGGTCGGGTGAGGATTCCCCGCAGCAAGCGTCGTCTCGGCACCGTTCTCCGGCGTCCGCCCGTTCTGCTGGCAACCGTCATCGGTTTCCTGTTGATCGGATCATGCTCGGCGATCGAGGCCGGCGTCGTCGCGACGTTCGGCGAATCCGGCCCGGAAGCCGGGATCGTGCTCGCGATCTGGTCGCTCGGCTCGCTGCTCGGCGGACTCTTCCTCGGCCACCTGCCGATCAGCCCCTGGGCTCTCGCCCAGCGAATGGCGATCGTCTTCGTGGGCGTCGTGCTCGCCGGACTGTTCCTCAACATTTGGTGGCTTTCGGTGATGCTGATCATCGCCGGGGCCGGTATCGCGCCCGCGCTAGCGGTCCTCTTCGCGATCGTGTCGTCGAGCGTGAAATTCAGCGATACGGCCGAGGCCTACGGCTGGGTCGGTACCGGTCAGCTGATCGGCGCTGCGCTCGGCTCGGCCGGAGCCGGATTCCTGATCGACGGCGTCGGTCCGATCGGCGCCTTCGCGATCGCCGCGGCGCTCGCACTGGTCGGATTCCTCGTCGCGCTGCTCGGGCGGCGCTGGCATCCGGATCTTCGCGGGCGCGACGCCAGCCCGATCCCGGACACCGAACCGGTACAGGTCCAGCCGAGCTGACGCCTCAACGCAACGGTCGGAGCGCAGCGTCCAGCGAGACGATCTCATCGAGTACCGCGGTCAGCACGTGCTCGTGCTGCTCGGTGGGGTTGAACTCTCCCTCGTCGTCGATGAGCTGCGCCGCGAACGCGATCTCCACATTCGGTCCGGTGGGGACCAGGCCGAGTGCCACCTCGGATGGCCGCAGCGCGACCACGCCGCGAGTGCCGCCGGAGATCCCTCCGTAGCTGACCGTCCCGAGCGGCTTGCGGTGCCACTCGGTGTGCAGGTAGTCGATAGCGTTCTTCAGAGCCGGCGAATAGCTGTAGTTGTACTCGGGCTGAACGAAGATGAACGCGTCCGCCGCGTCCACCCGGGCGCTCCAGTCGATCGTGTGCTGATGCGAGTACTGCCGGAGTCGCGGATGCGCGGGCTCGTCCATGAACGGAAGATCGATCTCTGCGAGATCGGCGACGTCGAGCTCGAACCGGTCGTCGGCGCGCACTCGGCCCTCGACCCAGCGCGCGATCGGCAACGCCACCCGCCCCGGCCGGACACTCCCGATCACCAGCATCAATTTGGTCACATCATTTCCATTCTTCGGTTTCGTCGTGCTTGCGTTGTTTTGTCTGCGTGCTTTTCGGCGACCACGTCGCGCCCAGGAGCCGCCCTGAGCGCGTCGCTCCTACGGCGCCGCACCGTTGCGACGATCACCAACGACTGTGGACCGCGGCGCGCAGATACTCGTCGTACACAGAGCGCACCGTGCTCTCGAACTCCGCTCCGAGCGGCGCCGCAGCTCCCGCGGCAGCGTTGGACCGTGCCTGCTCCGGCGACCGCGCGCCAGGGATGACGGAGCTGACGCCTTCCTGCTGAGCGACCCACGCGATCGCGGCCTGCGCAGGCGTCAGACCGTCCGGGACTGCGGCAGCGAAGGCGTGCGCCGCATTCACCCCGGTCTCGAAGTCCACGCCGGAGAAGGTCTCGCCGACGTCGAACGCCTCGCCATGGCGGTTGTACGTCCGGTGGTCGTCGGCGGCGAAAGTGGTCTGCGCCGTGTACTTCCCGCTCAGCAGGCCCGAAGCCAGCGGCACACGCGCGATGATCCCCACGCCGGCTTCCACGGCAGCCGGAAGCACCCTGTCGAGAGGCTTCAGACGAAAGGCGTTCAGGATGATCTGGACCGTGGCGACGCCGGGACGCGCGATCGCTGTCAGAGCTTCATCGCAGGTCTCGACGCTGACGCCGTAATTGCGGATCGCCCCGTCGGAAACGAGTCGGTCCAGCGCGTCGAAGACATCGTCCGAGGAGTACACGGAGGTCGGCGGGCAGTGCAACTGGACGAGGTCGAGCGTCTCCACGCCGAGGTTTCGCCGGGATCGGTCCGTCCATGCCCGGAAATTCGAGTACCGATAGTTCTCGGGGACCTGTTCGACGCGACGGCCCATCTTCGTCGCCACCGTCAGGTCGAGCGTCGGGTTCGCCGAGAGGAATCGGCCGATCAGCTGCTCACTGCGACCATCGCCGTAGACGTCTGCGGTATCGAAGAAGGTGACCCCCGCCTCGGTGGCCGCATCGAGCACCGCAAGAGCGTCCTTTTCGTCGACGGCTCCCCAGTCCGCACCGAGCTGCCACGTTCCCAGGCCGACGACCGAGACACGACGCCCGGTCCTTCCAAGTGTGCGTTCGTGCATGGATCCAGCCTAAGCACTGCGTAGGCTGAATATGTGACAGAACCAGCATCACCGCTCTCCGACGAGCTGTTCGAGCGCATCCGCTCACGGGCAGCCGGCTACGACCGCGACAACGCCTTCTTCACCGAGGACTTCGAAGAGCTGAACGACGCGGGTTACCTCAGGATGCTCGTCCCCCGGGAGTTCGGCGGCCTCGGCTACACGCTGCAGGAAGCGGCCCGGGAGCAGGTGCGCCTCGCTTCGGCTGCCCCGGCGACCGCTCTCGCGGTCAACATGCACCTGGTCTGGACGGGCGTTGCGAAAGCGCTGGCCGACCGCGGCGACCGATCTGCCCAGTTCGTGCTTCGCGAAGCGGGCGCCGGCGAAGTCTTCGCTTTCGCGATCAGCGAGGCCGGCAACGACGTCGTTCTCTTCGGATCGACGACGGACGCTCGGCCGGAGCCGGACGGCGGCTACCGCTTCTACGGCACGAAGATCTTCACATCGCTCTCACCCGCGTGGACCCGCTTGGGAACGATGGGGCTCGACTCGACGAGCCCGGACGCTCCGAAGATCGTGTACGGCTTCATCTCCAGAGACGGAGGCGGATTCGATATCGCCGAGGACTGGGACACGATGGGGATGCGGGCCAGCCAGAGCAACAGCACGCACCTCGCCGGTGCGCTTGCGCCGGCGGACCGCGTGGTCAGGCGCCTCGATCCGGGCCCGAACGCCGATCCTCTCATCTTCGCGATCTTCGCCAATTTCGAGATCCTGCTCGCTGCCGTCTACACAGGCATCGGCCAGCGGGCGATCGAACTCGGCGTGGCGGCCGCGAATCGACGCACGTCGCTGAAGAACGGCGGCAAGACCTACGCGCAGGACCCCGACATCCGCTGGCGTCTGGCGAGCGCGGCGATCGCGCAGGACGGCATGCTCCCCCAGATCGATGCGCTCGCGCGCGACGTGGACCAGCTCGCGAACCACGGCGCACAATGGTTCCCGAAACTGTCCGGGCTCAAGGTCCGCGCGACCGAGAACGCCAGGTTCGTCGTGGACTGCGCCGTGAGGGTCAGCGGCGGCTCGACCTATTTCTCGGGGAGCGAGCTGGGACGCCTTTACCGCGACGTACTCGCGGGGCTGTTCCATCCGTCGGACGATGAGTCCGCCCACTCCACCGTCGCGAACGCACTGCTCGGCCCGATAGACGACTGAGGATCAGCGGGCCGCGTGTGCCCGCTTGCCTCGCGACCTCAGAGCCCATCTGACGAGGACGCGCCACCCCAGCAGGAAGATTCCGAGCACGACGGTGGCGACGATGACGAAGCTGAGCGCGACGCCCTGCATCGACACGGCTCGCAACGCCATGCCGCCCGCGACGGTCACCAGCCAGACGGGCACTCCCGGCCACTGGACGCGAGTCGGCTCCCGCCAGGCCAGGGCCACCATCCAGCCGAGTACGAGCGCGGTGAGGAAGGGCCAATACGTGGTCCAGATCCCCGACAAGGCCAGCGTCTCGCCGTGACTGCGACGGCCGATTACCACGAAGAGCAGCACAAACAGCGCGTCGAGAACGGCCGCGAACGCGATGTGTCGGCCGGAGGAAATGGGACGTGCTGGCACCGTCTCATCCTAAGTTCCCGAACATGCGCGTTCCCTTTGAGGTTCCCGCTCACGAGATGACAGACAATCATTATGGATTTACAATGGTTGTGTGTCGACAACAATCCGCGCGGAACGTCAGCTCCATACCCCTAAATGGCTTATCCTCGGCATCTGCTGCCTGAGCCTCCTGATCGTCTCGATGGACGTCACCATCGTCAATGTCGCACTCCCGTCGATTCGCACAGACCTGAACACGACGGTCTCGCAGTTGCAGTGGACGATCGACGGTTACACGCTCGCGGTCGCGAGCTTCCTCCTCCTGGCCGGTTCGACGGCTGACCGCCTCGGCCGCCGTCGCGTCTTCCAGATCGGCCTCGCCGTGTTCAGTATCGGTTCGCTCGCCTGCAGCCTGGCCCCCTCGATCGGGTTCCTGATCGCCGCCCGGGTGCTTCAGGGCATCGGCGGCTCCATGCTGAACCCCGTCGCCATGTCGATCATCACGAACACGTTCACGGATCGCAAACAGCGGGCCCGCGCGGTCGGCGTGTGGGGCGCGATCGTCGGCGTGTCCATGGCCATCGGCCCTCTCGTCGGCGGCGCGCTCACTGAGAGCATCGGGTGGAGGGCGATCTTCTGGGTGAACGTCCCGATCGGAATCGCGGCGATCGTGCTGACCGCCGTGTTCGTTCCCGAGTCGAAGTCGGCGCGTGCCCGACGGGTCGATCCACTCGGACAGATCTTCGTCATCTTCTCGCTGGTCAGCCTGGTCTACGCACTGATCGAGGCACCCCGCGCCGGATGGGACTCGCCCCTGATCATCGGCTTGTTCGCGATCACGGTCGCCTCGGTGACCGGCCTGATCGTGCACGAACGCCGAACGGCCGAGCCCTTCATCGACATGCGCTTCTTCGGCAGCATCCCGTTCAGCTCCGCCACACTCACGGCAGTGCTCGGCTTCTCCGCCTACGGTGCGTTCCTCTTCGTCAACGCGCTCTACCTCCAGGACGTGCGGGGACTGTCCGCGCTCCAGACCGGCATCTATATGTTCCCGCTCGCGCTGGCGACGCTCCTCTGCTCGCTCCTGTCGGGCCGGCTGGTGGCGAAATTCGGGACCCGGCCATCTCTCGTGATCGCCGGCGTCATGCTGGCGATCAGCGGATTCACCATGACATTCCTCAACGTGCATACGCCGGACGCGGTCCTGCTCAGCTCGTACGTCCTCTTCGGATTCGGGTTCGGCATGATCAATGCGCCCATCACGACGACGGCGGTCTCGGGGATGCCGTTGTCGCAGGCGGGCGTCGCCGCCGGGCTCGCCTCGACCAGCCGGCAGACCGGCTCATCCGTCGGAGTCGCGATCGCCGGAACCGTGACCGGAGTGGGCGCAGCGACCGCGATCGGCCCTGGCTTCGCGGCGGCCACCCATCCGCTGTGGTGGATCGTCGTCGGGTCCGGCCTCGCCGTGGCGGTGATCGGCGTCCTCTCGACGACACGCTGGGCGCAAGCGTCCACCGAACGGGTGCGTCACCTTCTGGAGGAGTCCCCATCTCCGACCGGAGCGATCCGAACCGTGTCCACAGGTTCGCGGGCGGCTGTCTCGGTTGCTGGAAAACGGGAGGCCGGGGGGCGATGAGCGAATCCGCCGATGAGGTCTGGTCGATGATGACCACCCTCGTCATGGACAGCCGGGGCGACTGGCGTCGACGCGCGGTGGAGGCGGCCCGGATGCCGTTCAGCCGCGTTCGGGTGATCAGACGACTCGCGGCGGGGCCGATGAGTATGCGGGATATCGCGGAAGCGGCCACGATGGACGCTCCGGCCGTGACGGTCGCGGTCAACGATCTCGTGGCGCGCGGTCTGGTCACCCGCGAGTTCAGCGCCGACAGCCGGCGAACGAAGGACGTGTCCCTGACCGACAGCGGCCGGAAGGTCGTCGAGACGATCGACCGGATCCGCGATGTGGCTCCTGCCGGCCTGTGCGACCTCGCACCGGCCGAACTCGCAGCGCTCAAGGCCATGCTCGAGCGGATACGCGCTGCCGACCACTGATCCGGTCGTCGCCACCGGGTCGAATAGGATCGGACGCGAGAGAACTAGGGGGTGTTCCGGGTCAGGTGAGGGTGTCCGAAGCATTGACGGTCCCGGCACTCGGCTGGGTGCGCGAGCTGTTGCGTCCGAAGCCCGCCCAGACGCCCTGGACCCTGGCCGTCCTCACCGGCATCGCGATAGCGACGCCGGTCGCCGTGGGAATGGCCACCGGAAACCTGGCCACCGGGGTTCTCGTTGCGATCGGGGCGATGACGGCCTCGATCGCCGATCGCGGCGGCCCGTTCCGCGATCGCGTCCACAGGATCGTCACGATCAGCGTCAGCGGTGCGCTCGGCTTCCTGCTCGGAGTCCTCGTCTTCGGCAACCCGATCGTGACGATCTTCGTCGTGATGCTGGCGGCACTCGTGTCGGGGTTCGCGGGCGTAATCGGGGCCGTCGCGTCCCTGGCCAGCCTCCAGTTCATGGTCTACACGGTGGTGGGATCCGGGATCAGTTTCGGAACCGGACCGGCATGGATAGCGCCGTCCTTGTTCCTGGCCGGCGCCGCCTGGAGACTGCTGCTCACATCGACCACACTCGTCCGCAGGAGTCAGGCGCACGCTCCGGAGCGGGATGCGGTGGTCGCCGTCTACAGAGCACTGGCGAAACTACTCGCCGCGGTCGGTTCGGATCGGTTCGAACCGCTTCGACGAGAACTCACCGCGGCCATGAACGCCGCCTACGACACCGTCGTGACGGCGCGTACCCACGTCGGCGGACGCGATGCCGGCTACCGCAGACTCGTCGCCCTGCTCAACGCGGCGACGCCGGCGATCGAAGCCTCAGCCGCACTCTCCGGCAGCCGCAAGCCGCTTCCGCAGAGTCTCCCGCAGACCGTGATGTCCATGGGGGACTCGATCGAAACCGGATCGGCGCCGCCTGACGTCCCGGTCGTCGATCGAACGTCGGCGGGCGTTGCCGCACTCACGGCGGGCCTGCGGGCGATCCGGAACGTGCTCGCGGGCGGGTCTCCGAACGACACCACGATGACTGTGCCGATCCAGCTGCCGGGCGCACGTCCGGATCCGCTCGCCGAACGGTCCATACGGGACCGGCTCCTGTCGCTTCGGGACACGATCGTCAGCGGACGGCGCACGTGGGCTGCCGTGCTTCGCCTGGTGATCTGCCTGGGGGTCGCGGAGACCTTGAGTGCCGCGCTACCTCTGGAACGTCCCTACTGGATCACCCTCACCGTGGCAGTCGTTCTGAAGCCCGATTTCGGGTCCGTGTTCGCGCGTGCGATCCAGCGCGGACTCGGCACCGTCATCGGAGTGCTCGTCGGCACGCTTCTCCTGGTCCTCCTTCCGTACGGGGCACCGCTCGTGATCGCGCTCGCCATCCTCGCAGCAGCCCTGCCGATCGCCACACGCCGCAACTACGGTCTCTTCTCGACTCTCCTGACACCGGTCGTCGTGATCCTGATAGAACTGATTCACCGCAATGACGAACAGTTGGTCACTGCGCGGCTCACCGACACTCTGATCGGCTGCGCGATCGTGGTCCTCGTCGGATACCTGCCGTGGCCCGAGACCTGGCGGTCGCGCAGGCGTATCGCCGAGAACGTCGCCGACGTCGCAGAGGACCTGCGGAACTACCTGAGCGTGTCGCTCGGCCCCAGCGACGCGAACCGGCCGGCCCTGCGCCGCCGAGCGTACCGACGACTGTCGGATCTGCGGACGCTCATCCAGCAGACGCTTGCCGAGCCGCCGCCGATCAGCACTCACGCGGCGGCGTGGTGGCCGGAGATCGTGGCGCTCGAACGACTCGCCGATGCAACGACCGCGACCGTGGTCCGGACCCAGCGAGGTGGACCGCAACCCACCGCGAAGGGCATCCAGGAGATCGACGCAGCCATGGCCGGTCTCACCGACGCGATCCGGAATCAGCAACCTCCGCGACCCCTTCCCCTGCCTTCGCAGGAGGCTCTCGAGGGCATCGTCAGCGAGTTGCAGGTCGCGCGCTCAGCCCTCTCGCTCCCCTCCTAGAGGTGGTCTCGCAGGAGGCCGGGGCAGGAGTCGTGTCGAGCCGCGCCAAGATCCGATCCACCGCGCACTCACGAGACAGCGTGCACCGAGACGTCGCGCACCCGCGAGACGGCGATCCGCGCCGGCCCCGATGTCGGGAACCGGCGCGGATCGTGTCAGGCGCGCCCTTCGGCGCTAGCGCCCCACCGCCATGTCCGCGGCGAGCGCGCTCAGGTTCGGGTACCCGAGTCCGCTGCCTTCGTTGTATGGCTGGCCGGGCGTGCCCGAGTAGAACACGTTGTCGCTCGTGGTCCCACTCTGGGTCAGCGGCGTCAGAGGCGAACCGGGGACTCCCGCCAGCGCATACATGTCGGGATTCCAGAAACCGACGCGATGTCCCAGGTAGGAGTCGATCAGCGCCGCCGAACCGTTCAGTTGCGGTGCGACGTAGCTCGTCCCGCCCCAGCCTCCCTGCAGCACAGGCTTGCTCACTCCCGCGAACGACGGCTCGTACAGCAGATAGCCGCTGTACGGATCGGCATCAGCAGACACATCGGGCTCGGCTCGGCCGTTGCCGTTTCCGTGGGTGACCGTCGGTGTGGGGTTGAAGCTCCACGCCGTCGGCTCCTGGATTCCGTCCACATTCTCGAACGTCGTCGGAGTGAGGTACTGGACCGCACTGTAGGAGTGCGTCCCCGGCACGTTCTGCTGGTAGGACGGCGTCGGCTCGAGTGTGCTGAATCCGCCGCCACCACCGACGACCTGCGATTCAGCGGACTGGGCAAGCGTCTGCCCGTTGATGGTCGCTGTGGCCTGCCACAGGTAGTCCCAGCCCCACGTGCGCTGCTGAGCGACACTGATGTTCGCTGACCCGTCGGGTCCTGTCAGAGTGTCGGTCAGCGGAAGGGTGGTGCCTCCCGCGCTCGTGATGTATGGACTGTCACCGGATGCATCCACCGACAGGTTGGTCGTGCCGAGGTCACCCGAGGCGTCGTACGCACCGGAGTCGCCCGCCGAGAGGAACCCTGACTGGCCCTGCGCCGCCAGCTCGAGGAACGCCTCGTCGAAGGCTGCCTCATAAGCCGGGGTCTCCTCGCCGGAGGCCACCAGCGCCTGAACGATGGTCTCCGACTCGCCCCAGCTCGCCGAAACACTGCTCGCGACGTTCTGGCTGGCCGCTTGGAAGAAGGCGTCCGCGAATCCGCTGTCGGTGTTCGGTGCCTGGTAGACGATGATGTTGGCTCCAGGAGCCACACCGCCCGACTGTTCGACATCGAGATCGGTCTCACCCGTGCCGGATGCGTCGCTCGGAGCTCCGGGACCGCCGTCGATGTTCGTCACCGTGACGGTGCGTCCGGTGGCCGGGATGTGCGCTACGTTCTGCCAGAAATACTGCGGCGCACCCACATCCAACGCGGCGAGGGTCACGATCCCTATCGTCTGGCCTCGACCGGTGGCTCCACGTTGATAGATCGGATTCAATCCGTAGTTGCTCGCGAAGTTCTGCGGCAGGTTGCACGCGCTGGTCAGGCCGCTGATCGCGACACAACTGTTCGAATTGCCCGCCTGCGCCTTGGCATCCGTCTGGTTGACGTGTACCGCTTGGCTGTAGTACGGAGCGTAATTGGTGAGGCCAAGAATCGCCTCGATCGACTGGGAGAGGGAGTACGGCAGCTTCGGCGCTTGGGCCGGAGCGTGAACCGTCTGGGCCGGGATTCCCGGAGTGCTCCCATGGCCCTTGATGCGAGGGACGTTGTACTGGTGCTGCTGCACCGAGAGTGCCGTGTCGAACTGACCGGCTGTACCTGTCGCGACGACGTCGACGTTGTCGGGGTAGACCTGGGTCTTGATGCCGAAGCGGCCCAAGTAGCCGGTCAGTTGTGCGATCGTCTGCGGGCTCTGCCCGTACTGACGCGCGAACTGGCTCACGGAGACGAATGAACGGAGCCCGTGTTCGACGTTGCTTTCGAGCGATGGGAGGTTCTGCTCCTTGAGGATGAACGACACGGTTTCCGGTGTGTTCGGAGGGGTGTTCCCGAAAACCGTGGCGTTGGGTAACGCCGACCCGGTGATTCCGGAAGGCACTTGAACCGGCGTGTTGGGATTCGGCGTCGCCGCCGTCGCAACCGGTCCTGATGCAAGGGGCAAGCAGATCGCCGCAGCGCCCGCCAGCCCGATGAAAGCCTTCGAAACGAAGGCCCGCCTCATTTTCATATACACAACCGCCTTTGAACTTGTGGAACAAACGACGACGTGCCCGCGGCGCGGGTTGTCGGAGGGAGCCTACTCCTGGGGCAGAACGCGTCGGTATCTTGACTTTTCGGCGTGTTTGGAGCACTCGGGCCCAAACGAGCGCCGCGCGCAAGAAAGTCGCGAATGCACCCGGATCACGCACGCATCGGGCGCGTGATCCGGGCACCGGAATGGGCTTCGCGCCGCCGTCGACCGCTCGCCGGCATGACTTCGTACCGAACGCCGGCATGACTTCGTACCGCTCGGCGGCATGACTTCGTACCGAACCCCTGCGGGCCGTCACAGCGCTCGCGGCAGGACCTCACACCGATCGCTGGTAGGAACGGAACGCGGCGGTGGCAAGCGCGGTCATCACAACCACCAAAGCAGCCAGCAGGCCCAGATGACCCCAGATCGTTCCCCAATCCGGGTTCGCCTGAAGCGCCTCGCGACCCGCGACCACCGACCATTCGAAGGGATTGAACTTGGCGACGTTCTGGATCCAGACCGGTGACAGCCGGGTGTCCATGATGGCCGAGCTCAGGAACATCAGCGGGAACGAGATGACCTGCGAGATCGCGATCAACGCCGTCTGCTGGCCGGTCAGGAGCGCCATCGCATTGGAGAACGCCGAGAACACGAACGTCAGCAGGACCGCCGAGAACAGCAGCACGACGACTCCCACGAAACCGCCTCCGAAGCGCGCACCGGCCAGCCAGGCCACCCCGAGGACGACCAGCGACTGAATCAGGGTGAGCACCGCCTGGTAGATCATCGAAGAGACCGTGAGTGCGCCCCGGCTGGTCGGGGAGGTCAGCAGTCGGTCCATGACCCCGCGATCCATGTCCTGGATATAAGAGGTACCGGCCCACGCGCTCCCGAAGAGCGCCATCATCATGATGATTCCCGGTGTCAGGAAGACGAGATAGCTGCCACCGGAGAAGCCCGGGATGTCCACGACGGACTTGAAAAGCTGCCCGAACAGAAGCAGCCAGATGATCGGCTGGATCAGATTCATGACCAGGTAGCCGGGCACTCGAACGAACGCGCGCAGCTGGCGGACGGTCAGGGCCGCGGTGTGGGTGATTGCGATACTCATGCTGCGTTCTCCTTCGCTGCGAACGTGGCGCCGGTGTGACGGAAGTAGACGTCGTCCAGACTGGGCCGGGCGACGGTGGCGGACGCGACGGGAATGTCCGCCTGCTCGAGGAATGCCAGAACCTGAGGCAGAGCCGATGCGCCTCTGTCCGCTCGCGCACGGAGTGTCCGTCCTTCCCCGCTCAGCTCGCTGATTCCGGCAAGCGCCCCGAGCGAGCGGACAGCCGGACCGGTGTTACCGGCATCGAAGAGCTCGACGACGATCGAATCACCGTGGAGATCGTTCTTCAGCTCATCCGGCGTGCCGGTCGCGATGACCGTGCCGTGATCGATGATGGCCAACGTCCTGGCCAGGCGATCCGCCTCTTCCAGATAGTGCGTTGTGAGCAGGACGGTCATCCGCTCGTCGTTCGCCATGCTCTCCAGTTCCGCCCACATGCCCGCCCGCGCCTCGGGATCGAGACCCGTGGTGGGCTCGTCAAGGAAGAGCACGGCGGGGCGATGCATGAGACCGATCGCGACGTCGAGCTTCCGCGCCATTCCGCCCGAGTACGTCTTGACCTGGCGTCGAGCCGCGGACGTGAGTGAGAATCGGTCGAGCAGTTCACCCGCTCTGATCCGTGCCGATCGTGCGGACATCCCGTGCAACTGCCCAGCCAGAACGAGGTTCTCGAGACCCGTGTCCATCGGGTCGGACACCTGTTTCTGGGCGACGAAGCCGATCACTCGTCGTACCTGGTCTGGATGCCGCGTCACGTCGACGCCTCCGACGACGGCACGGCCGCTGTCGGCGCGGGTCAGGGTCGACAATATCTTCACGGTCGTCGATTTGCCGGCGCCGTTGGGCCCGAGCAGACCGAAGATGGTGCCCGGCTCCGCTCGGAACGTAACCCCGGACAAGGCTTGCAATCGGGGTTTCCCTCTGCCGCCCGGATACGACTTGACGAGGTCCCAGGCTGCGAGAGTCTCGTAGCGCTCGGATCCCGGCGTCTGGATTGTGGTGGTCATGGGGGTCTCCTTCTCGATGGTCGACAAGAGATCCCTGAACGGACGCGAACGCGTCAGTAGACTGCTTTTGGGCCCCAGCCGACTGTTAGCGCAGTTCCTTGTTCAAGGACGTCTCGGGGTTTCGGTGGTCCGGGTGTTGCCGCATCCGGACCACCTTTTACTGGTGGTTGTTTTATCGGTCGTCATTCCTATTGGTTGTTCGGTGGTGGTTCCGCTCCTTCTGCGAAGGCCCGGAGGTACCGCTCTTGTAACTCTTCTGTGGCGATCCCGGACGCGATCAGGTCGTGCATCTGCTTCCAGAGGTGCTGGCCGCCGACTTCGCCGGCGTCCAGTCGTTCGAGGAGCCGGCCGATCCAGCGCCGCTCAGCCTGCAGCATCTCGATCAGATACTGGGTCTCGATGAGGAAGATCTCGGGAACCGACTCCACATCGGGTGCGCGCAATTCGTCCTGGCGTGCGCCGATCAGGTCGTCCAAGCGCTCGATACGCCGCCTCAGCACGTCGAGTGCCTCGTCGGGTCGCAGCATGGCGATGAGCGACAGTCCTGCTTCGAAGGCCGGATACTCCTTCTGCGGGACCTCGAGCAGCTCACGCAGCCACGAGATCGCTTCCGTCCGGCCGGCGTCCGTGATCGCGTAGACGATCCGCTCCGGTCGGTTGCCTTCCTTCTCGACGCGGTCGGTCTCGATCAGTCCGTGCTTCTGAAGCGATTTGATCACCGCGTACAGCGAACCGAAGTTGAGGCGGATGCTCTCCTCTTTACCCCGCTCCCGAAGCGTCGTGGTGATTTCGTAGGGGTACATCGGACGCTCCCACAAACACGAGAGCACCGCCAACGCCAAGGGATTGGACACCGGCCGCGCCATGCGGATCACCACCTGCTCATATTCGCTCTGACGAAAACGCCTACTCTGGCAAAAGCACTTCATATCGATTACTTTGTTCAGAGTAATCACGTTCGGCATCGTGTGTCAAGGGACTGGTCCGTCGAACAGACGGGGTCACCCGTGGCGACCCAGGGGATCATCAGTGCGTCCCGGGCGGATCAGCGGTGTCGACTCAGGATCACCCATTTGGGGGGGATGCGTGCGGGCGCCGGACATGTCATCCTTGGGATATGAGAAAATCTCATCATTGCGCGACGGGGGCGCTCCCAGCAGGATCGAGCGGACAACCATGATCCGTGTCAGCCCACGTGCCAGTGAGACGGGCACGCTCCCCCGCGTCTCCGTCGTCATCCCGGTCCATAACGGCGGGCCGCTTCTCGCGGACTGCCTCGAATCGGTCCTCGACCAGACCGGGGTGTCCGTCGACGTCACCGTTGTCGACGACGCGTCCACCGACGACAGTGTACGCACTGTCGCCGAATTCGCGCGACGCGACCCCCGCGTGCGCCTTGCGCGCCACGAGCACTCTCAAGGACGGATCACGACCGTCAACGAAGCTCTCGGTTACGCGATCGCCGGTCTCGTGGTGGTCATGGAAGGCGACGGGCTCCTCACCGCGGGCTCACTACAGCGGTCGGCTCGCCTGATGAACGAATTCCCCGACCTCTCCTTCGTGTACGGAGACCCGCAGCCGTTCAGCGGAACCCCGGCGGCCCAGCCTCTGCACGAGCGGAAGTCCACGATCTGGACCGGCTCGGAGTGGATCGCGTGGGTCCTCAAGCGAGGCGACTCGGCGATCAAGTCGCCGGCCGTCATGCTCCGCCGTCAGGCCCTACGTGCAACGGGCGGCCACCGCTACGACATACCGGAGGCATCCAACCTGAATCTCATGCTCCGCCTCGCATCCGTGGGGCGCGTCGGCCACATCAACGGGCCCGCCCAGGTACTCTGCCCGGCTCCGCCGTCGCATCCGGTCGCCCTGGCCGCAGGCGCGGGGCATCTGGACGAACTCCATGCGCGCCTGAAGGCTTTCGACCTGTTCGTCGAGGAGTGCCACAGCCATCTGCACGATCCCGCTGCTCTCCGCGCCGCGGTCAGGCACTCTCTTGCGCGCGACGCCCGGGCTGCGGCCAAGCACGCGCGCGACCACTGGCGCGCCGACATCGAGCCGGTCTCCGAGTACCTCTCGTTCGCTCGATCGCTCGAAGCGAAGAACACCGGCTCGGCCGCTTCGGTCGCGGCACGCACCTATCACGATCTTCAGGACAGGCTCACCTGGCGGAGATGGCGGCGCGCAGGGATCTGAACTTCATCGCATCGACGTGCAGCCCCAGGCCATCGGCGACCAACCGAGGCCATCGGCGAGTAGCCCGAGTCCATAGACGAAACAGTGCACAAGAGCAGTGGTGGGCGCCCGCGCACGACTGTTACGATGAGGCATCCTCGCCTTTGAGGTGCCGGAGCGATCCCGACAGCTGCGGAGATACGGATGTCCAACGTGAAACTGAATTGGTCCACATACGCGCGCTTCGGCTGGGCGTTCGCGATCGTGTCGCTTTTCGCGACCAGCGCGACATTCACCGGCCAAGGGCCCGGTGTCGACACGATCTTCGGATCCGCGACGCCGCATACGGTCAGCAGTCCAGACAGCCGAGCCACGACGGTCGGCGTCGATTTCTCCACGAGCACTGCCGGTAGTGTCACCGCCATCAGATTCTTCAAAGGTCCGCGGAACGCCGGTCCTCATACCGGAAGTCTGTGGACGGCCAGCGGCCACAGGCTCGCGAGCGCGACGTTCTCGAGCGAGTCGCGAAGCGGCTGGCAGACGGCGAACCTGGCTCATCCTGTCGCCATCGCGGCGAACACCGAATACGTCGTCTCCTACCTGGCACCACACGGTCACTACTCTGCGGATGCCGGCTACTTCACGCGCGCGATCCACCGCGGGCCTCTCACCGTGCCGGCCTCGGGGGGCGTCTACGCCTCGGGAAATGCGTTCCCGACGCATCGCTACCGCGCTTCCAACTACTACGTGGACGTCGATTTCCGGCCGCTGAGCACCACGAGCGGCACAACGCCGACCCCCACACCGACGGCGACCGCGACACCGACGCCGACCGCGACAGCCTCCGCACCGCCCACCACCGGGACCTCGGTGCTCGACCTGCCCAAGATCGCGTGGGACGGTGGTCCGGCGTACTGGTCCCAGTTCAGCAAGGCTTCAGGAGCGGGCTGGACGAACCCGAACTTCTTCCCGATCGTCGTCTGGTACGACGGGATCTCGAGCAATGCCGAGGTGCAATACGACAAGTCGGTCGGGATCAACACCTACACCGGCGGGATGTGGGCGGGAACGCCCTATTCGCTCTTCTCTGACAACGGCGTCTACTGGATCGGCAGCAAGCTCAATTCCGGTTTCACCAACGACAGCGCGAACTGGGTGGGCAATTTCCTCGGCGACGAGGTCGACGGACAATACTCCGCCACTGCCGGCCAAGCGTTCCTCGCCCAGCAGGTGAAGGCCGATGCGGGTGGCGGGCGCTTCAACTACGCCAACTTCACCCAGTCGGTGCTCACGACCGACATGCCGGCCTCCGTTCGCAGCGCCTACGTGAACAACTACACGAACGCCGTCTCGGTCGACATGTACTGGTACACGATCCCGGCCTGCAGCACGTCGCCGTTCCGCGGCAACGTCTACCTCGATCCGGTGACGGCCGCGAACTGCCGCACCTCCTCGAGCTATGGGAAGACGATCGACTCGCTGCACATCGACGACCAGGCGGACGGCAAGCTCCAGCCGCTCTGGCAGCTCGTGGAGGACCTCAACGGCGGCCCCGGTGCGAACGCCCCGGCTGTGTACATCACTGCCGGCCAACTGCAGGGCGCCGTGATGAACTCGATCATCGCCGGTGCACAAGGGATCGTCTACTTCAACCAGAGCCTCAGCGGGTCGTGCCAATCCAGCAACGTGGTGCGACAGTCCGAGGACGTCGCAGGGTTCTGCGGTGATGCCCAGGTCGCAGGAATGAAGACGGTGGACAGTCAGGTCGCCTCGCTCGCGAGCGTGATCAACACGCAGTCGTATCAGTACTCGTTCGGTTCCGGCCTGGACACCATGCTCAAGGTCCAGGATGGATACGCCTACATCTTCTCGATGATCGACGGCTCCTCGTCGCCGGGGAGCCGCACCTTCAAGCTGCCGCCGGGAGTGAACGGCACATCGGTGCAGGTCCTCAACGAGAACCGGACGATCCCGGTCAGCTCCTCTGGCACCTTCACGGATTCATTCGCGAAGGAGTACACCTACCACATCTACAAGGTGGCACTGGGCTGAGCCGCCTCGGAGCGTAGAGTGTTGCCATGAATCAGGCGCAGGACGCAGCGCCGGCATTGCCGCCGGTGGTGAGCGCGGATGAATGGCAACGTTCACGTGACGAGCTGATGGTTTTGGAGAAGGCCGCCACGAGGTCGCTCGACGCGGTTGCGGCCCGTCGCCGTCGGCTGCCGATGGTGCGCTTCAGCGACTACGTGTTCACGACGGCCACCGGTACGACGACCCTCCGCGAGCTGTTCGGCGGCAACCACCAGCTGGCCGTCTACCAGTTCATGGATGTCGGCCCGGACGGCTACTGCCCGGGCTGTACGGCATTCACCCGTAATGTGGTCGACCTGGAGACCATCGCCGAAGCGGGGATCAGTTGGGCGACGGCGTCAGAGATGCCGATCGAGCAGATCGAAGTGCTGAAAGCGCGCGAAGGATGGACGCTGCCGTTCGTCTCGTCGCGTGGCACGACGTTCTACCAGGACTGCGGAGGGGCTGGGGGCTTCATGCTCAACGTCTTCCTGCGCGATGGAGACGACATCTATCGCACCTACACGACCACGTCTCGTGGCGTCGATCGTCTGATGTTCCTCCACAATGTCCTCGACCTGGCTCCCTACGGGCGGCAGCAGGACTGGGAGGACTCGCCTGAAGGCTGGCCGCAGGAACCGACGTACGGCTGAGGACCGCGGGCATTGCGAGTCGCGCTGGGTTGATCCTGAGCCGGCGTAGGGCTGGCGATGGATAGGTCCGGGCCCTTGCTACAGAGTCGCGCCGGGTTGCTCCGCGCCCCGGACCGCCAGACGGCGGAGTCCACCGCAGATGCCGAGTGCCAGGAAGATCATCCCTGCAGCCTGCGGAAACGACAGACCGTCGAAGAAGGCGATGAGGACCGCCCCGACCGCAGTTGCCGCGATGAGCGACTGGGCGAGCTGCTTGTCGAGCGGAGTCTTCAACAGCCTGCGCGCCCGGTCCGCGGACTTCATCGCGATCACGATGAGCACGAGGAAGGCGGCGAGGCCCGCCAAACCCAGTTCCGTGGCAAGGAGCAGGTACGCGTCGTCGTAGATGTAGTAGATCGGCAGGAACGTGCTGAAGCTCTTGCCCAGCACGGGCGAGTGGGAGATGAAGCTCATCGCCATGGTGAGCCCGTTGGCCCGGGAAACGGTGCTGGGGTTCGAGGACAGTCCCGTGAACAGGCCGATGATCGTCCCGAGCATGCCGGGAATCAGGACCCCGACCGTGACCAGGATCAGGGCTCCCCCACCGACCATCAGCGCACGGATCCGTGGCGACATCGCGGGAAGCAGCACCAGCAGTACGACGACCGCGCCGATGAACGACGAGCGTGAGATCGACAGCGCGACGGCGGCGGCGATCAGGACGGGCGGGGTCCAGCGACGCAGCGGGGACCGCTTCGTGTCGCTGATCGCGAGCATGATCGCGATGGGGAGCGCCATGCACAGGACGACACCGTATTCGAGCGGGTCCGATGCGGTTCCCGATGCCCGCACGAAGCCGCTGCGTGCGTCCAGGCCCGAGATCTCCGGTGAGCTCACAGACATGCCGGGAAACGAGATCCAGGAGATGAGCGAGGATTTGGTGATGAACTGCAGCAGTCCAAGCAGCGCCAGCAAGGCTCCCGCCAGTGAGATCCGGCGCATCAGCACGCGGAAGCGCACCATGTCCGAGATCCCGTCGTTCGCGACCAGGAGGATGCCGCCCCATGAAGCCATCGTGATGAGCCCCGTCGTCGCCGTCTTGACCTCACTCGAGGGAATCCCCCGGATCATGGCCCAGGCGTAGCTGACGAAAGCCAGTCCGATGAAGCAGAAGAACGCGATGCGCACCGGCTGGATCGGCATCTGCTTCGGCACGTGGCGTTGAACCTGGTTCCATGCCCACCACATGGTCGCGCCGAGCGCCCAGAGGGTGGCTGGACGCCCGAGCGAGCCCAGAGCGTTGAACGCGAGCCCGGAGGGCAGCGCGCACAGCAGGAAGAGGTAGACCGTCAGCACCGCAACGGCGTCGAATCCCCGGCCCCGACGACCGGAGACGACGTCGACGGCATCAGCAGCCGGTGTCTTCTCGACGTTCCGGGCCGCGCCGAGCGCGACTCCGGTCCGCTGGGGCGTGAGCTGGCTCAATTGTCCGACCATCCATCGGACCGCGCTGGAACGGACGGGCTGTTCTTGGTCGACTTCTTGACCGGCTTGCCTGGACGAGGCGGGTTGTGTGTATCAGTGGACGAATCGGTGATCCGGAAGCCGGCCGCGGCAGTGGCGGCCGCCGCAGCAGCAGCTGCACGCCGGCGGGCACGCCACGTCAGAATCAGGCTGTCGATCAGTGCGGCGAGAAGCAGCGTGACGACCAGTCCGATCACTCCGATGATGCCGACCACTTCAAGCTTGGTCTTCTGGCTGACCTGGCTACTGCCGTCCGCGGTGACCGGAACGACCTTGATCAGGGCGTTCTTGGGAACCGCTGCCTGCGTCTGCATCGTGGAGAGGGCCGGTGCGATCTGAGCGTCGATCGCGTCGAGGGCGCCCGCTGCAGCACGGTTGGTGGGCGCGGTGACCGTGATCGAGATCATCGGGCCGCTTGTCGCCTGGTCGCGCGTGACCGTGATCGTGGACCCCGGATACTCCTTCAGGATCGGTTCCTGCGCCTTCTCAGCGCCGAGCGCTCCGACGAGAACATCGCACGCCTGGGAGAGGTTGCCGATGTAGAGGTACGGGTTGTCGCCTTGCGGATAACTCGTCGTGCCTGGGATCAGAACCGATGTCGAGTTTCTCTGATACGTGACGCCGACGTGCGAGTAGGCGACGGCGCAGGCCAAGACTACGACGATGACGCCGGCTAGTACGACGTACCATCTACGCGCTATGCCTCGGAAGAAGCTGGCCAGATTCATGATGCGGGACCTCTCTGTGGTCGGGTGAGGGGTGGTCGGGTGGAACGTGCGATCTGTCTGTTCGAGGAACCGCGGTGCACTTCCTCGTGGAGTGTTCTGCGCGCCTTACGCCTTCTCAGCGCACGGTCGAGCAATGTCGCTCCGCAGGCCGAGAGACAGAATCCGACGGCAAGCAGGGCGAGAAGCCCTCGTTCGCGCATGCCCTTCGACGCACCCACGAACTGCACGGGGTTCGGGGCGGCGAGGGAGGCGACGATCCATTGGTCTTTCGGGACACCCAGCTTCTGCTGGCTGCTCACGGTCAGCTTCTGGATGCGGTCGAGCAGCCGGTTCTGGGTGCTCTGTACCCAGGCTGCGGTCGGTCCGACGACCTGTACGTCGATGTCGGGGTTGGGAAACGACTCCTGCCACTGACCGCCGTAGTTCGGAACGGCGACCTGGTATCCCTGCCGGATCCCCGCGCCGAAGAGCGTCGCGTTCGCCGAGGCGAGGCGAGCGATCGTGTGCGAATCGTTCATCTGGGTCTGAATGAGCGTCGCGAAGGCGACGAGTGAGTCGGTCTGATTGTCGTCGACACCCGTGATCGGAGCCTCGCCGGGGCTCACGAACACGATCGTGCTCTCCGATTCGTAGACAGCACTGGATCGCGAGAAGAGCCCGAAGACGAGGACGGCGAGAAGAATCCCGGCGACGACGACATACCAGCGTCGCAGAAGCGAGCCGAGTACCGATGCACTGATCACTGCGGCCCCCCGAGGTTCGGACTCTGCTGAGTCTGCACGGCGGCGGCTGCCAGAACCGGCTTCGCCGTCTTCTGCGCGACGACACCCTTGGCGTGGGTGAGACCGTCGCGGCCGAGAACAGCCAGTGCCACGCCCTTGAGCGTGCGGCGAGCGCCGTCGCGAACGAGCCGGATGGGTTCGCGCACGGCCGCGTCGATCGCGAGCGCGCCGTTGCGGGGCACGGGAACGCCTTCGAGGGCTCCGGGAAAGAGGTCGCGGTGAGGCGCCGGCGAGACGAGACGGCCGTGGATCCGGTTGCTCACATTCGACCCGTGGACGACCTGGAGCCACCCGGGAGCCCCGCGGAGTCCGATCGACTCCATGTGCAGCGGAAGCCGGTTGTGCCAATCGAGCCAGCACGTCTGGGGATCCGTCCAGCCTTCCGCGACGGAGCAGAACGCGTTGAAGCGGTCGCGCCGGCGGTGGGCGCCGGACGATCCGAGGATCAGCCCGTTCTCGAGGTAGACGGCGACGCGTGAATCGCCGCCGTGCTGCGCCGCGTTCGCGTCTGCGGCTTCACGAATCCGCCGCACGAACGAGCTGGAGAGCGCATCGTCGTTGTCGAGATTCGTGGTGATGATCCCGGTCCCGCCGGCGCCGGTGATGCGACGAAGATCCTCGACAAGTGCGGTCCGCGGAACACTCGCCCGGAACACGGCGTGAAAACGTCCGTCCTTCGAGGCGTCAGCGATCCAGTCGAGCAGCCATGTCGGGCTTTCGGGATCGAAGTACACGATCCACTCGAAACGCTGGTCCTCCTGGCTCCGCACGGAAGGCACGCAGTATCGCTCGAATAGGCCCACGCGATCGCGCAGCCAGCCGTCGCGAGCGCGGATGACGCTCTCCGCGCCTTCGGAAGGAAGGTTGAACCGGGTCACGAGCGCGTAATCGAATCCACGGGCGTTCATGGTGTCACCTCGGCTTCCCGGACTTTTCTGCTGCTTTCGTCCCGTTCCCAGACGGCGTTCCGCACTCGGCGTGCGGCGAGCCGCCCGCGGACCACGAACGTCGCGTAGACAGCCGCGTCGAAGACGCTCACCGGTCCACGCAGAGTGCGCACGAGTTCCTTCACAGAGCTACCGCCGGTCGACGCCAGACCGCTCTCCGAGTTGCCTCGGCTGGTCCGCTGCAGGATGGCCATGAGGCCCGCCGCGTCGCGCGGAGTCCGCACGAGGACCGGCTCGGTGCCGAGAATGCGTTTCTCCGCGTCGCCGAACAGTCGATCAACCCACAGATCGTCGGCCGTCAGCGTCGGGAACGCGCCCAGACGCTCGTGACCGGTTTCGCTCAGTGCATAGGCACCTGCGCCCCAGAGCGCGCTCTTCGTGGAGGGCATCCGCACCCTGGTGCGGTAATAGGACCGGACCAACGCGCTCGCGCCGTCCGTGTCGTACCGGTAGGCGGGTCGGGCCGCGACTTCGGGGCCGGCGGCCAGAGCGCGGAAGACGTCTTCTACTGCGGACGGCGCGATCTCGATGTCGGCGTCCAGGTAGAGGCGCGGCCAGGCATCGGTCGCCCGGTCGGCAGCGTTCAGCGCCGCGGTCTTCGAAGCGATCGATGTCTCGATCACGCGCACGCCTGAGAAAGCTCTTGCCCGCTCCGCCGTGTCGTCTGTGCAGCCGTTGCACGCGACGATGATCTCGATCCCGCCGCTCTCCGCGTATGGCGCGAGCGACCGGAGCGTGCGCTCGATGACAGCCGCTTCGTCGTGTGCGGGGATGATGATGGCGCCGCGCGTTCCGCCGGACGCAGGGTCCGTCGGCGGCTTCTTAGAGGAGACCGTAGCGGGGGCGGGCACGGCTTTCGGAAGCGACGCCCAGGATGACCTCCTGAGTACGGTGCGAAGCGCGTGACGGTGAGCCGGGTTCGCGGAGCGGAGCGCCTCATGAAGGACCACCGCAACGCGGATGCGTCCGGCCCGCGTGTACTTCTCCGCGTAGCGGATGCGGTTGACCGCCATCAGGGCCGTCAGCTCGCGCGAGCTCCCCGATCCGCCCTGCCGGTGGCGGAACACGGCGCTCGGCTCGAACCAGATGGCGGCGCCGGCATCCCGCGCTCGACGGAAGTAGTCGGTCTCCTCCGAATAGAGGAAGAATCGCTCATCCCAGTCACCGAGCGCGTCAGCAAGCCGGCGTTCGACGAGGAGAGCCGCTCCGGTCGCCCACTCGATACGGTGCGCGTACCGATAGCTCTCTTCGTCGTACTCGAGCTCGCTCCAGGCGCTCGGGCGCCGCGAAAGGTGCGATCCGAACAGGGCGTCGCCGAAAGCTGCGCTCACCCGCGGCTCGCGCCGGAGTGACGGGTAGCATTCGCCATCGGTGGTCTCGATGCGTGGTACGACGATCCCTGCACCGGTGGAGTCCAGCCGCTCGATCATGGAGCGCACGGCACCCGGCCGGAGGGTCAGATCGGGGTTGAGGATCAGAACCGCGGCGGAATCTCCCCAGCGCGCCTTCGAGGCGTTGATTCCGCCGGCGTATCCGACGTTTCCGCCGCCGCTCAGAACGATGACATCGGAGAACCGGGAGAGCTCGTCCAGAGTTCCGTCGGTGGAGCCGTTGTCGACGACGACGAGGCGGATGCGCGTGTGAACGGCCTCGCCCCGCAGCGCAGAGACCAGCGGGACGATGTCCGTCTCGTTGTTGTACGTCACGACCACGGCCGTCACGTCGGCGAATTCCTGAACCGGGCTGAATCGCGGCGCCTTGTTCGAACGACGGCGCGGCTCGCTCGTCGCGTTCGAGACCGCGTCGCCCGTCGCGGCGGCATCGATCGTGAGCGTGGCTTTCGGAGCGGAATCGGCAGCCGTCGCCCGGTTCGCGGGTACTTCGGCCGAGTGGCGGCGGAGTGCACGGTACGCACCCGGACCGTCCAGCAGGTAGCGGCGAGCGAGACGCCGCGGCTCGAGAAGGAGGCGCCATGCCCATTCGAAGCCGGATTTCGCAACCCAGCGAGGCGCACGTGCGACCCGTCCGGCCAGGAAGTCAAGGACGGCGCCGAACGCGAGGAACACCGATGCACCGGATCGGGATCCGTACTCCGCGATCCAGATCTCCTGCCGGGGTTTCCCGAGACCGACGACGAGCACGTCCGTGCGGGCCGCTCTGATCTGGTCGGCGACCGCGCGCGAGGCGATGGGGTCGCCCAGTTCTTCGCGGCTCGGAGCCCAGTAGCCGGAGATCCGCAGCGCGGGCCGTTCTGCGCCCAGGCGCTCACGCAGAAGGTCATGGGTGGCTTCGGAGCCTCCGACGAACCCGACGCTGGCGCCGTTCGCCTCGGCTTCGTCGAGGAGAGGACCGATCAGATCGCTGCCGGCGAGCCTCGGCCAGGAGCGCCCCGTGATGCGGGCGGCCTGCGCCGCGACGGGCGCACCGTCGATGAGATTCAGCCATTCGGGCGAGGTTTCCGAATCCGGACGATCCAGCGAACCGTTCCAGCGTCCGCCGCTCCCGAAGTGGTGCACGTGGTCGAGATTGATCGAGACGACCGCGAGCGGTTCCCCGGAGCGCATCCTCGACGAGACGATCCGGACGGCGTCGCCCGCGTCAGCGAGATCGACCGGGACTCCCGCGAGTTCCACGGAAGGACGGTCCGGTTCGGAGCGCTGCTCGATGCTCATACGGGCACCAGAACCGTTCCTGTTTCGAGTTCGTGCTCACGGTAGAGCGCGCCGTTCTCGGGGCTGCTGAAGATTCCGTCGCCGCGTTCCTCGAGTCTGTTGCCCTGCGGATCGACCCAGCCGACCTGTCGCGCGGGCACGCCTTCCATGAGCGCGTAGTCAGGCACGTCCTGAGTGACGATGGCGCCGGGACTGATGATCGCCCACTGGCCGATCGTGATCGGAGCGACGCACACCGCACGGGCTCCGATCGAGGCGCCGGTGCGAACGGTGACACCGCCGAAGCTGTGCTCGCTCTCGGCGACCCGGCTGCCGTCGGGGTTGACCGCCCGTACGGGCGCCTCACCGGTGAGGATTGCGCCCGCGCCGATGAGGACTCCATCTTCGACGAGTGCCGGCTCATACAGTTGCGCGAAGTTCTGCACGCGGCAGTACCGTCCGACGATGACGCCGGGACCGACATAGGAGCCGCGTCCGAGAAAGCACCCCGTGCCCAGCTGTGCGTATTCACGGACCTGGGCGAGGTGCCAGATCGTCACCCCGGCGCTGACATTCGCGTTGGGGTCGACATCGGCCGTAGCGGCGATCTGAACGGGTTCCTCAGGTGTCGCCGGGCGTCGTCCTGGCCGCGGTGCTTGCCGGGTGCTCGTCGGGTTCATACTCTAGAGATCTTTCGCTGCTGGCCTGCGATCTCTCGCTCGGGCCGTAGGGTCGGGTACAGAGGCTGGAAAAACGATGTCGGGTTAAACTGATACTTTCTCAGCTCTCTAAAAATGAGATTACATCGCTTTTCCCCGCTTGTCCCTGCCCCCGAAGTGGGGCCGGTGACCTCTCTGTCCACCTTTTGGGGGATGCCCGGCGGCTCGAGATCCTGACACTATTGAAACTGAGCAAACCTCAACGAGCGGCTTTGGATCACGTGTGGAGCCGCGTTGAGC
>FSWU01000073.1_pt1 | contig 35686 bp, 32 predicted proteins | sample 1638061 | NCBI WGS metagenome assembly FSWU01 (sample SAMEA3914788, study PRJEB12502) | metagenome | biome: forest; material: soil | place: Canada | collected 2011-07-03 | depth 0.1 m
GACCCGGTCGTACGCCTTCGCGAGGGTGACTTCCGCCACCGCCTCGGCCCGGTCTGCATTTCTTCCCAGGATCCGGTCCAGTTCGATCGGGTCTTCCAGGAGTTCGGTGGCGCGCGCGCGAATCGGCTCGAAAGTGCCGACGACGATCTCGGCGAGGTCCTTCTTGAAGTCCCCGTAGCCGCGGCCGATGTATTCGTCTTCGATCGAAGGGATCGGGCGGCCGGAAAGCACGGAGTAGATCGTGAGCAGATTGGAAACGCCCGGCTTGGTCTCGCGGTCGAAGCGCACACTGCCATCTGCGTCGGTGACCGCGCGCATCACCTTTTTCGACGTCGCCGCTGGATCATCCATCAGCCAGATGACGCCCGCCTGAGACTGCGACGATTTGGACATCTTCGAGGTGGGGTCCTGAAGGTCGTAGACGCGCGCCCGCTCCTCGAGGATCATGGCCTCCGGAACGACGAAAGTGTCGCCGAAGCGACTGTTGAACCGCAGGGCCAGGTCACGTGTCAGCTCGACGTGTTGCCGTTGGTCGTCTCCGACCGGCACGATCTCGGCGTCATAGAGCAGGATGTCGGCAGCCATCAGCACGGGATACGCGAACAAGCCGACAGAGGTGCTCTCCGCCCCCTGTTTTGCAGATTTGTCTTTGAACTGCGTCATTCGTGACGCCTCGCCGAAGCCGGTGATGGTGTTGAGGATCCAGGCAAGTTCGGCGTGTGCGGGCACGTGCGACTGCACGTAGAGGGTCGAACGCGACGGATCGATCCCCGCAGCGATGTACTGGGCTGTCGTCCGTCGGGTCTTCTCGCGCAGTGCGGCAGGATCCTGGGGAACAGTGAGCGCGTGAAGGTCGACAACGGAGAAGAACGCGTCGTGGTTCTCCTGAAGCTCCCTCCACTGCAGGAGTGCGCCGATGTAGTTTCCGAGCTGCAAGGAATCGGCGGAGGGCTGCATGCCGGAGTAGAGACGGGGTCGTGTCATTGAGGTTCCTCGGGTGAATCGGTGGAGCAGGGCTGCCGTAGATCGGGCCGGGCGATCAGATCTTGTAGTCGACGACGACGGGCGTGTGGTCGGACCACCGCTGATCGTAGGCCGCCGCTCGGTCCACGGAGTAATCGGTCACTCGTTCCGCCAGATCCTGGGTCGCCAGCTGGTAGTCGATGCGCCACCCCGTGTCGTTGTCGAAGGCCTGGCCGCGCCAAGACCACCAGGTGTAGGGCCCATCGACTTCCCCGGCCCATTTGCGGCCGATGTCGATCCACCCGAGCCCGGCTCCGGCGTTGTACGCCTCGTCGTCCTCAGCGCCCAGGATGCGATCGAAGTACGCTCGCTCCTCAGGGAGGAATCCGGCCCGTTTGACGTTCCCCCGCCAGTTCTTGATGTCGAGCTTGCGGTGGCCCACGTTGAGGTCGCCCATGATGACAGATAGGGGATTGTGCTTCGCGAGCTCCGGGAGTCTTTCGATCATGGCGTCGAGGAACTTGTACTTCTCGACTTGCTTGGGGGTGTCGGCCTCGCCGGAATGCACATAAGTGCTCACCACCGTGATGACCGTGTCGCCGATCTCGTAGTCGGCCTCCAGCCAGCGACCAGCGCTGTCGAAATCATCCTCGCCGAACGCGACACGATGGATCTCCGCCTTGTGTCGGCTCGCGAGGGCAACGCCCGCGCGCCCTTTCGCGACTGCGGCATCGTGCAAGACGTTCCACTCGGGACCGAGTAGCTGCGCAAGATCCTCTGTGGACGCCCGAACCTCCTGAATGGCCAGGATGTCCACGTCGCGCGTGCCCAGCCATTCGCCCATTCCCTTGCGATATGCCGCCCGGATGCCGTTGGCGTTGATCGTCGCGATTCGCAGTGTTCTGGCGGACGAGGAAGTCATGGATCAAGCCTAGGGGGTGCCGCCGACAGGGTGATTGCTGCGATCCCCGCTGGATCTCACCGTCTCGGCGTTCGGGGGTCGAGGAGGTCGTCGAGCTGGTTGCGCGCCTTCTGGTACCTCACCGTCTGATGATCCCACGCGGTCGAGGAGGTCGTCGAACTGGTTGCGCGCCTTCTGGTACCTCACCGTCTCGTGATCCCACGGTCGAGGAGGTCGTCGAGCTGGTTGCGCGCCTTCTCGACGCGCCGCTGCGCCGTCAGGCGATGGAACCACCGAGCGTCCGCGAGTTCACGCTCCGCCGACTCGACATCGGCCCGCGCGACGATGACCCGCGCACTGCGTTCTTCTGCCGCACGCTCCGCCGCCAGCTGGGCCGGCGTGAGCTGACGCGGTGAAATGTTCCGGTCCGCCATTCCGACCGCGATCCAGGATGCCGCCAGGAGCATGATGCGGCAGATCAGCAGGAACCAGATGAGGAGTCCGATGAAGACAGCGAACGTGGCCAACAGGGGATTGCGGTGGGTCAGACCGACGATGATTCCCCCGAGCGCGCTGACGGCCGAAAGTGCGACGCTTCCGAGGAACGACCCGATGATCAGGTCCCGCCAGGGGATGGCCACGCGCGACAGCAGCCTGAACATGGCAGCGAGGACGATGAGGTTCAGACCGAGCGAGATCAGGAATCCGATCGACCGGCCGCCGGCGTAGGCCAGCCAGGAGTTTCGGCTGACGCCGGCGAATCCGAGCAGGATCTCGACCGCTTCGGTGCTGATGAAGGACATGGCGGCCGCTGCGATGAGTATCGCGCCGAACGCGAAAGCGAGAACGAGGTCGCGGGCCTTCTGAAGGACGTAGTTGGTGACGTCTCGCCCCAAGCCGAACATGGCCCGCACCGCTTGGCGCGTGTAGAACAACCACGCGATCGAGGTCCAGAGGAGGCCCGCGATCGCGAGCACGCCGGTCCAGCCGAACGTGAAGCCGCTCGGCAGCGAGGCGCGGGGGATGAGTCCGTTTTCGCCGATGATCCCGGGGATCGCATTGTTGATGATGCTGATGAGCTGGTCCTCAAGCCCGGGAATGCTCTTCAGCCAGAGCCCTGCGATGGAGAACCCGACCCAGATACCGGCGAACGACGCGAAAAGCGTCTGGTAGCTCATACCGGCGGACATGAGATTTCCGTCGTTGTGGGAGAAATTCAGGTAGACCCGTACTGGCTTGATCCCCCGCAGCCGCGCCCAGAAACCTGAGACCTGACGGACGCGTGCATCGATCGTGTCTGCGATCGGTCCCGCAAACTGGTTGACCCGATCGCGCAGCGGCGACTCGGCCGGCACGACGATCACCGGTTCCCTTTTCGGAGACGGATCCGCAGTCACAGCAGAGGCGTATTCCGTAAGCCGGCGCAGATTACCGGTGGCCGCGCATGATCGCTTGCTTGACCTCCGCGATCGCCTTCGTGACCTGGATCCCACGTGGGCACGCGTCCGTGCAGTTGAACGTCGTGCGGCAGCGCCAGACACCCTCACGGTCGTTGAGGATGTCGAGACGCACCTGTGCGGCGTCGTCGCGGGAATCGAAGATGAAGCGGTGCGCGTTCACGATCGCGGCCGGCCCGAAGTACTGCCCGTCCGTCCAGAACACGGGGCATGATGACGTGCATGCAGCGCAGAGGATGCACTTGGTCGTGTCGTCGAAGCGAGCCCGGTCCGCAACGGATTGGATCCGCTCCTTGTCCTTGGGCGGTGTCGTGTTCGCGATGAGGAACGGCTGCACCTCGCGGTACGAGGCGAAGAACGGCTCCATGTCGACGATGAGGTCCTTTTCGAGCGGAAGGCCCTTGATCGCTTCGACGTAGACCGGCTTGGTGATATCGAGATCCTTGATCAGCGTCTTGCAGGCGAGCCGATTGCGTCCGTTGATGCGCATCGCGTCCGATCCGCACACGCCGTGGGCGCACGACCTACGGAAGGTGAGCGAGCCGTCCTGTTCCCATTTGATCTTGTGAAGCGCGTCGAGCACGCGCTCGGTCGGGAACATCTCGACGTCGAAGTCTTGCCAGCGCGGTTCTTCGTCCTTGTCCGGGTCGAAGCGCCGGATGATGAACGTGACGGTGAACGAAGGGATGGGCGCCTCTGGAGCCGGAGCGGGCGCGTCAATGGTCGCAGTGGACATCAGTACTTCCTCTCCATCGGCTGGTAGCGAGTGACCACCACGGGTTTCCAGTCGAGGGTAATGTGGTCGGCTGCATCGTCGGAGGTCGGATCGCCCGTCAGATAAGCCATCGTGTGCTTCATGTAGTTCTCGTCGTCGCGTTTCGGGAAGTCGTCCCGCATGTGGCCGCCGCGGCTCTCTTGGCGGTTGCGGGCCGAGTAGACGACCACCTCTGCGAGGTCGAGCAGGAATCCGAGCTCTACGGCCTCGAGCAGGTCTGTGTTGAACCGCTTGCCCTTGTCCTGCACCACGATGTTCTTGTACCGATCGCGCAGAGAATGGATCGTCTGCGTGACCCGGGCCAGCGATTCGTCGGTACGGAAGACCTGGGCGTTCTTGTCCATCTCGTCTTGGAGTTCCTTGCGGATGGCCGCGATGCGCTCGGTACCGGTGCCGGTGCGCAGGTGGTCGAGCAGTTCACGCACGCCGGCCGCGGGGTCCTCCGGCAGCGGGACGAAATCGGCCGTCTTGACATATTCGGCCGCGTTGTTGCCGGATCGCTTGCCGAACACGTTGATGTCCAGCAGGGAGTTGGTCCCGAGCCGGTTCGAACCGTGAACCGAGACGCACGCGCATTCGCCAGCCGCGTAAAGGCCGGGAACGACGGTCGTGTTGTCGGAGAGCACTTCGGCGTTGTTGTTGGTGGGGATCCCGCCCATCGCGTAGTGCGCCGTCGGCATGACCGGAACCGGTTCCGTCACCGGGTCGATCCCCAGGTAGGTCCGGGCGAACTCGGTGATGTCGGGGAGCTTCGTCTCGAGCACTTCCGCGCCGAGGTGCGTGCAGTCGAGCAGCACGTAGTCCTTGTTCGGTCCGGCTCCTCGTCCCTCGGCCACTTCCTGGACCATGCAGCGTGCCACGATGTCCCGGGGCGCGAGGTCCTTGATCGTCGGCGCGTAACGCTCCATGAAGCGCTCGCCCGACGCGTTTCGCAGGATCGCGCCTTCGCCTCGTGCGCCCTCCGTGAGCAGGATGCCGAGGCCGGCCAGACCGGTCGGGTGGAACTGGAAGAACTCCATGTCCTCCAGCGGGAGCTTCTTGCGCCAGATGATGCCGACCCCGTCGCCGGTGAGCGTATGCGCGTTCGAAGTCGTCTTGTAGATCTTGCCGAAGCCGCCCGTCGCGAAGATCACTGCCTTTGATTGGAAGACGTGAAGTTCTCCGGTCGCGAGCTCGTAGGCGACGACGCCGGCCGGACGCTTGACCCCGTCCACCTCGACCATGATCAGGTCGAGCGCGTAGTACTCGTTGAAGAAGTTGACTCCGAGCCTGACGCAGTTCTGGAAGAGCGTCTGCAGGATCATGTGGCCGGTACGGTCAGCGGCGTAGCAGGCGCGGCGCACGGGCGCTTTACCGTGGTCGCGCGTGTGGCCCCCGAATCGCCTCTGGTCGATCTTGCCTTCGGGCGTCCGGTTGAAGGGCAGGCCCATGTTCTCGAGATCGATCACCGCATCGATCGCCTCGCGGGTGAGGATCTCGGCCGCATCCTGGTCGACCAGGTAGTCGCCGCCTTTGACCGTGTCGAAGGTGTGCCACTCCCAGTTGTCCTCTTCGACGTTCGCGAGCGCCGCCGCCATGCCCCCCTGCGCTGCACCGGTGTGGGAGCGCGTCGGGTAAAGCTTGGTGATGACGGCGGTCTTGGCCTTCGGACCCGCTTCGATCGCGGCCCGCATGCCTCCGCCCCCCGCGCCGACGATGACGATATCGAACTGGTGGTAGTGGACACCGTCGACGACGGTGGATTCGGTGGTTTCAGTCACAGCGTTTTCCGTTGGTCCCTGGCGTTTCGTGGAGTGGATCCGGCCCGGGGCTCCCCAGGTCGGGGGAGAGCTACTTGACCGGGCAGAACGAGGCGATCTCGCTCGCCGGCGCGCCCGTCGGGCACGGATTGAATGTGAAGATCACGAGCGTGCCCAGAAGGATGAGGACGGCTACGGCGCCGAAGATCGCGAACTTCAGCAGTCGATTGACCGTCGGATTCGACGCGTAGTCGTTCACCAGCGTACGCATGCCGTTGCCGCCGTGGATGAGGGCGAGCCACAGCATCACGAGGTCCCAGACCTGCCAGAACGGGTTGGAGTACTTGCCGCCGATGAAGGCGAAATCGATCTGGCGGATGCCCTGGCCGAGGACCAGGTTCACGAAAAGGTGGCCGAAGATCAGCACGACCAGCAGGACGCCGGACCCGCGCATGTAGATCCAGCCCCACTTCTCCCAGTTGACGCCGCCCTTCCGGGCCGGGCGGGAGGGCGACCGGGGGGCTTCGATGGTGGACATCATTCGGGCGCACCTCCGGTGAACATGTGGATCAACTGGACCGGTGCGAATCCGGCCATCACGACGACCCAGAGGATGATGACGAGCCAGAACATCAGGCGCTGGTATTTGACGCCCTTGGACCAGAAGTCGATCAGGATGATCCGCAGACCGTTGAAGGCGTGGAAGGTGATCGCTGCGACGAGGCCGATCTCCGCGATGCCGACGATGGGATTCTTGTAGGTGCTGATCACCGCGTTGTACGCCTGCGGGCTGACCCGGACCAGCGAGGTGTCGAGTACGTGCACGAGTAAGAAGAAGAAGATTCCGACGCCGGTGATGCGGTGAAGCACCCACGACCACATTCCTTCGCTACCGCGGTACAGTGTGCCGCCCGGCCGACTTGCAGTCGGCTCAAGGGTTCCTGCCGATTTACTTGGCACGAACAACCCTCCCTGGTTGTGATCCTCGTCTTCGCATGTCGACGATGCGACAAAGCTCTTCGATGGCGCCGAAGCGCGCATCTCCCAGTTTATGTCCCTCGCGGGTGGCGTCGCTCGCCGCCGGGCCTCCACCGTTCTGCCATCGAGACGGTTTCGTGATCTACGGGCTGCCAGGCGTGCTCGCTATCCTTGCGGGATGACGAACCGCAGTTCGCGTATCGAAGGCTTCTATTCAGTGATTCCCGCGGGCGGGATCGGTTCTCGCCTCTGGCCCCTCTCCAGAGCGGACGCGCCGAAGTTCCTGCACGATCTGACGGGATCCGGGCAGACGCTGCTCCGGAACACCTGGGATCGGCTGGCGCCGTTGTCCGGCGCAGACCGGATCATGGTCGTGACGGGGCGCGCCCACCGCGCCGCCGTCGAGGAGCAGCTGCCGGGCCTCGAGGATCACAACATCGTGCTGGAGAGCGAACCGCGCGATTCGACCGCCGCGATCGGACTGGCAGCCGCCATCCTCGAGAAGAGGGAGCCGGGCGTCATCATCGGCTCGTTCGCGGCCGATCACGTGATCGGAAATCTGCGCTCCTTCCGGACAGCCGTCAAGCAGGCCGCGGCCGTCGCAGCCCAGGGGTACATCACCCTTATAGGGATCCAGCCGACCGAGCCGGCCGTCGGATTCGGATACATCCACTGCGGAGGACCAGCGGAGATCGCGGGGATCGAGGGTGCGCTGAAGGTGGACCGCTTCGTGGAGAAACCCGATCTGGCGACGGCGGAGCGTTATCTGGCCGGGGGTGACTACCTCTGGAACGCGAGCATGTTCATCTCCCGAGCCGACCGACTGCTCGAGGAGATCGGGCGCTCAGAGCCGGAGATGCTCGCCGGTCTCACCGAGCTCGCGGATGTGTGGGACGATCCCGCGGAACGGGGTCCGGCGGTGGACCGGATCTGGCCGCACCTGACGAAGATCGCGATCGACTATTCGGTCGCCGAGCCCGCAGCAGCGGCAGGTTCTCTCGCCGTCGTCCCCGGGCATTTCGACTGGGACGACATCGGGGACTTCGCATCTCTGGCCAAGCTGAACTCCGGGGGACGCACGTCGGAACTCGCGATCCTGGGCTCGAACGCCCGTGTGCTGGCAGATGCGTCGAGCGGAATCGTCGTCAGTCAGAGTTCGCGTGTGATCAGCCTGATCGGGGTCAAGGACATCATCGTCGTCGACACTCCCGATGCACTCCTCGTGACGACGAGCGAGAACGCGCAGCGCGTCAAAGCGGTCGTGGACGCCTTGAAGCTCGCCGGCAGCAGCGACGTGCTTTAAGTGCCCAGAACGCGGCGAACGTCAGGGTGAGCGCTCGCTGCTCAAATGAGCACCCCACAACACGGGGTCCTTTTGTAACGCTTACGTGAACGGGCCCCCCCAGCCGCGTGCCCGTCGGTAACGTTCTTGTGAAACGATGGTCCGCGCTCGAGGCGCGGACCCGCACCCTTGGAGAGTAATAGTGAGAATCACAGCACCTAAGGCCATCCTGGCCGGCGTTGCCGCTATCGGCTTGGCCGGTATGCTCGCCGCCTGTGGCACAGCTCCCTCGAGCAGTTCGACTGCTGCTTCGTCGAAGTATCTGCCCTGTATCGTCTCCGATTCCGGCGGGTTCAACGATCACTCGTTCAACCAGCTCGGCCTCCAGGGCGTCCAGCAGGCAGCGAAGAAGCTCGGCACCAGCTACAAGCAGGTCCAGTCCAAGACGGCGAGCGACTACACGCCCAACGTGAGCCAGCTGATCAGCGAGAAGTGCAACATCATCGTCGCCAGCGGATTCAACCTCGTGTCCACGGTCCAGGCCGCGGCGAAGTCGAACGCGAAGACGGACTTCGCGATGATCGACGACAACTCGATCAAGGCGCCGAACGTGAAGCCGGTCGTCTTCAACACGAATGAGGCGGCGTTCCTCGGCGGATACGCGGCGGCGGCCTACAGCAAGACCGGCGTCGTGGCCACCTACGGCGGGCAGGAGCTTCCGTCCGTGACGATCTACATGGACGGCTTCTACGACGGCGTCCAGTACTACAACAAGCAGAACAGCAAGAACGTTCAGGTCCTGGGCTGGAACGAGCAGACCCAGAAGGGCACGTTCGTCGGCAACTTCACCGACCAGAACTCCTCGAAGACCATCGCGACGAACTTCATCGACCAGAAGGCCGATGTGATCGTCCCGGTCGCCGGCTCCCTGTACCAGGGCGCGGGCGCGGCGATTCGTTCGTCCGGTGCCTCCGCGGTGCTGGAGGGAGTTGACGCGGACGTGTTCCTGACGGACACGGCCGGCTATCAGGATCTTCTCCTGACGTCGATCCTGAAGAACATCCAGCCGACGGTCGCGACGGTGGTCGAGCAGGCCGCGTCGAAGAGCAAGTTCGACAACACCCAGTACGTGGGCACGTTGAAGAACAACGGCGTGGGCCTGGCCCCCTTCCACGACTTCGCCTCGAAGATCCCCAGCACGCTGACAGCGCAGCTGGCGAAGATCAAGGCGGGTCTCATCGACGGGTCGATCACCGCGGCCTCGCCGAGCGCCTTCAAGTCATAACGTCATAACGGAGTACCTCAGCACGACAACGCACGCCTGCGGGCGGCCGTGGATGCGCGGCACCGGCGGAAATTCAGCCGGTGCCGCGCGATCCCGCCATAGCCTGCGGGCGCGCCTATTCCTAGAGTGAGTGATATGAAGCTCGAGTTGCGCGGGATCACGAAGCGTTTCGGCGCTCTGGTCGCAAACGATCACATCGACCTGACGGTCGAACCCGGTGAGATCCACTGTCTGCTGGGTGAGAACGGTGCGGGCAAGTCAACGTTGATGAACGTCCTCTACGGCCTCCTGCAGGCCGACGAGGGCGAGATTCTGATCGACGACGTCTCGCAGCATTTTTCCGGGCCGGGTGACGCGATGCGCGCCGGCATCGGCATGGTCCACCAGCATTTCATGCTGATCCCCGTGTTCACGGTCGCCGAGAACCTGATGCTCGGCCACGAGGAGACGAAGTTCGGCGGCCGCCTGGACCTGCCGACAGCCCGGCAGAAGGTCCGCGAGATCGCATCCCGGTTCGGTTTCGATATCGACCCTGACGCCCTGATCGAGGATCTGCCGGTCGGCGTCCAGCAGCGGGTCGAGATCATCAAGGCACTGTCGAGAGACGCGAAGATCCTCGTGTTCGACGAGCCGACCGCCGTGTTGACTCCGCAGGAGACCGATGAGCTCATGGCGATCATGAGGCAACTGAAGGAGTCGGGCACCGCGATCGTGTTCATCACCCACAAGCTGCGCGAGGTGCGCGAGGTGGCGGACCGGATCACGGTGATGCGGCTGGGCAAAGTCGTGGGCGACGCCTCGCCTTCGGCCTCGAATGCGGAGATGGCGTCGATGATGGTCGGCCGTTCGGTTGAGCTGACCGTCACGAAGGGGCCGGCCAAACCGGGCCCCGCGTCGCTCATCGTCAACGATCTGAGCGTGATCGACACGCGTGGACAGGCCGTGGTCGATCACGTGAGCTTCGAAGTGCGGTCCGGCGAGATCCTCGCGATCGCCGGCGTGCAGGGAAACGGCCAGACCGAATTGACGGAGGCGTTGTTCGGGCTGCAGCCGAACGTGACCGGTGAGATCTCCCTCAACGGGAAGAGTCTGCAGGGCATGAGCGTCAGGCAGGTCCTGAATTCGGGCGCCGGGTTCATTCCCGAGGACCGTCAGGAGGACGGGCTGGTCGCGGAGTTCTCCATCGCCGAGAATCTGATGCTCGACCGCTCGGATCAGCCGCCGTTCGTGAAAGCGGGCAGTCTGCAGCTCAACTATCTGCGGGATTTCGGGACCGAGAAGATCCGCGAGTTCGATGTGCGCGCCCAGGGCGTGACGACTCCGGTCGGACGGCTTTCCGGAGGCAACCAGCAGAAGGTGGTGCTGGCGCGCGAGCTCAGCCGTGAGCTCAGCCTGTTCGTCGCCGCGCAGCCGACCCGTGGTCTGGACGTCGGTTCGATCGAGTTCATCCACGAGCGGATCGTGGCGACGCGGGATTCCGGGATCCCCGTGATCGTGGTGTCCACTGAGCTGGACGAGGTCGCGGCTCTCGCGGACCGGATCGCGGTGATGTACCGCGGGGTGATCGTCGGGATCGTGCCGGGGGACACGTCACGCGAAACCCTGGGCCTGATGATGGCGGGCGAACTGCCCGCGGGAGTGGAGATCGCGGCATGAGCATCGAGAGCGGCATCCCCTCGGTGGCCGATACCGGTCTGGCGGCCGAGCCGTCTCTGGACACCTCTCAGATCCCTGAGGAGCAGCGGGCACCGACGCCGCCGGAGGACGAGTCCCGTTCGAGCCGGTTCCTGCGCGAGCTGACCGGCGGGAGTGCGGCGATCACCGTTCTGGCGATCTTCGTCTCCTTGGTCGTCGGAGCGATCCTGATCGCGCTCACCAACACGCAGGTGCAGCAGGCGGCCGGATACTTCTTCGCACAGCCCGCTGCCACATTCCAGGCACTCGGGCAGTCCGTCGGAGGGGCATACGCGTCGCTGTTCCAGGGCGGTGTGTACGACTTCACCCAGCCATCGTTCGCCGACGGGATCAAGCCGCTGTTCAACAGCCTGAGTTTCGCGACCCCGCTGATCGCGGCGGGCCTCGGAATCGGGATCGGGTTCCGCGCGGGCGTGTTCAACATCGGCGGTCAGGGGCAAATGCTGATCGGGGGCGCGTTCGCCGGCTGGGTGGGCTTCGCTTTGCCGCTGCCCCCGGGGCTGCATCTGATCGTCGCGGTGATCGCCGCACTGATCGGTGGCGCGGTCTTCGCGGGCATCGCGGGCGTGCTGAAGGCCACCACTGGAGCGCACGAGGTGATCGTGACGATCATGCTCAATTACGTCGCGTATTACCTGCTCAGCTATCTGCTCGGCAATGTGCTCAAGGCGCCCGGATCGAACAACCCCATCTCTCCGGCGGAGGATCCGTCCGCGATCTTCCCCAATCTGCTCGGCTCCCAATACGCACTGAACCTCGGCTTCATCGTCGTGATCGCGATCACGGTGTTCGCGTGGTGGCTGATGAGCCGCTCCTCGTTGGGTTACCGTTTCCGCGCCGTCGGTGAGAACCCGAAGGCCGCGAGGGTCGCCGGCATCAGCGTGAAGCGCGTCGCGATCTACACGATGCTCGTCTCAGGTGCGCTGGTCGGGTTCGCCGGCGCGTACCAGGTCCTGGGCCAGACCACGACCGGGTTCGCGAACGCATTCGACGCAGGGATCGGCTTCAACGCGATCACGGTCGCCCTGCTGGGTCGCAACAAGCCGTGGGGGATCTTCTGGGCTGGAATCCTGTTCGGCGTGTTCCAGGCCGGCGGGTACACGATGCAGGCAGCCCAGGGCATCGACATCGACATCGTCTCGGTGCTCCAGTCGATCATCGTGTTGTTCATCGCGGCACCGCCGCTCGTGCGCGCCATCTTCCGGCTGCCGACTCCGGGCAAGCACAAGCGGAAGAAGACACCGACACAGCCGGCAGCAGTGGAGGCGACCGCCAAATGACTACGATCTCCCTTTCCACGACCACCGAGGTGATGGCGCGATGACGACTGTGACCCCTCCGGCCCCCGCCCCGGCGGCGGAACCGCTTGTTCAGGCTCAAGGCCTGCGACTGAGGGATTGGAAGACACCGATCGCGCTCGGCGTCTTCGCGATCCTGAGCATCGTGCTGTTCATCGGATTCGGCCGGGACGGTGACTCGACGTTCTCGTTCGCCGCGAACCAGACCGACGTGCTCAAACTGCCGACCATCGCGATCCCTTCGCGCGGGTTCGGCATCTTCGCCTCGATCGTGGCCGTCCTGATGGCCGCCTGGTCCGTGTTCTATGTCCGGAGCCGTCGCAAGACCCCGATGTGGTACATCGCGATCTACGCGTTCATCCTGCTGATCGCGTTCCTGGCCTGGGCGACCGTCGGACACACCCTGCCGATCACCGGTCTGCTCGCCGGATCCCTGGCGCTCTCGGTCCCGCTGATCTTCGGCGCGCTCGGCGGAGTCATCTCCGAGCGATCCGGTGTCGTCAACATCGCGATCGAAGGTCAGCTCCTGGCCGGTGCGTTCGTATCCGCGGTGGTCGCGTCGACCACGCACTCGGTCATCGCCGGGCTGGTCGCGGCGATGGTCGCGGGCACACTCGTCTCCTTCGTGCTCGCCGCGTTCTCGATCAAGTACTTCGTCGATCAGGTCATCGTCGGTGTCGTCCTGAACGTCCTCGTTCTCGGTCTGACGAACTTCCTCTACTCGACCTCGCTGACCCAGGACGCGGCGAAATTGAACTCGCCTGCTCAGCTGCCGACGATCGCGATCCCCGGCCTGTCTGCCATTCCGGTGATCGGTCCGGTCCTGTTCAATCAGACCATCATCGTCTACCTGATGTACATCGCCGTCGCCGCAGTCTTCTACGGTCTGTTCTTCACCCGGTGGGGTCTCAGGCTGCGTGCGGTCGGAGAGCATCCTCAAGCGGCGGACACCGTGGGCATCAACGTGAACTCGACCCGGTTCTGGAACGTGTCCCTCGCCGGTGCGATCGTCGGGCTCGGCGGTGCGTACTTCACCCTCGGCTCCGTCGGGGCATTCACCGAGGACGTCACATCCGGAGCGGGGTATATCGCGCTCGCGGCGGTCATCTTCGGCCGCTGGAACCCGATCCGCGCGACGTTGGCCGCGCTTCTGTTCGGCTTCGCCAGCGATCTGCAATCCGTGCTCGGCATCCTCGGCTCGCCGGTGCCGAGCGACTTCCTGCTGATGCTGCCGTATGTCGTCACCATCATCGCCGTCGCAGGCCTCGTCGGACAATCACGCGGACCGGCGGCGAGCGGAAAACCGTACTTCAAATCATGAGCGAAACCAGTCCCGCCCAGCCGGATCCCGCCCAGTCTGGTTCCGCGCAGTCAGGTCCCGCCCGGTCAGGCGCGAGCTGGTCGGCCTCAGGCCATCCCGAGATCGAATGGGACGTCCTCCGAGCCGCCGCGGTCGACGCGTTGACGCACGCGTACGTCCCGTACTCGCGTTTTCCGGTCGGCGTCGCAGCGCTGGTCGACGACGGCCGGATCATCAGCGGCTGCAACGTAGAGAACGCCAGCTACGGACTCACGCTGTGCGCCGAGTGCGGTCTGGTCTCGAACCTCCACCTGACCGGAGGAGGACGACTGGTCGCGTTCACCTGCGTCGACGGGAATGGCGACCGGCTGATGCCCTGTGGCCGCTGCAGGCAGCTACTGTACGAGCATTCGGCCGAAGGGATGCTGCTCGAGACGGTCTCGGGGATCCGCACGATCGACGAGGTGCTGCCGGACGCGTTCGGTCCGCGCACGCTCGCGGCGTACAACGGCGAATAGGTACAACGGCGAATAGATACAACGGCGAATAGGTACCAACGCGAATAGGAATACCGCACGATGCGGCCGCAGGCCGCAGGGCGCCCGGCTGTACCGGCCGTCCGCGAGCAATTGAGGAGCAACGCAAACTGTGAGCACGGAAACGACCGGAGCCGTCGAACCTTTCGACACCGTAGACCTGATTCGCCGGAAACGGGACGGCGGCGAACTGACCACGGAACAGATCCGCTGGCTGGTCGATGCATTCACGCGCGGGTATGCCGCCGATGAGCAGATGGCGGCATTCGCGATGGCGGTGTTCCTGAACGGGATGGACCGCCGGGAGATTCGCGATCTCACTCTCGCGATGATCGACACCGGGGAGCGGATGAGCTTCGACGATCTCGGAAAGCCGACCGCGGACAAGCACTCGACCGGCGGCGTCGGCGACAAGATCACTCTCCCGCTCGTCCCGCTCGTGGCGTCCTTCGGGGTGGCGGTGCCGCAGCTCTCCGGGCGCGGCCTGGGACACACCGGTGGAACGCTGGACAAGCTGGAGTCGATCCCGGGCTGGCGTGCTCAGCTGAGCACGTCAGAGCTCTTCGATCAGCTGCGTGGCGTCGGCGGGGCGATCTGCGCCGCGGGCGCCGATCTCGCACCGGCGGACAAGAAGCTCTACGCCCTTCGCGACATCACCGGCACGGTAGAGGCGATCCCGCTGATCGCCTCCTCGATCATGTCCAAGAAGATCGCAGAAGGCACCGGCGCGCTCGTTCTCGACGTGAAATTCGGATCGGGCGCGTTCATGAGCGAGATGGACCGGGCACGAGAGCTGGCACGAACGATGGTCGAGCTCGGCACCGACGCGGGAGTCGCGACGACGGCGCTGCTCACCAACATGAATGTGCCGCTCGGCCGCGCGATCGGCAACGCCAACGAGGTCCGCGAGTCGGTTGAGGTGCTCGCGGGCGGCGGTCCTGCCGACATCATCGAACTGACCATCGCTCTCGCGCGGGAGATGCTGACGTCGGTCGGACGCCCTGACGAAGACGTGGAGGGCGCACTGGCGAGCGGGCGGGCGATGGACTCGTGGCGTGAGATGATCCGCGCGCAGGACGGAGATCCGGACGCTCCGCTCCCGGTCGCCAGGGAAACCCACACGGTGGTCGCCGAAAGATCGGGAGTCCTCACGGAACAGCACGCTCTGCCGTTCGGAATCGGAGCCTGGCGGCTCGGGGCGGGTCGCGCAAGGCAGCAGGATCCCGTCCAGCACGCGGCCGGTATCGATCTTCATGCAAAACCGGGCGAGACCGTCGTGGCAGGTCAGCCGCTGTTCACTCTCAGCGGTGACGACCCGGCGCGTTTCGCTCGCGCGCTCGAAGCGCTGGAGGGCGCGTACCGCATCGGCGATCCGGGCGATCCGATCGATGTCGGCGGACCGCTCATCGCAGACCGAATCGTCGCAGAGAGCTGAGGAGAATCATGAACACCACCGGAATCACGGTTTCCGAGACCGTCGCCGCAGCGCTGGAAGCCGGGCGCCCCGTCGTCGCCCTCGAGTCCACGATCATTTCGCACGGGCTGCCCCGGCCGCGCAATCTCGAGGCCGCCCGCGAGTTCGAGGAGATCCTTTCGTCGCGCGGGGTGACTCCCGCCACGATCGCGGTTCTCGACGGCGTGCCTCAGGTCGGTTTGGACGCAGAGGGCGTTCGACGGATCGCCGAGGAGGAGATGGCCAAGGCGAGCGTCCGCGATCTTCCGATCCTCGGCGCCAAGCGCGCGAGCGGAGCCACGACCGTTGCGGCGACCGCCTACCTCGCAGCCCGCGCCGGTGTCCGCGTGTTCGCGACGGGCGGCCTCGGGGGAGTCCACCGTGGTGCGTCCGGCACCTTCGACGAGTCCGCCGACCTGTCGACCTTGGCTCACACGCCCGTCACCGTCGTCTCGGCCGGCGTCAAGTCCGTGCTCGACATCCCGGCGACCCTCGAGCGGCTGGAGACGCTGAGCGTCCCCGTCATCGGCTACCGCACGCGCGACTTCCCGAGCTTCTGGCTCGCGTCATCCGGGTACGAGCTCGATTGGAGCGTCGAGGACGCGGCCGAGGTGGCGGCCGTCATGGCCTCGCAGGATGAGCTCGGCCACGGGCAGGGCATCCTCCTCGCGAACCCGATCCCGCAGGACCAGCAGTGGGATCCGGCGGAGCACGATCGCGTCCTGAGCGAGGCGCTCGCCGCAGCGGATGCAGCCGGTGTCCACGGAAAAGCCGTGACTCCGTTCCTCCTGAGCTACATCGTGGGGGCTTCGGCCGGCGTGAGCCTGGAGGTCAACCTCGACATCGCGCGCAACAACGTGCGCGTCGCGGCGGACGTCGCGACGGCGTGGGCCGAACTCCGCAAGTGACCGGCCACAGGGTCGTCGTGTGGGGCGACGTCATCGACGACATCGTCGTGCGTCCCGTCGGGAAGGTTCGCCCGGATACGGACACTCAAGCAGAGATCCGATCGCGACCGGGAGGATCAGCGGCCAACGTGGCGGCCTGGCTCGGCCGTTCGGGCGTGCTTGTCGATTTCGTCGGCCGGGTCGGTGCGGATGATGTCGCTCGCCACGAGGCCGAACTTGCCGCGCTCGGCGTTACCCCGCATCTGATCGCGGACGCGGAACTCCCCACCGGAACCATCGTCGTGATCGTCGATGAGGAGAACGGGCGCACGATGCTCACTCAGCGGGGTGCGAATCGCGCCCTCCGTCCCGCGGACATCGCGGATTCGCTCCTCGAAGGTGCAGTGCTGACGCATTTCACCGGCTATTCGGTCTTCAACGGCGACCACGCTCCGGAGACGACCCGTGCGGGGCTCGACGCAGAGTTCCGGGCGTTCTTCGAGCGATCGGCCGCGGCCGGGACGGCGGTATCCGTCGACCCCGGCTCGGCCGGGTTCCTCCGCGACTACGGTCCGGAACGGTTCCTCGAAACCATTCGCGGAACGACGATCCTCCTGCCCAACTCCGACGAAGCGAGGGTTCTCGCGGGATCTGACGACGATCTGGAGGCGGCCGGGATCCTGGCACGCAGGTTCCCGGTCGTCGTCGTGACGATGGGTGCGCGGGGGACCATCGTCGCCACTTCCGGTGCCGAACCGCTGGTCGTCCCCGTCGAGGCCATCGACCGCGCAGACACCACGGGTGCCGGGGATGCGTTCGCCGCGGGATTCCTCGCCGCCTGGCTGGAGACCCCTGACGCCGTGCTCGCAGCGCAGCGCGCCGCGTCACTCGCCGCAGAGTCACTGACACGCGTGGGCGGACGACCGACCCAGCCGTCGTGAGACGTTCGGAGGCAGACGGGGTCCGCTGCCGGATGAACCGGAGGCGGACCGGGTTCACCGCTGGATGAAAGAGAAAACAGAGAGGTAGTGTGGCAGCGTGAATACGGTTCCCGAGGAGTTCCTCCTTCCCAGCGGTGAGAGCATCACCGACCTTCCGAAGGTTTCGCTGCACGACCACCTCGACGGTGGGCTGCGGCCGCAATCGATCATCGAGCTCGCCGACGAGATCGGCCTCGACCTTCCCGCCGTCGAAGCCGGCGACCTCGGGGACTGGTTCCACGCCCAGTCGGGGTCCGGCTCCCTCGTCGAGTACCTGAAGACGTTCGACATCACGATCGCGGTGATGCAGACACGCGAGGGCTTGATCCGGGTTGCGCGCGAGTTCGTCCAGGACCTGGGTGCGGACGGCGTGATCTATGGCGAGATCCGCTGGGCGCCGGAGCAGCACCTCACCCGTGGGTTGACTCTCGACCAAGCGGTCGAAGCGGTCCAGGAAGGGATCGAGGAGGGGATCGAGGACGTGCAGGCCACCGGCGGGGACATCCGGATCGGGCAGCTCGTCTCGGCCATGCGGCACATCCGGCACAGTCACGAGATCGCAGAGCTTGCGGTGAGACACCGCGATCGCGGCGTGGTCGGCTTCGACATCGCCGGACCCGAGGCGGGATTCCCGCCGTCGGACCACCGTCGCGCGTTCGACTACCTGGCGGAGAATTTCTTCCCCGTGACGATCCATGCGGGAGAAGCGGACGGTCTGGCGAGCATCGCGAGTGCCCTCGTCGATGGGCGCGCGCTTCGGCTCGGTCACGGCGTGCGCCTCGCGCAGGACATCCAGATCGAGCGTCAGGACGACGAGAACACCTACGTCAGCCTGGGCACGCTCGCCCAATGGGTAAAGGATCGTGAGATCGCGCTGGAGACGAGCCCGACGTCGAACCTTCAGACCGGCGCCATCGCCGAGTGGGGCGAGGACCTCCTCGACCATCCGTTCGATCTCTTCTACCAGCTGGGATTCCGGGTGACCGTCAACACGGACAACCGGTTGATGAGCGGAACCACTCTCAGCAGGGAGCTGGCGCTGCTCGCAGAAGCGTTCGACTACGACCTCTCGGACCTCGAGAACTTCCAGTTGAACGCGGCAGCTGCCGCCTTCCTCCCTCTGGAAGATCGCGACGAACTCGCCGACACGATCTCGGCGGGCTTTGAGCCTTCCTGAAGGCCCGCCACGATACGCTGACACCATGCCCCTGCCAGAGTTGACCGCGTCGGCCGTCACGATCGATGCGGTCGCCTCCGACTGGCGTCAAGCGGTCGAACGCGCGGGCGAGGCGCTCGTTCGTGCGGGGTCGACCACGCCGGAGTACACGCCCCGGATGATCCAGGTCATCGATGAGTTCGGCGCCTACATCGTCATCGCACCCGGCCTGGCTCTCGCGCACGCGCGACCAGGGCCCGACGTGCTCCGAGACGGGCTGTCGGTGGTCACGCTCGCCGAACCCGTCCTTTTCGGTCATCCCCACAACGACCCGGTGGGCGTGGTGATCGGACTGGCCGTGACGTCCTCCGACGCGCATGTGACGAGCGTGGCGGAGCTGGCGAACGTCTTCAACGACCCCGAGGCGATCCCGGCTCTCACCAGCGCCACGACGGTCGAAGACGTGCTCGGAGTCATGGCGGCGCGCGGCAAGGGCGGAGAGCGTTGAAGATCGTCGCGATCTGCGGTGCCGGAGTCGGCACCTCGGCGATTCTGAAGCTGACGGCGGAGCGCGCTCTGAAGCGGCTCGACATCGACGCCGATGTGACAGCGTCGGATATCTCGGCTGTGCAGACGGCCGCGTCCGACGCGCAGGTGATCCTCACGTCGCCCGAACTGGTGTCCGCGATCGGCAAGACCAACGCCGATATCGTCGTCGTCGACAATTACTTCGACGTCGACGAGCTCGCGTCGAAGCTCGAGGCCGCGCTCGGCTGATCGCGCGATCCGCCCGGGTCCGGCCGCAGCCCGCGCGACAGGAGAGTTCGCGCGCGACACGAGAACTCGCACGCGACGGGACGGGCTTACAGCACGATGTGCATGGCCCTCGCAGCATCGGAGATCGAGCCGGAGAGCGAGGGGTACACCGTGAACGCGCGGGCGACCTGGTCGACCGTGAGCCGGTGCTCCACCGCCAGTGCGAGCGGGAAGATGAGCTCGCTCGCACGCGGAGCCACGATGACCCCGCCGATGACCGTTCCGCTGCCCGTGCGGGCGAAGAGCTTCACGAAGCCGTCCCGGATGCCCTGCATCTTCGCGCGAGGGTTCGACTGCAGCGGAAGCTTGTAGATGTCGCCCTGTGCGATGCCTTTCTCGATGTCTTTCTGACTCCAGCCGACCGTTGCGATCTCCGGCTGGGTGAAGATGTTCGAGGTGACGTTGCGCAGTTCGAACGGATACACGGCATCGCCCATCGCATGGAACACGGCTGTCCGGCCCTGCATCGATGCGACCGACGCCAGCGGGAGTAGATCCGAGCAGTCGCCGGCGGCGTAGACGTTCGGCTGCGAGGTGCGTGCCACCCGGTTGACCCGGATGTGACCGCTCGGCGCCAACTGGATTCCCGCCTCTTCGAGACCGATGCCGGCCGTGTTCGGGACCGAGCCGACCGCCATCAGGCAGTGGGTGCCCTCGACGACCCGACCGTCCGTGAGGGTTGCCACGACTTTGTCTCCGTCGCGCACGATCGATTCGGCGCGCGATTTGGAGAGGACGGTCATGCCGTTCCGTTTGAAGACGGCCTCGATCACTCGTGCCGCGTCCGCGTCTTCACCGGGGAGGACCTGATCGCGGCTCGAGATCAGGGTCACGCTCGAACCGAGTGCGGTGTAGGCGGATGCGAATTCCGCGCCGGTCACACCGGATCCGACCACGATGAGGTGTTCCGGAATCGCGGGCAGATCGTAGAGCTGCGTCCAGGTCAGAATGCGTTCGCCGTCGGGCACGGCCGACGGCAGCACGCGCGGGCTCGCGCCCACCGAGACGACCAGGGTGTCCGCCTCGATGCGGTCGAAGTCGGTGCCGGTGTCGCCCGCGGCGGTCGAGACGATGATCGCTCCGGGTCCGTCGAGGCGGCCCTCTCCGGTGACGATGCGCACGCCCGAGCGGATCAGTTCGGCCCGCATGTCCTCGGATTGCTGACGCGCGAGCCGGATGAGACGCTTGTTGACCGCAGCGAGGTTGACGGTGACTTCTGGCCGGACCGGCTTTCCGGTCTCGTTGCGCGTGAAGAACTGGACGCCGAGGTCGCTCGCCTCGGCGATCGAGTTCGCCGCTTCCGCCGTCGCGATCAGCGTCTTCGACGGCACGACGTCCGTGATGACCGCCGATCCGCCGATGCCCAGCCGTTCGACGACCGTGACGTCGGCACCGAGCTGCGCGCCGGCCAGCGCCGCCTCGTAGCCTCCGGGTCCGCCGCCGAGGATTGCAATCCGCTGTATACGCTCGAACTCATAGGCCATACGGGTATTCTTTCGCAGGCGGGGAGCGGAACCAAAATACTTCGCATTCGGCCAGAGCGCGCACGAATGAGCACCTCATGCTAGTCTGCGCGCCGTCCGAATAGAGTTGATCCATGTCTAAAGCGACGGAACATCCTCTCGACGATCTCACCGCCGATCCGTTCGCGGTCGCCGCCGAAGCCGCCGCGCAGATCGCGGAGAAGACCGGTGTGGACCGGCACGACATCGCTCTCACGCTCGGCAGCGGCTGGGGACGTGCCGCAGACCTGATCGGCGAGACGATCGCCACCATTCCGGCGACGGAGATCATCGGATTCAGCAGGCCGGCGCTCGTGGGACACGTCGGAACACTCCGCTCGATCGCGCTGCCGGGCGGAAAGCATGCACTCGTGATCGGTGCTCGCACCCACTACTACGAAGGGCACGGGGTGCGCCGTGTGGTCCACAGCGTGCGCACGGCGGCCGCCACCGGCGCGAAGACCATGGTGCTGACCAACGGAGCGGGCGGGATCAAGAGCAGCTGGACTCCGGGGACTCCGGTCCTGATCAGCGATCACATCAACCTGACGGGCGCGTCGCCTCTCGAAGGAGCGACCTTCATCGACCTGACCGATCTCTATTCGTCCCGGCTTCGTGGGATCGCGCGATCGGTGGACCCTTCGCTCGACGAGGGCGTGTACTGCCAGTTCCGGGGGCCCCAGTACGAGACACCCGCGGAAGTCCAGATGGCGAAGATCGTCGGCGGCCACATCGTCGGGATGTCGACGGCCCTGGAAGCGATCGCGGCACGTCAGGCGGGGATGGAGGTGCTGGGGATGTCACTCGTCACCAACCTCGCCGCCGGCATCCAGAGCACGCCGCTCAGCCACGAGGAGGTGCTCGAGGCCGGCCGCAATGCGGAGCCGGTGATCAGCGCACTTCTGGCGCGGATAGTGGAGGCGCTGTGAACGGAACCGAGGCTGCAGGAACCAACGGATCGAGTGGTGCCGACGCGGTGCACGATGCAGTGCACGATGCGGACGCGGAGGTCGACGCTCTCATCGCGCGCGCAAAGGACTGGCTCGGGCAGGATCCGGACCCGGAGACGCGCACTGAGCTGAGCGACTTGATCGGACGGGCGCGCTCCGGTGAACAGGAGGCCGTTGCCCAGTTGCACGATCGCTTCGACACGCGGCTCGCATTCGGGACCGCCGGCCTTCGCGGCGAGATCGCGGCTGGTCCCAACCGGATGAACCGGGTGCTGGTCATTCAAGCGGCGGCGGGGTTGGCGGCCTACCTACTCGAGAAATCTGGCGGGACGCGACCTTCGGTCGTGATCGGCTTCGATGGCAGGAAGAACTCTGCGATCTTCGCGAGCGACACCGCAGAGGTGATGGCCGGCGCAGGGATCCGCGCGATCCTGCTGCCTCGCCTGCTGCCGACGCCGGTTCTCGCGTTCGCCGTCCGGCATCTCGGCACGAGCGCGGGGGTCATGGTGACGGCGAGCCACAACCCGCCGAACGACAACGGCTACAAGGTCTATCTCGGCGGCGCCGACGACGGTTCCCAGATCGTCCCGCCGGCGGATCAGGAGATCGCTGCGCACATCGACCGGGTCGCCTCAGCGAGTATCGCAGGACTTCCCCGGACCAGTGCCTATGAGCGCGCGGACGAAGAAGTCGTGACGGCATACATCCGGTCGACCGCTCGGGTCGCTTCCGGAGATCCGGCGACACGGGTTCCGCTGAACGTCGTCTACACGGCGATGCACGGGGTCGGATGGGAGACGGCGTCGCGCGTCTTCGCGTCCGCCGGATTCGAGCAGCCGATCGTCGTGTCCGAGCAGATCGAACCGGACGCCGCGTTCCCGACGGTCTCCTTCCCCAATCCGGAGGAGCCCGGCGCACTGGACCTCTCCTTCGCCACAGCACGTTCGGCCGGCGCAGAACTGATCATCGCGAACGATCCGGATGCGGACCGCCTCGCGGTCGCCATCCCGGATGCCACGGCGCCGGAGGGCTATCGACGTTTGTCCGGGAACGAGGTCGGCGCGCTTCTCGGCTGGCGGGCCGCGGAGCTCGCCGTCTCCAGGGGCGCGACCCCGGTGGGGACGCTCGCGTGCTCGATCGTCTCCTCTCCCGCGCTCGGAGCGGTCGCGCGAGCGTACGGCCTCGGTTTCGCGGAGACGCTGACCGGCTTCAAGTGGGTTTCGCGCGCGCCGGATGTCATCTTCGGCTTCGAGGAAGCGCTCGGCTACCTGGTGGATCCGGAGATCGTCCGCGACAAAGACGGCATCTCGGCCGCGGTGGCATTCCTGGAACTAGCGGGCACGCTCAAGGCGGACGGGACGACGATAGCCGGCCAGCTCGACCGGTTCAGCGAACGGTTCGGCCATTTCTCGTCCGACCAGGTAGCCATCCGGGTGAGCGACATCGCCGACATCGCACGCATGATGCATCGTCTGCGCGTCTCACCGCCCTCTGAGATCGGCGCTGTGGCGGTGGAGAGCATCGAGGACCTCAGTGCGGGGAGCGCGGCGCTCCCGCCGAGCGACGTGCTCCGGATCCGGCTCGCCGACGGCTCCCGGGTCATGGTCCGTCCGAGCGGCACCGAACCGAAGCTCAAGGTGTATGTGGACGCGTCCAGTACACGCGGGACGGCCGCTGAGCGGCGCCAGGACGCCGATGCGCGGGTCGGACGTCTCGTTGCCGGGGTCCGCGAGCTGCTCGCAGACTGAACGCGTCAGGCGGGCCGCAGCCGGAGCGTGGTCGCGTGAGACGCACGCCTTACCCCTCACGTACCCGGCATCTGATGCTGAGCGGCCGTGCGAGGCCGGTCAGACGATGTCGAGAAGCAGGTGACCCGACGAGACCGTGGTACCGACCTCGGCGTTCAGATGCGCGACGGTGCCGTCACGGTGGGCCAGCAGAGGCTGCTCCATCTTCATGGCCTCGAGCACGACAATCAGATCGCCCTTCGTGACCACGTCTCCCTCGGCCACGGCGAGCTTGACGACCGTGGCCTGCATGGGCGCGGTGATCGAATTCCCGCTCGCGCCGGCGACGGCATGGACCGCACTCTTCCGTCTCGGCGGCGGCGTCAGGGCGGAAGACGGGCCACCTGAGACCAGTTTGGTCGGAAGGCTCACCTCGATCCGCTTGCCCTCGACCTCGACGACGACGCTGTGCCGGGCTTCGGCCTGCCCGGCGGGCCCCGCCTCGCCGGTCCACGGCTGGATGTCGTTGTGGAACTCCGTTTCGATCCATCGCGTGAAGATGCTGAATGCGTGATCGTCGTCCGTCGCGAACGCCGGGTCCCGGACGATCGCTCGATGGAACGGGAGAACGGTCGGCAACCCGGCGACTTCGAACTCGTCGAGGGCGCGTCGTGCGCGCTCCAGAGCCTCCTGGCGATTCGCACCCGTCACGATGAGCTTGGCCAGCAATGAGTCGAACGCGCCGGATATCTCGTCGCCAGCCTGCACTCCGCTGTCGACCCGCACACCCGGGCCGGATGCCGGCCTGAAGACGTTGATCGGGCCGGGGGAGGGGATGAAGCCGCGGCCGGCATCCTCGCCGTTGATGCGGAACTCGAAGGAATGGCCGCGGGGTTCCGGATCGGGATAGTCCAGCGTTCCGCCCGCCGCCAGCCGGAACTGTTCACGGACCAGGTCGATCCCGGTGACTTCTTCCGACACCGGGTGTTCGACCTGAAGGCGCGTGTTGACTTCAAGGAAGGAGACGGTTCCGTCGACACCGATCAGGAATTCGCAGGTTCCGGCCCCGACGTATCCGACCTCTGCGAGGATCGCCTTCGAGGCGCGATACAGTTCGGCTTTCTGATCGGCGGTCAGGTAGGGGGCCGGTGCCTCCTCGACGAGCTTCTGATGGCGTCGCTGCAGGGAACAGTCGCGCGTGGAGACGACGACGACGTTGCCGCTCTCGTCGGCCAGGCACTGGGTCTCGACGTGGCGCGGATTGTCCAGATACTTCTCTACGAAGCACTCTCCGCGTCCGAAGGCCGCCACGGCTTCACGGGTCGCCGACTCGAACAGTTCCGGCACCTCTTCACGGGTGCGCGCGACTTTCAGTCCGCGACCGCCGCCGCCGAAGGCTGCCTTGATGGCGACCGGAAGACCGTGCTCGTCCGCGAAGGCGACGACTTCCGCAGCCGAAACGACCGGGTTCAGCGTCCCGGGAGCGAGAGGCGCACCGACTTTCTCGGCGACATGGCGTGCCGACACTTTGTCACCGAGGCGCTCGATCGCCTCCGGCGGGGGGCCGACCCAGGTCAGGCCGGCGTCGATGACCGCCCGGGCGAACTCCGCGTTCTCCGCGAGGAAGCCGTAACCGGGGTGGACGGCGTCTGCACCGCTGCGCAGAGCGACGGCGAGGATCTTCTCGATCACCAGGTAGGTCTCTGCGCTCGTCGTGCCGCCGAGTGCATACGCCTCATCGGCGAGCCGGACGTGCAGTGCGTCGCGGTCCTGGTCCGCATAGACGGAAACCGAGGCGATCTGGGCGTCGCGTGCGGCGCGGATGACGCGAACGGCGATCTCACCACGATTGGCGACGAGAACCTTCGTTATGCGTGACACAGCTACTCAGCCTATTGCGCCGCGAGGGCCAGGTTTTGGGTGAAGGGAACAAAAATCAGGGCACGCATTGCTGAGAATCCTACAACACGGTCGATTTCCACAAAGCCGTCCACTCGACGCCCAGTTCACGGACGAGCCGGCGGAGCGTCGGCAGGGAGAGCCCGACCACGGTCGAAGGGTCGCCTTCGACGCGGCTGATGAAGGGGCCGCCGAGGCTGTCGATGGTGAACGCGCCGGCGACCTCCAGCGGTTCGCCCGAACTCACGTAGGCGTCGACCTCCTCGTCGGTGAGGTCGTCGGCGAAGGTCACCCGGGCGACTGACGCGGCGCCGAGTGCGCGCACGGGTGCTCCGGCCCGATGGTCGATCACCCAGTGCCCGGAGTGGAGGAGTCCGGTCCCTCCGCGCTGCGCGAGCCAACGGGCGCGCGCCCGTTCGGGGGTGTGCGGTTTGCCGTACACGACGCCGTCGAACTCGAATGCGGAGTCTCCTCCCACGACGAGCCCATCGATCGGCTCGCCCTCGACGAGCCGGCCGGTCACCGCCTCCGCCTTGGCGCGGGCGAGCAGTTGCACCATCGCCTCGGGCGTGAGGGGTCCGCTCTCCGCTTCCGATCGAGCCACCGCTGCCGGTTCGTCGACGTGTGACGGCAAGACGATCGGCTCGATTCCTGCCGCTCGGAGCAGGGCCAGTCTTGCCGGTGACGTGGATGCGAGGTAGAGGCGCATGGAGGTGACGGCTCCTTACCATCGGGAGTGTGCGATGCTCGACGGATGGCCACGGACACGCAGACATCAGACGCGGTCGGCAGGATCGTCGAACTCGAGATTACCAACGTAGCCCACGGGGGCATCTTCATCGCGCGTATGGACGGCAGGGTGGTCTTCGTCTCTGATACGGCACCCGGCGAGGTCGTGCGGGCCCGGATCTCCGAGGACTCGCACGAACGCTTCCTTCGCGCGGAGACCATGGAGGTCCTCCGCGCGTCGCCGCATCGAGTGCCTCACATCTGGGAGGAGGCGTCGATCGATCGCGCTCCCGGGGAACGCGCAGGAGGCGCTGAATTCGGCCACCTCGCGCTCTCCTATCAGCGCGAGCTGAAGAGCGAGGTGCTTCGCGACAATCTGAAACGGATGGCCGGGCTGGACCGGCCGGTCGCCGTTCGGGCGCCGGAAGGCGAATCGGCAGACGGGGCAGGCTGGCGGACGCGGGTGCGCTTGCATGTGAGCGAGGCCGGAGCCGTCGGGCCGTTCGCCTCGCGGTCCCATCGTGTGATTCCGGTCAGCTCGCTTCCGCTGGCGATCCGCGAAGTCGAGGCAGCCGCGCCGCTCGCCGCGCCGCTCACGGCGCCGCTCACCCCACGCCTTCCAGGGGGCAGCATCCTCGACGTCCTCGCTCCGAGCCTTGGGGATCCGATCACCCTGTTCACTCACGAGGCCTCCCACGATGGCGGGTCCGGACGACGGGGTGCCGATCGTACGGCGAACGCTCGTTCCGGCCGCTCCGGGAGGCGATCCGCTCGAAGGCCCGCGGTACCCGAGAGGACGCCAGGACTCAGTCCCCAGACGATTCGCGAGAAGGTGGGCGATCGGCATTTCTCAGTCGACGCACGCGGATTCTGGCAAGTCCACCGTCTCGCGCCGGAGACCCTGACGCTGGCTGTTCAGGAGCTCGTCGACGACTCCCTTCTCGACCCGCGGGCCGGAAATCTCGATCTGTACGGGGGCGTCGGCCTCCTCGCTGCTGCGCTCGGCGACAAAGCGGGGCCGGCGCTGAAGATCACCACCGTCGAATCGGACGCACTGGCGACGGACCATGCGGCTGCGAATCTCGCTGAATGGATCGGCTCAGCTGCGCTCACGGATCGGGTAGATCGCTATCTGCAGGGACTCCTGCGCAATGCGTCGGCGGCGGAACGGTCCCGGATCGCCGCGGGAACGGTTGTGCTCGATCCGCCGCGTTCCGGTGCGGGCCGGGTAGTCGTCGACGCGCTCGCCGAGCTCCGACCGGCTCAGCTCGTCTACGTCGCGTGCGATCCGGTGGCATTGGCGCGGGATGCCGGCCTGCTCGCCGGTCACGGCTACGAGCTCCAGGATCTGCGGGCGTACGATCTCTTTCCGCACACCCACCATCTGGAGGCTGTCGCTCGCTTTACGCGCTGACCGTCGACACGCAGAGCGGCCGGGTCGACCGGTGAAGAGCGCTCTCCGCCATTCGCCCCGCTACGATGATCACCATGGTGCACGTGGCAATCGTCGATGATCACGAATCCGTGCGGCTCGGGCTGAAGGCTGCGTGCAGCGAGGCCGGGTACGACGTGGTGGCTACGGCCGCGACCGTCGACGAACTCGTCGCGGCTCTGGAGGGCGTCGACTGCGACGTGGTGGTCTTGGATCTGTCGCTCGGCGACGGGTCGAAGGTGACCGACAACGTGAAGCGCGTCCAGGCGACCGGGGCGGCGGTTCTGGTCCACAGTATCGCCGACCGCGTGGCCAGCGTTCGGGAAGCGCTTGCCGCAGGCGCCGCAGGGGTGATCCCCAAATCGTCGCCGACGACCACCGTGATGGCCGCGATCGCGACCGTCGCGCGAGGCGACGTTCTCAACAATCTCGAATGGGCGACCGCGATCGACGCGGACAGCGATTTCGCGAAGGCGCAGCTCGGGCGGCGTGAGCGGGACGTGCTCCACCTCTACGCGTCCGGTCTGCCGCTGAAAGCCGTCGCGCAGGAACTCGGCATCGCCAACTCGACTGCCCGAGAGTATCTCGACCGGATTCGCGTGAAGTACGTCGAGGTCGGGCGCCCCGCGCCGACAAAGGTCGACCTGCTTCGCAGGGCCGTCGAGGACGGGATACTTCCCGGCCTCGACGCCGATTCGGATAATGAGCGTCTTTAACGAGGTCGCATCCGGTGGCGCAGTGTCGCCGCCGCCGACCGGGTCTGCTCAGCCGCGCAACCCGATCTCACGCGCCCGATTCGAAGTAATCGCCTCGAGGAGCGTTGCGGCGTTCGGCGTCGTCTTCGGCGTGCAGACGGTCCCGGCTGCGATCGCCGGCCTGCCCCACTTCGTCCGCCCCGGTGGATTCCTGGTCGAGATGCTGATGCTGGTGACGCTCATCATCGTGCTCGTGTGCGCCATCCTTCAAAAGGGCGTACGGACGGCCATGACGCTGGGTGCCATTCTGTTCTTCGCCATCGTCGTCACGTGGCCTCTGACCGCCGCCAGCCCGACGGTGGACGAGCCGACGCCGTGGATCTGGTACCTGCTGTCGGTCGCGACCGCGTACGCCGCGATCGCCTTTCCGCTTTGGCTGGCGACCGCATACACGATCGTCGTCCCTTCGGCATACGGGGTCATCCGGACCATGCCCTGCGGCGGCGGCCAGACGGTCGAGATCGCGACGCTGGACGCGACATATGCGATCATCCTCGGCGGAGTGGTGCTCGTGATCATGGCGATGCTCCGGCAGGCCGCCTCGTCGGTCGACGCCGCGCAATCGGCGGCACTGGCGCGCTACGCCACCGCCGTCCGGCAGCACGCGACGGAAGTCGAGCGGGTGCAGGTGGACGCGATCGTCCACGACAGCGTGCTGACGACCCTGCTGTCGGCAGCGGCGGCCCGGACGCCGGAGGCACAGGAGCTCGCGGCGAGGATGGCGGCGGACGCGATCGGGCATCTGCATTCGGCGGAAGCGCAGTCTCCTGAAGACGATGCCGTGGTCGGACTCGACCGTCTGACGGACCGCATCACGCAGGCGGCCCGCGCGTTTTCCGCTCCCTTCGAGATCCTGGTCCGGGGTGTCCGGTCCCAGTCGGTCCCGGTGCAGGTCGCCGAGGCGCTCTACTCGGCGACGGTGCAGGCGATGGTCAACAGCATGCAGCACGCGGGCGAGGACGATGTGTCGCGCACGCTGGAGATCGTGGGGGACGACGCGCCGGCGTCCGCCGTCGTGATCCGGATCACCGACACCGGGATCGGATTCGATCCGCAATACGTTCCGGTCGAACGCCTCGGACTGCGGGTCTCGATCCGGGAACGGCTTCTGAAGGTCGGCGGCGATGCTGACATCGTGGCGGGGGTCGGCGAGGGGACGGCGGTCATCCTCCGGTGGCCGTCCGACGAGCCCCCGGCCGTCATCGACGCAGACGGAAGCGTGTCCGCTGTCGAGGAGTTCGGATCGTGATCACCGTCCCGCGGTACCTCTTCCTGGGCCTCGGCGCCCTGTTCTCGGCGTACCACGTGTTCCTGTCCCTGACCTCGCTCGGGATTCCTCGTTCCCCGTGGCCGTCGCTCCTCGCGATGCTGTTGTTCGTGGTCGCGACCGTGTTGTCGCTCTGGCCGACCAGTCCGACCCGGATGCCGGTCTGGCTCGCATCGTTCTGTCTCGCGGTGGCGATCGCGATGCCCGTCCTTGTGACCAGTCAGCTCGATCAGTCGGTGAACAACGGCTATGCAACCTGGTATGTCGCCGCGGTGGGAACGCTGATGACCATCGTGGCGGTCCGCAGGCAGTCTTTGTTCGCCTGGGCCGGGGTCGCCTTCCTCGCCGTGCAGACGGTCGTGTGGGCGGGCGCCGATGCCCTCGCGAGCCTTGGCGTGATCGGCAGCGTCCTCTGGGTCGGCATCGCGCTCGTGATCACCGTCGCAGTGGCTCGGTCGGGCAGAGACGCTCTGCAGTTCGCGCGAGCCGAGCGCGAGGCGACGGAATGGCAGGCTGCTCAAGAGGCGCACGTCTCCGAGCGTCAGGCCCGCTTGCGTCAGACCTATCGAGTCGCGGCGCCGATGTTGGGCGAGATCGTCCGGATGCACGGTGACCTGACCGAGTCGGAACGACTGGAGTGCCGCTACCTGGAGGGAGCGATCCGCGACGAGATCCGGGGGCGGCGGCTGCTGAACGACGAAGTGCGCAACGAGGTGATGAGCGCCCGCAGGCGGGGCATCGTCGTGAGCCTGCTGGACGAAGGCGGAATCGACGACCTGGAGGATGCGGCACTCGACCAGGTCCACCGTCGCCTCGCCGATGCGATCCGCGGCACCCGCACAGACCGTCTGATCGTACGCACGGTGCCGCGTTCGTCGAAGACGGCGATCACGGTGGTCGGTCTGAGCATGGCAGACGACGGCAACGCGAACGCGCTCGGCGCCGATACGACGGACGATGAGGTCGATCTCTGGTTGGAGATTCCCCGGCCGGGTGTTCCGGCGTAACGATTCGCATCCCGGCGCTGCCTCGCCATCTTCCGGCGTGCCTTTTCATCACGTTCCCGGCGCTTCCTCGCCATCGCATTCCCCGTGCGGCACGGACGCTGAAGCGCGCCCGAATCGAATCGGAACCGATCGGGCATGGAAAAAGGGGCCGGCATCCGCCGGCCCCTTTCCAAGCCCCGAGTCAGGGCGACAACCCGAATATCGCCCTGACTCGCCCCCAAAACACTCGCCCGCTTACCCTAGTCGGCGAGTGATTGGCGGTGTAACTCACGAGGAGAGACACCTAGCAATATCTATATTCCCTCATCGTGCGCAAGAGCAAAAGTCGTCATTTTGGGGGACAGTCGGGGGACAATGCACAGGATCGGCATTATTCGATCCCCCATATCGCTTGGCCGGAGCCAATGGACGCTACTTGCACCGGGGTACAAACCCCTTTCCGGGGGGCACTCGGATAGGGGCGAATGAGGGCCGATTCAGCCGTTGAACGTCCTCCAGACGCCCTCTCCCAGCCCGAGCGGACTGCGGATCGCCCGGGCGCTCCGATCCCATCCGGAACGCCGCGTGTCATGTATGCGCCGGTCGTCATCCAAGGCGTCGAGAACCGCCGTCACCACCGCCGTCACGGCTGCCGTCTCGACGGGCGTCGCGTTCTTGGTCTCGATCACGAGGTCGGCCTGACGCGACTCCGCTGAACCGTCTGCGTTCGTCTCGGTCACAGCGGGATGTTCCCATGCTTCTTCGCCGGCATGGAGCCGCGTTTGGTTCGAAGGGCTCGGAACGACTTGATCACGGCGACCCGTGTCGCAGACGGCTCGATGACGCTGTCGAGCTCTCCGCGTTCCGCTGCCAGGTAGGGGCTTGCGATGTTGTACGCGTATTCGCTCGCCAGCTTCGCCCGGAGCGCCTTCACGTCCTCGCCTTCCTCGCGTGCCTGGCTGATCTCGTTGCGATAGAGGATGTTGACCGCGCCCTGCCCGCCCATCACGGCGATCTCGGCGGTCGGCCACGCGAGGTTGATGTCCGCGCCCAGCTGCTTGGAGCCCATCACGATGTAGGCGCCGCCGTAAGCCTTCCGAGTGATGACCGTCACGAGCGGGACCGTCGCCTCGGCATAGGCATAGAGCAGCTTGGCGCCGCGGCGGATCACGCCGGTCCACTCCTGGTCGGTTCCGGGAAGGTATCCCGGGACGTCGACGAGCGTCAGGATCGGAATGGAGAACGAGTCGCAGAAGCGGACGAATCTGGCGGCTTTCTCGCCCGCGTCGATGTTCAGGGTGCCCGCCATCGCATTCGGCTGGTTCGCGACGATTCCCACGGACCGTCCCTCGACCCTCGCGAATCCGATCAGGATGTTCGGAGCGAAGAGCGGCTGCACCTCGAGGAAGTCGCCGTCGTCGACGATCAGCTCGATCACCTCGTGCATGTCGTACGGCTGGTTCGGCGAGTCCGGGATGATCGTGTCGAGCCGGCGATCGGAGTCGGTGACCTCCAGCTGGGCGTCCGACTCATAGACCGGGGCGTCCGCGAGATTGTTGTCCGGCAGGTAACCGAGGAGGGTCCTGACATAGTCGAGCCCGTCCGCTTCGTCACTCGCGAGGTAGTGGCTCACCCCCGAGAGCTTGTTGTGGGTGAGCGCTCCGCCCAGCTCTTCGAACCCGACGTCTTCTCCGGTCACGGTCTTGATCACATCCGGCCCGGTGACGAACATGTGGCTCGACTTGTCGACCATCACCACGAAATCGGTCAAGGCGGGCGAGTACACGGCACCGCCCGCAGCTGGGCCGACGACGATCGAGATCTGGGGGATCACCCCGCTTGCAGCGGTGTTGCGACGGAAGATCTCCGCGTACTTGCCGAGTGCGACCACGCCCTCCTGGATCCGGGCTCCGCCGGAGTCGAGGATGCCGATCATCGGCACGCCGGTCTTCAGGGCATGATCCATTACCTTCACGATCTTGTCGCCCGCGACCTCGCCGAGAGATCCGCCGAAGACGGTGAAGTCCTGACTGAACACGGCGACGTTCCGCCCATGGATCGTGCCGAGACCGGTCACTACCGCATCGCCGTACGGACGCCTGGCTTCCATCCCGAACCCGTGGGAGCGGTGACGGACGAACTCGTCGAGCTCCGTGAATGAACCCGGGTCGAGCAGCTTCTCGATGCGTTCACGCGCAGTGAGGCGACCTTTGGCGTGCTGCTTCTCGGCCGACGATGCGGCCGCCGCCGTCACCGCCTCGTCGTATCTGGCCTTCAAATCGGCGATACGGCCGGCGGTCGTCGTCAGATCGGGGGTCGAGCCGGACTCGGAAGTCTCCGGCAGTGCGTTCTCGGTCACGCCGTTCACTCTACCGGCCGCATCCGGGGCGGATCCTTTGAGGAAACAGCACAAATTCGCCACGATTGCTGGTGGCGAAGCCGCGCCCAGGAGACGTGAGGCAGACTGGGGACGTGGAATACCCGGAGAGCTCTTCACTGGTCTCGCGTCTCGAGGTCGTACCCGAAGCAGGGTCGACGAACGATGAGCTCGTCCGTCGCGCCGGCGGCCCTGATTCGGATGGATGGCCCGACTTCTCCGTGCTCCTCACCGAACATCAGACGGCGGGCCGAGGGCGTCTGGGGCGCGAGTGGGTTTCCCGACCCGGAGCCTCGCTGATCGTATCCGTGCTGCTCAGGCCCGGCTCGGGAACGGATGGCGTCCCGCTCGAGAGGTACAGCTGGTTCCCGCTCGTCGCCGGGTTGGCGATGGCCAGGGCGATCGACGGTCTCGTCGACGGCGATGTGAGCGTCAAATGGCCCAACGATGTGCTCATCGACGGTCTCAAAGTGTGCGGTGTCCTCGCCGAGCTGCTGCAGGACGGCCGGGGAATCGTGATCGGGTCCGGGGTCAATCTCGCCCTCGACGCCGATGAGCTGCCGGTACCCACGGCCACGTCGCTCAAGACCGCCGGTGCTCGTGACTTCGCTTCAGACACGGTGCTGGCGCGGTACCTGCGCGAACTCCGTGACCTCTATACGGATCTGTCCGGACCGGGGGACGAGCCGTTGCGACGAGTCCGGGAGGCGGTTTCCGCCCGATGCGGGAGTCTTGGCCGCGAGGTTCGTGTCGAGCTGCCTTCCGGCTCGGTCCTCACCGGCACCGCCACGGGTATCGATGAGACGGGGCGACTGATCCTCCGGGGGAATGACGGCACGTCGGTCGTCGCCGCGGGCGACGTGACGCATCTGAGGTATTAATAGGCTCATGACGAACGCGACCGGAGACACGGCGCCGGCTCAGGCCGGGCCCGCCGAGCGGGTCATCGCCCGCTTGCGCCCGCATGCGCGCGTCATGTTCTGGCCGAGCCTTCTTCTCGTGGTGGTCTGCGCGGGCGTGGGCTACTACGCGGGAACCTTCCCGATGCTCTGGGAGAACGTGCTCCTCTACGCGGGCGCCGGTCTCGTCGTCCTCCTGCTCTTCCTTCTGCCGCTCTGTTCCTGGCTCAGCAAGCGCTACACGATCACGTCGCGGCGCCTGATCGTGCGTCGCGGTTTCTTTGTACGAGTGCGGCAGGAGCTGCTGCACTCGCGCGGCTACGACGTGACGGTGACGCGCAACTGGATGCAGAGCGCGTTCCGCTCCGGCGACATCCGGATCAATGCGGGTCTGGACCGTCCCGTCGTCCTCCGGGACGTTCCGCATGCCAACGTCGTGCAGTCCGCATTGCAGGATCTGATGGAGAAGTCGCAGAACATCGTCTCCGTTCAGCGACAGCAGGAGGAGTCCTCGGTCGGGGACGAGACTCGCGTCTGGGGTACGCGCTAGGAGCTAGGAGCGAGCCTGCGGGGCGTTTTCCGCGCGCGTGACCACGGGGCCTGGCGTGGCGACTCTGCGGTTCGGTGCGAACACCCACCAGCGGTAGAGGGCGAAGCGGAAGATCATCCCGAGAAGGAGCCCGACGCCGTTGTTGGCGATGTTGTCCGCGAGGAGCGAGGTGTTGCCGAGCACGTACTGCGAGATCCAGACGCAGCCGAGCGGGATGAGCGTTCCCACCAGGCTGACGACGAAGAACTCGATCCCCTCGCGAGCGGTGTTCTCCCGCCTCTGCGCGGAGAACGCCCAATACCGATTTCCGAGCCAGTTGACGAAGATCGCCACGACATTCGCGATCGCGGTCGCGTAAAGGCTCCGGTGTTCGACATGCGCCGGGGTGAATGCCAGCACCATCAAGGCGTTGAAGACGACGACGTTGACGACGAACCCGACGCCGCCCACGAGCCCGAACTTGATGAGCTGAGGGAACAGCCGGGCGGGGGTCGGCCGTGTGTTCGCGTCGTCAGACATTCAGTGATCCATTAATGGGCGAAGATGGTTGTGCAGTTGTGAGCATACTGCCAGCACACCCCGTGTCCGCTGGGAGTCTGGTGGCTGCAGCTGTGTGCATTGAGAACTTCAGGTGGAGGAGCCTTCGCAGATGAGCGGTAACGACACGGTCGGTGTCATCGGTGGAGGCCAGCTGGCCCGGATGATGATCCCCGCTGCGGTGAACCTGGGAGTGCCGATCCGGGTTCTCGCCGAGGCCGAAGGGATGTCGGCTTCGCTGGCTGCAACCTCGGTGGGTGACTACCGCGACCTGGATACCGTGCTCTCCTTCGCCGAGAGCGTCGATGTCATCACGTTCGACCATGAGCATGTGCCTCAGCCGATTCTCCGAGAGCTGGTCCGTCGCGGTGTGCCGGTGAGGCCGGGACCTGATGCGCTGCTCTACGCGCAGGACAAGCTCGAGATGCGGCGCAAGCTGACGGAATCGGGAATTCCGGTGCCGGACTGGGCGGCCATCGAGAGCGCACACGACCTCGAGGTGTTCCTCGGCGACCACGGCGGGAGGGCGGTCGTGAAGACGGCGCGCGGTGGATACGACGGGAAGGGTGTGCGAC
>FSWU01000184.1_pt1 | contig 35647 bp, 28 predicted proteins | sample 1638061 | NCBI WGS metagenome assembly FSWU01 (sample SAMEA3914788, study PRJEB12502) | metagenome | biome: forest; material: soil | place: Canada | collected 2011-07-03 | depth 0.1 m
CGCGATCGATCGCGTCCGCCGGCTTCCTGACGGTCGTGCGATCTCGCTGGAGCGTAGTCGCGTTCCGTTGACGCCCGACACGGAGGACCTCCCGACCCGCGGCCTGATCGACGATTCGCTGACGCGGAGTCTCGCCGATCGAGGCCTCGTCGGGGCGCGCGGCGAACAACGAGTGAATGCGCGACCGCTGTCTGCCGTTGAGGCGGGCATCTTGGGTCGGACGGAGTCCGATTGGTTCCTGCACGCGGTCAGGACGACCCGGTCGACAACGGGGCGGCTCGTCGAGCATGTGGACAGTGTTCTGGATCCGGTCCATTTCGAGTTACGTCTGGAGTTCGGAGATGAGTGATCGCTCGACGGCTCGCACGGATCGAGCGAGGGCAGCCCTTTGGGGTTTGGCTGTCGGGGATGCGCTCGGGATGCCGACCCAGATGATGTCGAGAGACACGGTGCGCCGGCGCTTCGGCCGCATCGAAAGCTTTCAGCCGGCCGCCGACGATCATCCGCTTGCTGCGGGCATGCTGGCCGGATCGGTCACCGACGACACCGAGCAGGCGGTTCTTTTGGGGGAGCATCTGCTGAGGCGTGCGGGGCACGTGGATCCACGGGAGCTTGCGTCTGAGCTGGTGGCTTGGGAGGACGACATGCGCGAACGCGGGTCGCTCGACCTCCTCGGTCCTTCGACGAAGGCTGCGGTTGCATCGATAATGGCGGGTGTGCGGGTCGATGAGGCCGGCCGGTTCGGAACCACCAATGGCGCGGCGATGAGGATCGCGCCGGTCGGGATCCTGATGCCCTCCGGCGACCTCCCGGCACTGGTGGATCGCGTTGTCGAGGCCAGTATGGTCACGCACAACACCGGCGTCGCAATCGCCGGGGCAGCCGCGGTCGCGGCGGCCGTGAGCGCAGCAGTGGATGGCGTGGGACTCGACGACATCTTCCGCATTGCCGTCGATGCCGCAGAGCTGGGGGCAACGCGTGGCAACTGGGTGGCCGCAGCCGACGTCGGTCGCCGAATCGAATGGGCGGTCGAATTGGCCGATCGAGCGGACCCCGAGAATTCTGAACTCGAGCTGTATCGGACGATCGGCACGTCGCTCGCGACCCAGGAGTCCGTTCCCGCCGCATTCGGAATTCTGGCACTGTATCCCGGTGATCCTTGGGGAGCGTGTTGCGCCGCCGCGTCTCTCGGCGGCGATTCGGATACGGTCGCGGCCATGGCCGGCGCGATCGGAGGGGGGAGCGCGGGCCTCGACGCGTTTCCTGACGGTGCGCTGGAGACGCTGCGCCGGGTGAACGGGTTCGGCACGAGTGCCCCCGACATCGACGACCTCGCCGCGGGTCTATTGGCATTGCGATGACTGCGGGCGTTGCGATGAGCGGGCGCGAGCCGAAGGTAAACCGACCTGAAATGCCTTCGGCGCGCCTCGTCAGCGTCGGGAATGTGATCATCGATCTCGTTGCCGAGATCCCGGCCCTTCCATCGCGTGGCGGGGATGTCGTCGCAACCTCTGCCGTGCTCAGGGTGGGAGGCGGGTTCAACGTCCTCGTCGCTGCGGTCCGACAGGGGATGGCCGCCGCCTATGCCGGCGCTCACGGAACCGGAATGTACGGGGATCTCGCTCGCGCTTCTCTGCAGAGCGAGGGGATCGAAGTTCTGCAGTCGGCGACGAGCGGCACGGACACGGGCTATGACGTCGCCTTGATCGATGAGGGCGGCGAGAGGACGTTCGTCACGGTGGTCGGCGCCGAGGCGACCCTGACGGCGGATCGTCTCAGGGATGTCGTTCTCGCATCGTCGGACGCGATCTACGTGTCTGGATACGGTCTGCTTCGTCAGCCGAATCAGCGTTCGATCGTGGACTGGCTCGGACAGATCGGTTCCGGGCACACGGTCTTCGTCGATCCCGGTCCGCTCGTCGCATCCATCCCGGACGACGTGATGACCTCTGTTCGCGCCCGTGCGGATTGGTGGAGTTGCAACGCGCGCGAGGCCGCCGAACTCACCGGCCGCGCCCGGCCGGAGGAAGCGGCGCGCGAGCTGCATGCCGCTTTTCCGCACCGCAACGTTCTTGTCCGCGACGGAGCCGCGGGTTGCGTGGTCGTCACTTCCGACGGAAATGTCGGGCTGGTCGAAGGATTCGACGTGGAAGCTGTGGATCTGAATGGAGCGGGCGACGCGCACGCTGGAGCATTCTTGGCGGCCCTTGCTCGCGGAGAGGATCCGTTCTCTGCGGCGCGAATCGCGAACGCGTGCGCTGCGATCGCCGTCAGCCGTCGGGGACCGGCCACGGCGCCGACGCGAGCAGAGGTCGACGTGTTCCTCGCATCGCGGAGCGTGTGACATCCTCGACGAGGCCGACCTGCGCTCCTCGCATCCACGAGCGAGCGTGTGACAACCCAGGCCGACACGCGCGCAGACCGTCGCGGCCGTCGGATCACACGCAGCTCAGTCCGTGGACGCTGCCACTGGGGTCGTCGCGAGGACGTTGCCGTTCAATCCCAGAGCCTGAGCAGCTGCATACGGGGCCCGCGGCAAGGTCCCGGCAGTCTCGAAGTCGGACTTCGGCACCACTTTGACAGGCTGCATGGTGCTGGGCGACGCGCCAGTCATGAACTGCCAATTGCGCACTTCCGTCGCGCCGTTCCAGCTGACGTCGACGAGCATCTTGCGGCCGGATCCGTGCACGATACTGATTGCCGGAGCTGTTTGTGGCGAGGCGACCCAAGCACTCCGGAACGCCCGGTCGGAGGGTGAATCTGCAAGAGTCGCCGTATAGACGGCCTTGCCGTCCGGGGCGTGTTCGGTGACCAGAGGTTGGGTTCCCCAGCCGACCAGCCAGTTCCCATTCTCGAGCAGGTCGGCACTTCCCATGTCCGTCGAAACGATGGCTCCATGCTCGAACTTCTTCTGCAAGCCGGCTTTCATCGTGCTCGTATCGAGTGTGAGCAGGAATGCGGCGGATCTGACATCGGCCTTCGCATCGCGAGTGCGGTTGTTGAAAAGACTGGCCATTCCATCCGGCCGGAGCCGGAAGTGGTTCTGCCACGCGAACTGCGCATCCTTGGCGACCGTGAAATCGCTCTTCTTGCCTCCGAGACGCCATTCGACATGACCCGTGGTCCGGTTGATCCGGTAGACGGTATGCGTGTTGCGGGCCGATATGTAAAGACTCTGGTCGTCAAAGTCGATCGAGCTGAGGTGGTAGGCATCGAACGCCCTGCTCGCCGACTTGCCGTCTCCGTCTTCCGCATTCTTCACAGACGCATACGTCTCGTCCGGAGAGACGTGCTGGTGGGCACTCCAGTCGAGTAGGACCTTCCCGGTCTGGATGTCGACCTCGTTGACGTGGCAGTCGAGGACGAATCCGGAAGTGGGGCCGTGCACCGTTGACAGGTCTGCCGGCTTGGCGACATAGGCGATCAACAGGGCCGTGCCCTGCGGGGTGAGCAGGAACTCGTGCAGGTCGGCCTGGAGTCCGGGCGCCGCCTGAACTTTGGCGATCTGCTTGTACTCGGCGTCGAGGATATTGCCGACCCCCCTGCCGTATCCTCGCACGCGTGTGCCGGACCAATACGTGAGCACCGGGTTTCCGTTGTATTGCTGGACCTGCAGGTCACTCATGCTCACGCCGGGATTCGCCATCCACACCGGCTGCCCCGAGTTCTCCGAGATCGTGCCGCACGAACTGCTGGTCAGAGGTGTGACGAAGAGATAGCCGGGTGCCGTCTCACCCGTCTGCGTGGTCACCCATCTCGCGGTGGTGATGTCCGTGCTGGCGAAGGCAAGAGTGTCGGTGGACGCCTGGGAGAGAGAACCCTTGGAATTGTCGGTCCTTTGACTGTCGACCGCGATGGCCCCGACCACCAGGCCCACCCCGACCACACCGCCGAGCGCCAGAAGGCTACGGCGGCTGATGTCCTTGGTGCCCGCTTTCGTGGAACCCTGAGCGCTGTAGAAGTGGCCGCCCGAACCGCTCCGGCTGCCTGGAGTGGTTTCGCGGTCGGCAGGCGTGGAGCGGTGATCATTGTTCTGACTCATGCGGCGGTCATCGTTTCCAGGCACGCTCCATTGTTGAGGATCGATTCTGTGCGAGTGCTCGACGCAGGCCCGATTCATTGCATTCGGCCTTTGAAGTCTCTCAGAAAACCCTGATCGCCGGGTCACATTGACGCTGCTCGATGACCTCCCTGGCGCACTGGTCGGTCGGGTGCTCGACGCGCGACCGAGCACCGGAGTACGTTGTGGCTCATGGCAGACGAGCCGGTGAGCCTTCGCGTCGATGGGCCCGATGGGGAACGAGATGTACGGGTCACTCATCCTGGGCGCATTCTGTGGCCGGCGGTCGGATTGACCAAACTCGACCTGGCCGACTACTTCTTGCGGGTCGGCGGGGCGTTCTTGGAGGCGAACGGGGATCGCCCGGTCTCGCTTCAGCGTTTTCCGGGCGGCGTGGACGGAAAGTGGTTCTTCTCGAAGAATCCTCCGAAGGGTGCGCCTGACTACGTCCGATCATTGCCGGTCGTGTACCCGAGCGGAAGGTCGCATCCGCAACTCGTCATCGACGAGCTGGCGACCGCGATCTGGGCGATCCAGATGAACACGGTCGTGTTCCACCCGTGGCCGTCGCGCGCCGAGAACTCTGACAATCCAGATCAGCTTCGCATCGACTTGGACCCTCAGCCTGGTACCGACTTCGGCGACGCGATCCCTGCTGCATTGGAGCTGCGCAAAGTTCTTGCAGAGGTGGGTTTGACGGCATTCGTCAAAACGTCCGGAAACCGCGGCCTTCACGTGTTCGCGCCGATCGTTGCGGAACGCGAGTTCCTGGAGGTACGGCACGCGGTCATCGCGGCCGCGCGTGAACTGGAACGACGCATGCCTGAGCAGGTGACGACCGCCTGGTGGAAGGAGGAGCGCGGTCAACGTATCTTCGTGGATTTCAATCAGGCGAACCGCGACCGGACGATGGCGGGAGCGTACAGCCCCCGTGCCGTTGCCGGGGCAACCGTCTCGTGCCCTCTCTCCTGGGAGGAGCTTCCGTCGGCGGACCCGGCCGAGTTCACGATCGCGACGGTTCCGGATCGGATCGCGTCGTCAGGGGATCCCTGGCACGACATGGGCGCGGACCCCGGCCGAATCGAGACGCTGCTGGAGTGGTGGCAACGCGACCTGGACGCCGGTCTGGGGGAGCTGCCGTTCCCGCCTGATTACCCGAAGATGCCGGGGGAGCCGCCGCGTGTGCAGCCCAGCCGTGCGCGCCACCCCGACGAGTGAACGGACGTCCGGCTACTCGATGACGCGGCCGAGGTCGTAGGCGATCGGGCGCTCCAGCTGCTCGAACGTGCATGATCCCGGGTCCCGATCGGGCCGCCAGCGGTCGAACTGGACCGTGTGCCGGAACCGCGAGCCCTCCATGTGGTCGTAGCGCACCTCGATGACACGCTCGGGTCGCAGCCGAACGAACGAGGTGTCCTTGCCCGACGAGAAACGGCTGCGCTCGGTCTCGCCTGTCTTCACATTCCCGGAGTCGTCTCTTTCGACCAGCGGTTCGAGTTCTCCGATGAGCGCGATCCGTCGTGCGTCGCTGAATGCTGAAGCGCCGCCGACACTGACGAGGACGCCATTTTCGTCGTAAAGGGCGAGGAGCAGTGAGCCGACTCCGCGCCCGCTCGCGTGGATCCGGTAGCCGATGAGAACGACGTCGGCGCTGCGATGGTGCTTGACCTTGAACATCGTCCGTTTGCCTGGCGCATAAGGTTCGGCGAGAGGCTTGGCAACGACGCCGTCGAGTCCCGCGCCCTCGAATTCGTCGAGCCATCGCCGAGCGCGTCCGGAATCTTCAGTCGTCTGCGTGAGGTGGATCGGGTCGGCCAGCCCGACCTCGCTGGCCAGACGCTCCAGCGCTGCGCGGCGTTCGCTGAATGGCTCGTCGAGGTATGACTTGTCGCCGAGCGACAGGAGGTCGAATGCGATGTACGTCGCGGGCGTTTCCTCCGCGAGTTTGCGGATCCGGCTCTCGGCCGGGTGGATCCGCTGACCGAGGGCCTCCCAGTCGAGGTGTTCGGCTCCCCGAGCCCCAGAGCGGATCACGATCTCGCCATCCAGTACGCACGGCCCAGGGAGCTGCTGCACGAATGTGTCGACGAGCTCGGGAAAGTAGCGCGTCATGGTCTTGGACCCGCGGCTTGCGATCTCGACCCGTTCGCCGTCGAAATAGACGATGCCGCGGAAGCCGTCCCATTTCGGTTCGTAGCTCATCCCGTCGGTTTCCGGGATCGTATCGATCGACCGGGCGAGCATCGGCGGAATCGGTGACTCGAAGGTGACGGCCATGCTTCATCATCGTCCCGCACGCATCGCTGCGGTAGTCCCAGATCCACTTGCGCCTCGCCGAGTCACTCCTCGCGCAACACTCCACCCGCGGCACTTCTCGCCGCGGCACTCCTCCCGCGGCACTTCTCGCCGCGGCACTCCTTGCCGAACCGTGTGCTGCCGGTCTACGGTTCGGAGCACCAGCGCACGGACGGAGGACGGATGGCACATCACTCGACTGATCAGCTCATCCAGGTCGGCGGCCGGCGGCTGAAGCTGACCCATCTCGACAAGGTGATCTATCCGGAGACCGGCACGACGAAGGCGGACGTGATTTCCTACTACGCCGAGGTGGCGAGCGTTTTCATCCGCCACGTCCGGGACCGTCCGGCGACCCGGAAGCGCTGGGTGAACGGGGTCGGGACGACCAACCATCCCGGTGATGCGTTCTTCCAGAAGAATCTCGAAGAGTCCGCTCCGTCGTGGGTGCCGAGGCGTCCGATCGAGCATCGCTCGGGAACCACCGTCTATCCACTCATCGACGATGTGGCGACTCTCGTCTGGCTGGCACAGGGAGCCGCTCTCGAAATCCATGTGCCGCAATGGCGCTTCGGTCATTCCGGGGAGAGATTGAACCCGGATCGGCTCGTCCTCGATCTGGATCCCGGAGACGGCGTGGGCCTCGCCGAATGCGCCCAGGTCGCGCGATGGATCCGGCCGATCCTGTCCGGCGTCGGGCTCGAGTCGTTTCCGGTAACCAGCGGGAGCAAAGGTATCCACCTCTATGCGGCACTCGCCGGTTCGTGGACGTCGGAGCAAGTGTCCGCCTTTGCCCACGAGCTTGCGCGCGCACTCGAGACGGATCACGGACAAGAGGTGGTCAGCGACATGAAGAAGTCAATGCGACAGGGGAAGGTGCTGGTCGACTGGAGCCAGAACAACGGATCCAAGACGACCGTCGCGCCGTACTCTCTGCGCGGTCGATTCGAACCGACTGTCGCTGCGCCGAGAACGTGGGACGAGCTCGACGATCCAAATCTGCGACAACTCCGTTATGAAGAAGTCTTGCGCCGGATCGCCGATCGGGGCGACCTGCTGGCCTCCCTCGAGTCGGATGCGGGATCAGGACTCGAACCGACACCCGAGCGACTGGATTCGTTCGAAGCGACTCCCGATTCGCGTGACAGGCTTGAGAAATACCGGAGCATGCGCGACGGTTCCAAGACCCCAGAGCCGGTGCCCGACGGGCTCGGGACCGGCGACGGAAACAGCTTCGTGATCCAAGAGCACCACGCACGCCGCCTGCACTACGATTTCCGTCTGGAGCACGACGGCGTACTAGCCTCCTGGGCTGTGCCGAAGGGTCCGCCTCTCGCAGGCAAGGAGAACCACCTGGCCGTGCAGACAGAGGACCACCCGATCGAGTACGGCACTTTCGAGGGCAGGATCCCGGCCGGGCAGTATGGCGCGGGTACGGTCACGATCTGGGATGCGGGCACTTACGACCTCGAGAAATGGCGTGAGGGTGCCGAGGTGATCGTCACATTGCACGGTCGCCCTGACGGCGGTCTCGGAGGCACGCCTCGCCGTTACGCTTTGATCCACACGGGTCGCGATGATCCGAAAACGTGGCTGATCCACCTGATGGCGCCGGCCTCTGAACCCGCTCAGCGACCGCGGCGAAGGTGAAGGTGAAGGCTGAGACGCAGATGAATCCGCGAGCCGTGTCGATTCTGAGGTCGCCTGTTCGTCATATGGGTGTAGGCGGTGCAGATCGTCACCGCGGTAAACGAAGGAGAATCCAATGCCTGACTACTTGATCGCCATGTATCAGCCCGACGGCCCCATTCCCTCGCCCGAGGTCCTCGAACCCATAATGCGGCAGCTCGGCGAGCTCAAGCAGGAGATGACCGATGCCGGCGCGTGGGTCTTCGGAAACGGCTTGCATCCTGTCGAGTCCGCCACGGTCGTTCGTGCTAGCGACGGTGAAATATTGATGACCGATGGACCTTACCTCGAGGGCAGGGAACACCTCGGCGGATTCGATATCGTGTCGGCGCCAGATCTCGACGCCGCACTCGAGTGGGGGCGACGCATCGCGCGCATAACAGGGCTTCCGATCGAGGTGCGGCCCTTCTACGATCGGGAGGATCGAAACGCCTGAAGCATCGACTGTCGAGCGCGTATTCCAGGACGAATACGGTCGTGCCGTCTCGGTGCTCGTCCGGACCTTCGGTGACATCGGGATCGCCGAGGATGCCGTGCAAGACGCCTTCGAGATCGCGCTGACCCGATGGCCACGGCGGGGCGCCCCGCCGAATCCGGTCGCGTGGATCATCACGACGGCACGCAATCGCGCCGTCGATCGTCTCCGGAGGGAATCGTCGAGGCCGCGGCGTGAGGCCGACGCGGCATTCGCAGCCGCCCTCGAGAACCTGAGGGAGGATGCACCCGACAGTGTCGTTCCCGACGAACGGCTGCGGCTGGCCTTCACCTGCTGCCACCCCGCACTGGGCATGTCCGCCCGCGTCGCCCTCACGCTCCGGCTGATCGGCGGCCTCAGCACCCTCGAGATCGCTCGCGCCTTTCTAGTGTCCGAAGCAACGATGGCACAACGGCTTGTGCGCGCCAAAGCAAAGATCCGTGACGCCCGGATTCCTTATCGCATTCCGGGGTCGCAGGATCTTCAGGAGCGGCTGACCAGCGTTCTGGCGGTGGTCTATCTCGTGTTCAACGAGGGATACGCGCCCAGCGTCGGACCGGACCCCGTCCGAGCTTCGCTCTGCGCGGAGGCCATCCGGCTCGGCAGGCAACTTGTCGCGCTGATGCCGGACGAACCGGAAGTGATCGGGCTGCTCGCGCTCATGCTCCTGACCGATGCTCGACGCGAGGCTCGATTCGATCCGGACGGGCAGCAGGTGCTTCTCGCAGATCAGGACCGCGCGCTCTGGAATTCGGGACAGCTCGCCGAAGGCCTCGACCTGGTCAGGCGTTGCCTTCGGATGGGGCGTCCCGGCTCGTACCAGATCCAGGCGGCGATCAATGCGGTGCACAGCGGAGCGAGATCTCTTGCCGAGACGGATTGGTCGCAGATTCTGCGCCTCTACGATCAGCTTCTCGTCGTCCAGCCGGGTCCTGTCGTCGAATTGAATCGTGCGATCGTGGTCGCCGAGATCGATGGTCCGGCAGCGGGTCTCGCGGAAGTCGAGCGGCTCGATCTCGACACATTTGCGCTCGCTCACGCGGTCCGGGCCGACTTGCTGCGCCGCCTGGAGAGGATCGACGAGTCGCTTGAGGAGTACTCGAAGGCGTTGCCTTTGACAGGCAATCCGGCTGAACTCGGCTTCCTCGAGCGTCGTATCGAGGAGCTCGGCCGGTCGCGTTAGCACAGACCACTAGAAGGGGATCGCTGGCAGGAATCACTCGCGGATCGCTCGCAGGAATCACTCGCGGACCGCTCGCAGGGGATACTGGATTGTTGTCCGGGAATCTGGACTGGGCGATGATTCCGCCCGGTCGGAGCATGGGCAGCAGGCCGAGCACGCAGACGATGACGGGATGACTCACGCTTATGACCCTTCCGAAGACGGACACGATCGTCACCTATCCGGCCGGTCACGTCACCTCGAACGGAAAGGTCGTACACGTCCAGCCGCTCGACGATGACCGCCGCGCAGTGATACTGGACGTCACCGCGGCTCATCCGGTCGACTCGGTCTGGCCGGACCAGGGCAGCGATCGCGCGGCGCTGGTCGTCGGAGGGACTTCGATAGTCATCGAGGAATGCATCGTCGGCGCAACAGACGGCGCAGCGCTCTACTCGGGCACGGACATACCCGTGAAGAAGGGCGCTGACGGATGGGCATTCCTTGTCGTCCATGTGATCGACAGCGACGCCCCCGTCGAGGAAGGCGACGCAGCCGAGGTTCAGGTCGACGCCACCTACCGCCGCGATCTGTCGGCCGGGCATTCCGCGTGCCATTTGGCGTCACTGGCACTCAACGCGGCTCTGGCCGGAGCATGGACGAAGCCGGTTCCCGTGGACGGAGCAGGCAATCCGAACTTCGACGCTCTCGCCATCCAGACCTCGACGATTCTCGAGAACGGCTCCCGTGACGAATATCGGATCGGCAGATCGCTCCGCAAGAAGGGGTTCAGTGTCGCGGCGCTCTCCGAGGCGGCCGTGCAGGACGAGGTGAACCGTCTGCTGCGCGAGTGGGTCTCGGCCGGAGGTCCGATCAGGATCGCGCGGGAGGGAGACGGCCTCACCGATCGCCGTTTCTGGCAGTGCGACATCGAAGGCAAGCCTGTCAGCATCCCGTGTGGCGGGACTCACGCCACCGACTTGACCGAGCTGGACGGCGTCAGCGTTTCGCTCGTCGCTGCTGAAGGGGACGGCGCGCTCGCGTTGACGATGAACACGACATGCAGGGGTCCGCAGAGCTGAGCGTTGTTTGCGAGAATGTGTCCATGAATGAGAGCACGGGCCAGGACGTCTTCGACAAACGCGACCGGGGGAGCGGCGCCCTGAAGGACTACGCATTCAATCTGGTGCCGCGATCGAAGAAGACCCGAATCCGTCTGGCGGGCAGCGACGCGTACCAGGACGAACTGCGCAAGATCCTGGAAAACGACGAAGGAGAGATCGAAACTGCGATCTCTCACCGGACCCTCGACGAGGAGCGCGTCGACGCGCCCGTCGAGGTACGTCTTTTCACGGGGCGCCGGGTGAGCGGGGTCGTCGGCATCGTTCCGAGGGGCCTCGAACCCGCGATCGAAGAGGCGCTGACTCGTTTGGAGAACGGTGGAAAGAAGACGCGCATCCCGGTCGACATCATCAGCACGCGCCACGGCTTGCGCGTCGATCTGCTGATGGGGGCGACCCGCTGACCGAAGGTGCGCCGCGCGCTGACCGGACGCGACGCGCTGACCGGACGCGACGCGCTGACCGGACGCGACGCGCGCTGACCGGATGCACCGCGCGCTGCGCATCCGCGTGAACCGCTGTCGGCCGACGGACGGTCGCGCCGACCGTACCGGGTCTACGGCGGCCAGATGAGCCAGAGCAGCAGGATCGCGCCGGCCTGCAAGAACACCGACACTGCGAGCGTCGTCCAGCGGCGCGCGGGAGTTCGCGACAATGCTGGAGCGCCAAGCAGGGGCGACAGCGGGAGCAGCATCCTCATGATGCTCTGCTGAGGGAGGAAGACGGCGGCCAGATACGCCGAATAGCTCGCGATGTAGGACAGGATGTCGGTGCCGAGCGCCCGCCGCGTCCTTCTGCTGGCGAGCAGCCACGCCGCACTCCCGAAGATCGCGATCACGATCATGATTCCGAAGGCACCGACATAGCGTCCAGCCATCAGGAACCACGGGGTGAACGGCCAGAATTGCGTGTGACCGAGGAAGTCGCCCCACCAGGCGAGTTCGCTGTCGAAATATGCGCTCGGCGTTCCGGTCGCCAGGGCCGCGATGATCGGCCATCCCACCCCAGCAACCCCGATGACGATCGCCGCTGCACCCGCTGACAGTTTCTCCCGCAACGGGAACGGCTCGCGACGGATCAGGCGTATCGCCGCCATCACGACGAGTGCGCCGGATAGGGCAAGCGCCCCGGGATGGGCGAAGGCCGCGGCCACGCCGAACGGGATCATCACCAGATAGCGGCGGCTCATCATGGCGGCCAGAGCGCAGAACATGAGGAACAAGAAAAGGCTGTCTGCGTAGTCGACCTGAAGGACGAACGAGAGCGGGCCGAAGCAGAAGAAGAGTGCCCCCCACAGGGCGGCATCCGGGCCGAACCGTTGAATCAGGACGCGGTGGAGCGCGATCGTGGCGCCGAGCCCGAAGAGCACGGCCACCATGATTCCGGTCACGCCGAATCCAAGATTGGTGACCGCCATCGCGCCGCGCACGATGAGGGGATAGAGCGGCAGAAAGGCCCAGGCATTCTTGGCGACGGCTCCGGTCGCGTCGAGCGGCAGGTGGCTGGGATAGCCGACGAGCGCGATCTGGCGGTAGAAGGCGCCATCCCAGGACTGCAGGAAGCCCAGGAAGCTGGTGCTCCCATCGACGCTCGCGACCGGCCAGTGCACGGTTGTGACCATCACGTACGCGCCCAGCAGGAACGCCGTGGTGAGGACTCTGGAAGCCAGGTAGCCGGCGACGAGGACGAACAGGACCGTGACGGGGCGCCCAGCGATGCCCACCCAGTTCTGCACCGACGAGAGGGCGAGCGCCTCTCCGCGGCGTCTTTTCGGTGCATCGAGCTTGCTTGTCACCCTGCCTCCGGGCGATCACACATCACGACTACTCCTTAGCGCCTTGAGCGTTAGCGGATCGGGTGCCTGCCGCTCGCGCGACCGCGCATCCTCATGCTAGGTGCAGGCCGCATCGAATCAAGTTCGTAGCGAGCACCGTCGCGCGACCGGCGGTACAGGTCCGTTGCAGACTGCAGCAATTCCTCGATCCCCTTCGACATTAGCCTTTTTCTTCAGCTCAGGGCTGCTCCGACGCTCGTTCCGCCGCAGCCTGCGTGAGCACCATGAGGTCCATGCGACCTTCCTGGACCGTTTCCCGACGCTGATTGCGGAGAGTCACCTGACGCTCGACGATCCCGTTCCGGCCGTTCGAGGTCGGTCGTGTCGAGAGGATCTCCACCGTGCAGGTGACCGTATCCCCGATGAAGATGGGGGCTGTGAATCGCCAATTGTCGATGCCGAGCAGCGCGACGGCGCTTCCTTCGAAGACTCCGGTGCGCGCGATCAGTCCGAGGCAGAGGGACGCACCGAGCATCCCGTGGACGATCCGCTGGCCATACCGGGTCTTCTTCGCGAACTCCAAGTCGGTGTGGACCTGATTGTTGTCATTCGTCCACGCCGCGAAGGACATGACGTCCGCCTCGGTGATGGTTCGACCCGGTGTCACGAAGACCTGACCCGCCGCTAGATCTTCCAGATAATGCGCCACACTTCAGTATCGCATTGGGAGGACGGCACCCGGCAGCCGGTCACTCCGGCAGTTCGGTCTCGTGCGAAGGTAGCGACGACGAAACGTGACGTTCAGGCTGGGACAACAGAACGTTCATGGGGATGGAAGACTCTGGAGTCGTTCTTGTGTGGCGAATTCGAAGGCTCGACGGGCTCCGCACACAGGAGACACTTAGAGTTGATAGAGATAGTCGAGAGGTGGATGTGTCCGCTGAGCTGCCGAAAACGGATCGGCCGCGCGGACATCATCAGACATGACGAGGAGTTGCAGATGCGCATCTTGGTTCTAGGCGGCGACGGTTTCTGCGGATGGCCGACCTCGCTCCATCTCTCTGAGGCGGGACACGACGTCGCGATCCTCGACAATCTGTCACGTCGGCGGATCGACGATGAGCTCGGTGCATCCTCGCTGACCCCCATCGAGTCGATCGATGTTCGGCTCGCGGCGTGGCGCGAGGTGTCGGGTCGCGAGATCCCATTCTTCGCGGTCGATGTCGCTGAGGAGTATGAGCGGCTCTGCGAGGTCTTGGACTCATACCGGCCGGACGCGATCGTGCATTTCGCCGAGCAGCGTGCCGCCCCCTACTCGATGAAATCGTCGTGGCACAAGCGCTATACGGTGAACAACAACGTCAATGCAACGCACAATCTGCTTGCCGCCATCGTCGAGCTGGGTCTTGACCCCCACCTTGTTCACCTCGGCACGATGGGCGTCTACGGATACGGGACCGCGGGAATGCGAATCCCTGAGGGGTATCTTCCGGTCACGCTACGCGGCGACGACGGCGAGCTGGTGGAACAGGAGATCCTGTACCCGGCGAACCCCGGCAGCGTCTACCACATGACGAAAACCCTCGATCAGCTCCTCTTCGCGTTCTACAACAAGAACGACGAGATCCGGGTCACGGATCTGCACCAGGGCATCGTGTGGGGGACTCAGACCGGCGAGACGGTGCGGGATCCGCGCCTGATCAATCGTTTCGACTACGACGGCGACTACGGAACCGTACTCAACCGATTCCTGATGCAGGCGGCGGTCGGCTACCCCCTCACCGTCCACGGCACCGGCGGGCAGACCCGAGCGTTCATCCACATCCAGAACACGGTGCAGTGCATCCGGATGGCGATCGAGGCGCCCCCCGCGAAGGGCGAGCGGGTGAGAATCTTCAACCAGATGACGGAGACTCACCGCGTGGCCGATCTTGCCAAGCTCGTTTCGCGACTCACCGGTGCTCAGATCGAGTTCGTCGACAATCCGCGCAAGGAAGCCGCAGAGAACGATCTGGCGGTCAGCAACACCGGGCTGTTGTCGCTCGGTCTGCAGCCGCTGACCCTCGCGCAGGATCTCCTCGCTGAAGTGATCGACATCGCTGAACGTTACGCGTCACGATGTGATCGCGACAAGATTCCGTCCCGATCGCTGTGGCGTCCGCAAACACCGATCGAAACCGTTTGAGGGGCGGCGGCATCGGCGATGTTCGGGTGACCGGGAGGACCGAATGAGGATCGCGTTCGTCACAGAGGTGTGGCATCCCTCGATAAACGGGGTCGTGACGCGTCTGTCTGTGACCGTGGACGAACTCCTCGGTGCAGGGCACGAGGTTCTGATCGTCACGCCGAAGCTCGGCGACGCCGCAGGTCCCGTCGAAGGGACCGGATCTCACACCCGACGCGGTCTGACCGTCCGGACCGTACCGTCCTTCCGGATCAAGTTCGTGTACGGGGGGCAGCCCTGGGGCCTCCCCCTGCCGGTGGTGTCGAAGCATCTGCGCGAATTCCGTCCCGACCTCGTCCACGTCATCAACCCGTTCATGATCGGTATCGCCGGTGTGATCGCGTCCCGACGGCATCGCTGGCCTCTTGTCGCGTCCTTTCACACGGATATCGCTGCGTATGCCCGCTTCTACCATCTGGGATGGATCCGGCCGATAATCTGGCTTCTGATCCGTCTGCTTCACAACGCGGCCGCCCTCAACCTGGTGACCTCGTCGTATTCGGCGCGGCTTCTCGCATCTCACGGGATCGGCCGGATCAAACTGTGGCGCCGTGGGGTGGACCTCGAGCTGTTCCGACCGCGACAGCAGGTATCGGCTGAGTCGGCCGACTCGGCGGAACCGCCCGGCTCATCGAGTTCGCCCGGCTCGTCGGCTTCGTCGCATTCATCGCATCCACAGAACCCGGGCGCAGGGACGTCTCCTGTCGAGGAGGTCCACACCGCGCTGTACGTGGGCCGACTGGCATACGAGAAGGGGCTGCACCGCTTGCTCCCACTCGCAAAGGATCCTGGAATACGGGTCGTGATGGTTGGCGACGGTCCCGACCACGATCGACTCGAGAAGGAGTTCGAGGGCACGGGAACCGTCTTCACGGGCTCGCTGACCGGCGAGGCCCTGTCACAGACCTACGCCGATGCGGACGTTTTCGTGTTCGCGTCGACGACGGAGACGCTCGGCCTGGTGATCCTCGAGGCGCTGGCGAGCGGCGTGCCGGTGGTGGCAGCGGAATCACCGGCGAGCCACGAACTTCTTGCATCCTCGCCCGCGGCCCGTCTCTTTCCGGCTGATCACTCGGACGCGGCACCCGGACTGGTCCGTGAGATCCTCGCGAGTGCACCCCGGGATTCGCTTTCCGCAGCCGCCCGTGCGGAAGCCGAAGGCTGGAGTTGGGCCCTGGCCACCGAAGAGCTCCTCGGTTACTACGCGGATGTGCTGTCGGAACTCGCAGAGCCCCTCGAGGAGCCTTCTCCGCATCTGCCTGGCAGTGAGCTGACGCGGCCCTGACGCGGTCGTGATCGTGCGCGGCCCTGACGCGGTCGTGAGGGGTCGTGCGCGGCCCTGACCAGACTCTCGTCCTAGTCGGCGAACGGGCGATCAGCGAAGATCAGCCGATGGCCGCGTCTGCCGCCTCGCGGGCTGCGACCGGCTGGGCACTGGTCCGCGGGTAGAGGAGAGCGAGCACCACGAGCACGGCCATGGCGATGGCCATTCCGTAGAAGGCCCATTGTGCCGCCGATGCATAGTCGGACTGGACGGCGTGCAGGAATTGTTCGCGCACGGCTGCGGGTGCCCCGGAGAGTGCATGAGACCCGGTCGCCCCGGTGATCTCATTCACCGCACTCTTCGCTTCGGCAGCGGACGCTCCGAGTCGATGGAAGGATGCGGTCACCTTCGTGGTCAGCTGGGAGGTGACGAGCGTGGTGAAGACCGCGAGTCCGAGCGCCCCGCCGAAGTTCCGCATCGTCTGCGAGACCGCGGTGACTTCTCCATAAGACGCGCCGATGGCACGGTTCACGGCATCCGTGCTGGCTGCGCTGAACATGAAGCCGATCCCCGCTCCGGCGACAACGATGGGCAGGGTCTGCTGGTTGAAGAACGAGCCTGCATCAAAGCCGAGGCCGGTCATGCTGTGGGCGAGCCAAGCGAAGCCGATGGCACCGACGAGCCCGCCGATCAGGAGAGGCCCGCGTGCGCCGGAACGGTCGAACATCCGCGACCCGAAACGTGACGCGATGACGAAACCGATGAACAGTTTGAGGAACAGCAGTCCTGTCATTCCAGCGGACAAGCCGAGTGAGACCTGACCGTACACGCTGAGGAAGTAGAACACGGAGATGAATGCGACGGAGGCGAAAAGGGTCGAAAGTGTCGCGATCGTGAAGCCACGGTCGCGGAATGCCTCCAGTTTCACCAGCGGCTGACTGGTGCGGCGCTCGAACACCCCGAACACCACCAGCAGCGCGATCCCGAGAAGCAGGCCGCCCCAGACGCCCACGCTGCCCCAGCCCCAGCTACTTGCCTGCTGGAGAGCGAAGACGATGAGGCTCATGCCGGCTGCGACCAGCACGAAGCCCGTCCAGTCGATGCGTTCCCGGCGCTTCGGGGAGCTGGCCGCCGACAGGGCGACGACGATGAAGGCTGCGATCGCGATCGGCACGTTCACCCAGAAGATGGCACGCCAGGTCCATTGGGTCAGGTAGCCGCCGGCGATCGGGCCGACGGCTGTCATCGCTCCGGTGATCGCGAAGAACATGGCCATTGCGCGGCCGCGTCTCTCCTGCGGGAAACTCTGGACGACGATGCCGATCGCGGCGGGGAACATGATCGCGCCGCTGATCCCCTGCAGAGCTCGCGCCGCCACCAGCCAGGTCTCGGCGTAGGCACCCGCAGGTGCGAGCCCGCACAGCAGAGAGGTGATTCCGAACGAGGCGATGCCGGCGAGTGCCATCCGCTTGTGGCCCAGGATGTCGGCGAGCCGACCACCAAGCAGGAAGAAGGCGGCGGTCGCCAGCAGATAGACGTTGACGGCCCATTGGATGCCGTCGTGGGTGAGCCCGAGGTCGCTTTGGATGGTCGGCGCGGAGAGGGCGACGATCGTCTGATCGATGGTCGTCATCGAGACGGCGAGGATCAGGCCGATCAGTGTGGTGGTCCCTGCTCGGCTCGCCGTGGCGGATGCGCTGACGGAAGCGGTCATGGTTTGTCTCCTTGGCGGACGTACTTCGTGGCGGGATGATTCCAGCATTCCCGAGCGGGGGTCGCGAACGGTACCGCCGTCCGATCGAATCCGGCGTCAATCGATCGGATGATGCGGCGCGCCCACGCATTACTCTGCAAGTCCAAACGTCACAATCTCGCAATACGGACGCGCTACCGTTGAACCCGTGACTTCCTCCGTCGAATCGAGCCACTTGGACCCCCGTCATCCTTCGGATGATCGCACGCGCAAAGGCGTCAGTGAGGCGGTGGACGGAGCCCTTCGTGCCGATGTCGGTCTGCTCGGCAGCCTTCTCGGGAGGGTGCTCACCGAGGCCGGCGGCCCCGACCTGCTTTCGGACGTCGAACGTCTGCGATCCCTGGTCATCGATGCGTTCGAAGGTCAGAACAACGCGTCGATCGAGGATGCCGAATCGCTCGTGGAGTCGTTCACTCCGGAACGCGCGGAGCAGGTGGCCCGCGCGTTCACGTGTTACTTCCATCTCAGCAATCTGGCGGAGGAGCATCACCGCGTGCGCGTCATCCGGTCGAGAGAGGTCACCGGAGCCGGAGATTCTGCTTCAGATTCTTTGCAGGGCGCGGTGTTGAGGGTGATCGAGGAGGTCGGTCGCGAAGAAGCGTCGGAACGTCTTAGGAAGCTGAGATTCCACCCGGTGCTGACCGCGCATCCGACGGAGGCCAGGCGCCGTGCCGTCGCATCTGCGATCCGCAGGATCAGCGACGCGCTGGAGGAACACGATTCGGCACCGGCAGGTTCCCCGGCCCATGCGGAGGCGGAACGCCGGCTGGTCGAGGAGATCGACGTGCTGTGGCGCACGTCGCCCCTGCGCGCTACGCGTCCGACACCGTTGGATGAAGTGCGGACCGCGATGAACATCTTCGATCAGACCCTTTTCCAGGTCGTGCCGCACGTCTACCGGTTGCTGGATGATTGGCTGCTCGGCGACGATGCGGGACTGGCGGCAGCGCAGGCTCCGGCGTTCGTTCGCTTCGGGAGCTGGATCGGCGCCGACCGCGACGGCAACCCCTACGTGACGGCGGCCATCACGAAACAGGCAGCGGCCATCGCCTCCGAGCACGTCATGCTCGGCCTGGAGCGGGCGGCCCAGCGGGTGGGCCGGACCCTGACTCTCGATGCGGCGGACACTCCGCCGGACCGCGAGTTGTCAGCACTTTGGGACCGGCAGCGAAGCCTTGCAGACGATCTCACCGCCGATATCGCGACCCGCTCGCCGAACGAGCCCCACCGGCGTGTGCTCCTCGCGGTTGCCGAGAGAATCGGAGCGACGCGACGCCGCGACGCAGACCTCGCGTACTCGAATCCAGACGAACTCCTGGCCGATCTCCGCACGATTCAGGCATCGCTGCGGAACGCGGGTGCCGACCGTAGCGCGTCCGGAGAACTCCAGAATCTGATCTGGCAGGTGGAGACGTTCGGATTCCATCTGGCGGAACTCGAAGTCCGTCAGCACTCGAAAGTGCATCGCCAAGCGCTCGAGGAGATCGCCGCCGGTGGAGAACCGAGCGACCAGACTCGCGAGGTGCTCGATGTGTTCCGTGCCGTCGCGTTTCTCCAGAGGCGCTACGGCGTCCGGGCCGCCCGTCGCTACATCATCTCGTTCACCCAGTCGGCGGGGGACATCCGCAACGTCTACGAACTCGCCGAGGCGGCGGCGGGTTCTGCGAGCCAGGTACCGGTCCTGGACGTGATCCCGCTGTTCGAGACGTTCGCCGACCTCGAAGCGAGTACAGGCATTTTGGACGACATGCTGCAGATCCCGCAGGTCGTCTCCCGTCTCGCGGAGACAGGTCGTCGATTGGAGGTGATGCTCGGTTACTCGGATTCCTCCAAAGACGTCGGACCGGTCGCCGCGACCTTGGCGCTCAATACGGCGCAGGGTCGGATCGCCGAATGGGCCGAGCGGAACGGGATCGAACTGACCTTGTTCCACGGCCGGGGTGGAGCGCTCGGCCGTGGCGGCGGTCCCGCGAACGAAGCCGTTCTCGCACAGCCGGCCGGCTCGGTCGACGGAAGGTTCAAGCTGACCGAGCAGGGCGAGGTGATCTTCGCCCAGTACGGGGACAAGGCGATCGCGGCTCGCCACATCGAGCAGATGGCAGCCGCGACACTCCTGGCCTCCACCCCGTCGAACGGTGAGGCGAATCGGCGTGCGACCGATGACTTCGCCGACGTCGCGCGCACGCTTGACCAGGTCTCCAGAGACAGGTTCTTCGAGTTGGTGCGCGCGGACGGTTTCCCGCAGTGGTTCGCCGAAGTCACGCCGCTCGAGGAGGTCGGATTGCTCGCGCTCGGCTCGAGACCGGCAAGACGAGGACTCTCCGTGGAGTCTCTGGAGGACCTGCGCGCCATTCCGTGGGTGTTCGCGTGGACTCAGGCGCGAATCAACTTGACCGGCTGGTTCGGACTCGGCTCCGCGCTCGCCGCCGTCGCGGATCTCGACGTGCTTCGGGATGCATATGCGCGCTGGCCGCTCTTCACTGCGATGATCAACAACGTCGAGATGTCGCTGGCGAAGACGGACGCGCGTCTCGCCGACCGGTACCTGGCTCTGGGCGATCGGGCGGATCTCTCGGCGCTCGTCCTCGATGAGATGTCCCTGACCAGTGAATGGGTCACACGCATCACCGGGCATGCGGAGGTTCTCGAGGGCCGACCCGTCCTCAGGCGCGCGGTGCGCCTCCGCAGCCCCTACGTGGACGCTCTCTCGCTTCTTCAGCTGCGCGCTTTGCGCGCGGTACGAGAATCCGGGAGCACGGATCCGGGGGATGCACCGCACCGGCTTCTGCTGCTCGCGGTCAACGGCGTCGCTGCAGGACTTCAGAATACCGGCTGAGACGTTCCGCGTGCAGCTGGATGCGAACGCAGTGGGCTAATCTGACTCACGGACACACGACCCGAAGGAGGGCGCCTTGAAGACCATTCAGCTTCGTCGCTACGAGATCGTTCCCGGCGAATTGCCGGCATTTGTTTCGTGGTGGAGTGAGTGGATGCCGACGGTGCGAACCGACGCAGGATTCACGATCGAGTTCGCCTACGTCAACTCCGAAGCCAACGAGTTCGTCTGGGCCGTGAGCGTGCCCGGAGACGAGGCGCACTTCGCCGAGGTCGACGAGGCATACATGAAGTCCGACGAGCGTGCACGCGCGTTCGACGGGGTGCCTGATCGCACTGTCGCCAAGCACGTCACGATCGTGAAATCGCTCACCGACGGAAACGTCTGAGTCGCTCTGACTTCAGCGGAGCGCTTCGAGGATCGCTTCGTGCAGTACGCCGTTGGTGGCGAGCGAACTTCCATGCGACGGTCCGGGATCGCCCGAAACTGACGTAAAGCGGCCGCCGGCTTCCTCGACGATCGGGATGAGGGCAGCCAGGTCGTAGGTCTGCACACCGAACTCGGCCACAGCGTCGAGGAGCCCCTCCGCGAGCATCATGTAGGCCCACATGTCACCATAGGCGCGGTCTCGCCACACTCGCCGCGTCAGTGCGATGAGACGTTCGAGGTAACCCGCTTGGTCCCACTGCTCGATGCTCTGAAAGCTGATGGAGGAATCAGAGAGTCCGTCGATCCCGGAGACCCGAATGCGACGTGGGTCGCCGCCGGATTCGGACACCCACGCGCCGGTTCCGCGTGCGGCCCACCAGCGACGTCCCAGGGCAGGAGAGCTGACGACACCCACGACCGGGGTCCCGTCGACGGCCAGTGCGATCAGCGTGCCCCAGACAGGAACGCCGCGAAGGTAATTGGCGGTGCCGTCGATCGGATCTATGATCCATTGCCTGCGCTCGGACCCCTCCGTGCCGTACTCTTCGCCGAGGATCCCGTCGTCGGGCCTGCCCTCGGAGATCAGTCGGCGCAGCTCGCGTTCGACGGCTTGGTCGGCGTCGGTCACCGGTGAGAGGTCCGCCTTGGTGGCGACGCGTAGATCCGCGGAACGGAACCGTTCGTGGGAGATCGGGTCGGCCGCATCCGCCAGGCGGATCGCGAATCGTAGGTCGTCTTCGAGTGAGGGATCCTGAGCGTCGGTCACGAGTCTCAGACTAGCGTTTCAGGCGCTGCACACTTGGCCACGCATGACAAAACCCCGACCAGATTCATTCATCCAATCGGGGCTTGCGTGCGCCCACCGGGATTCGACCCCGGAAACCCGCCAAGATCTCTCGATCTTCCGAGTGGAGCGCTGGAAATCCCCAAATACCTTGTCAATTCAAGGAAGTTCATTCCCTCGTGCTTATCGATTCTAACGACGTCATATGACCGCCTTCGGCCGTATCGGCCGAAGGCGGTCCAATCGTGATGACCTTGTGATGCCAGCTGTCATTGACCGTGAGGCTTGTCGAAAACCCGTTGTCGAGGGACCGAGTCAGGAAGGGTCGAACGGCACACCTACACAGATGACGGCGTCTGGGTCGATGACGGCGTCTGGGCGTACCGCCTGGACGATGTCTCCGAGGCCGTGTCGACTCAGCGTGAACTCGCATTGTGGGCCTCGGCGGCATGAAGAAATCATGTCCACGAGGCGTGTCCGGGTCGCGCGTCGTCATCGAGAAGATCGACCGGATCAGGGACTTTGGTGCGCCCCCCGGGACTTGAACCCGGAACCCACTGATTAAGAGTCAGTTGCTCTGCCAATTGAGCTAGAGGCGCATCGTTCACCACTGTTCGAAGTTGCAAATAACAACCCCGAACCGAGGGTCCACATTAGCATCCAAGGCGCGCCCCGTGCCAATCGGGCCTCGCACGGACGTGTACCTGATGCGCGCTGCCGGATCTGACTGCGCTGCCGTCGTTTCGGCCACCCTCTTTTCGCGGTGCCGACGTGTCATATCGGCTGAAAGATGCTATTTCTTGTCTTATGAAAGCAGTTCGCATCGGTCCCATGATCATCGTCGCCATCCTTGCCGTGATGGCGGTCGGCGTCCTGGCGATGGCGATCGGCTCTTTCATTCTGGGCACGATTCACTGAGATTACTCTCGGCGACGCGCCCGACGCGAAATGCTCGGTATGCCGCCCGCGGTGCGAGATGCGCTGAGCGCGGTGTGTAGCGATGTTCCAGTGCCGAACCGTTTGCGGCCGTGCCCTCAGGCGTCGCGGCGGGCGAGAACGAAGACGGGGATCTGCCGGTCCGTCTTGACCTGGTAGTCGGCGTACGGCGGATAAGCGGCCACTGCCCGCTCCCACCATTCGGCCTTCTCCGCGCCTTCCACCTGACGGGCCGTGTAGTCGTGTTTCTCGGCTCCGTCCTGGAGTTCGACGTGCGGGTCCGCAACCAGGTTGTAATACCAGACAGGGTGAGTCGGCGCGCCGCCCTTCGAGGCGACGACCGCATATTCGCCGCCGTGTTCGACTCTCATGAGGGGCGTCTTCCGGATCTTGCCCGACTTGGCGCCGACACTTGTCAGGACGATGATCGGCCACTCGGTGTCTGGCAGAGTGTTCGCCCGAGCGCCGTCGGACGCTTCGTACTCCGCCACTTGCTTGGTCGCCCAGTCGGCGGTGCCCGGTTCGTATTCTCCGCTCAGCGGCATGATCTGTCCTCCCGAGATCGTTGAAACGCATGTTCTACCACCATCCCATCACAGAAGCTCGTTGGTCGACTGACGTGCTACTAGGCTCGTCGGTATGACGGAGTCGATCGGTTCAGCCGCCGCTCAACGACCCGCGGTGCCGAAGCGCGCATGGCAAGCGCTCGCGGTGCTCCTGGCGGGAATGTTCATGGCGCTGCTGGACACCACGATCGTGAACGTGGCGCTGCCGACCATTCGCACCAGCCTGAACGCCGATGAGGCAACGCTGTCATGGATCATCTCCGGTTACGCTCTCGCGTTCGGTCTTGCGCTGATTCCGGCGGGCCGGATCGGTGACCGAATCGGGCACAAGTGGGTCTTCTTCACGGGCCTGGCACTGTTCACCGTCGCGAGCTTCACGTGCGGTCTCGCTCAGAATGATGTCGAGCTCATCGTCTCCCGCGTCGTGCAAGGTCTGGCGGGCGGAATATTCGTGCCGGCCGTGACAGCGATGATTCAGCTGCTTTTCCCCGTGCAGGTGCGCGGGAAGGCCTTCGCCATCATGGGGGCGGTGATCGGAGTCTCGACCGCGCTCGGACCGATCGTCGGCGGTCTGATCATTCAGGCATTCGGTGACGAGAACGGCTGGCGCGGAGTCTTCTGGGTCAACATACCGATCGGCGCGGCGGCCCTGATCGCGGCCGCTCTGCTGCTTCCCGCCGGCGAAGCGCTGGATAAGAAGAACGGGATCGACTGGCTTGGCCTGTTTCTCATATCTGCAGGCCTTGTGGCACTTCTCGTCCCATTGATCGAAGGGCAAGACCAAGGATGGCCGCTCTGGACCTATCTGAGTCTGGTCGCTGCAGCCGTCCTGATCGTCGGGTTCGGTTTCTGGGAAGTCGCGTACGCGAAACGAGGCAGCAACGTTCTCGTGCCACCCCGGCTGTTCCGGCATCCGGCTTTCACGGGTGGCGTCGTCCTGTCTCTGGTGTATTTCGCCGCTTTCACCGGTATTTTCTTCACGATCTCGCTGCTCTGGCAGTCCGGTCTGGGTCACACCGCCCTGGAATCCGGATTCGTCTCCGTTCCGTTCGCGATCGGTAGCATCGTCGGCGCAGCGCTGAGCAACCGGCTGGCGCTCCGCCTGGGACGAACCGTGCTCATCCTCGGAACCGCGCTCGTCGCGATCGGGCTTACATGGATCTGGTTGGTCTTCCTTTTCACCACCGGGCCTGACTTGACCAATTGGCAGCTGCTACTCCCGCTCTTGATAGCCGGGTTCGGAAGCGGGTGCTTCATCGCACCGAATGCTCAGTTCATCGTGGCTACGGTGCAGCGGTCGGATGCCGGAGCTGCCAGCGCGGTAATCCAGGTGATGCAGCGCATCGGAGCTGCGATCGGCATCGCCGTCATCGGCAGCGTTCTCTTCGGGACCCTGCCGTCCCGCATCACCAGTAAGGCCGATCTGGCATCGTCATTCACCCACAGCGCAGCATCGGCGATGCTGGTGAGCGTCTGCCTCTCGTTCGCAGCGTTCCTGCTCGTGTTCATGCTGCCTGCGCGCGCGACCGGCGGCCCCCCGGGAGCCTCCCAAGAACACCGGCCCGCTTCCGGGACCGGCTCTTCGGCATCCGCGTCCGGTGCTCCGGGCACGGCAACGGGTGCTCGCGGCACGGCCTCGGGTGGTTCAGGATCGGTCGGCTGATCGCGACTCAGAGCGACTGGATCAACGACTCCTGGACGTAACCGAGCCAGGCGTAGACCAGCGCGTTACGGCGGTTTCCGGGGCCGCCCCGAAAGCCCGTGTCGCCGTCGTGCTCGATACCGAGCTGAGAGGCCATGACCAGTCTGATATCCGTCAGCGCCCGTAGCCACGATTGTGCGGCGCCCGGATCCAACTCGACGGTCACGCGCGCATGGCCGGAAGCAGCGAGCGAGCGGACGACCAACCTGGCGTTCTCGATCTTCGCATCCGTAAGACTGTCCACGGTGAAACGGCGGAATTCCGCCGATGCCTCCTCGTCGTCCGGGTAGGCGTCCGGAAAAAGCCGAGCGACTGCAGGATCGTCACCGTCGGACAGGCGCCCCGCGAGTTCCTTGGCAAGTCCTGCGATAGCGGCGGCTTCGCCCGCATTGAAGCGTGCGGTGATCAGGTCGCCTTCCCCGCGCCGAAAACCCTTCACTCGTCTGCCCTCTCGAGGGTTGCCCAAAGACCGTAGCCGTGCATGGCTTCGACGTGGCGTTCCATCTCCTCGCGACCGCCCGTCGCGACGATAGACCGGCCGTCGTTGTGCACCTCGAGCATCAGCCGGTGAGCTTTCTGCTCCGAGTAGCCGAAATAGCTCTTGAACACATACGTGACATAGGACATGAGATTGACGGGATCGTTCCAAACGATTGCGTTCCACGGCGTGAGCGAGGCGGTGAGCTCATCGGAAAGGATCTCTTCGATCGTCTCCGGTGCTGCGACGGCGTTGCGCACATCGGTTCTCGTCATGTTCCTGCTCGATCTACTACTGCACTCTTAGTGCAGGCCGCTACTACTCGCTACTACTGCATGCCGCTACTACTGCACTATCACTGCATCCCGCGTTCGGCCCGGTCGATGGCATCGGCCGTCCTCACGAGCGCGAGATGTGTCAGCGCCTGCGGGGTGTTCCCCGCCTGACTCGCACCGGCGACATCGTATTCCTCGCTGAACATCCCGACATCGTTGGCGTAGCCGGTAAGCCGGTCCGCCAGTTCGATCGCGTCGTCGAGCCTGTTGGTCCGCGCATACTGTTCGGCGAGCCAGAACGAACAGGCCAGGAACGCGTTCTCGCCAGTGGGAAGGCCGTCGACTCCGGCTTGGCTGCGGTATCGCATCGCGAGCCCGTCGACGAGCAGATCCTCCTCGATCGCCTTGACGGTACCCAGCATGCGCGGGTCGTCCGGGTCCAGATAGCCGACTTGAGCGAGTTGCAGCAGAGAGGCATCCACCTCTCTCGATCCGAAATATTGGGTGTATGTGCCGCGAATGCGATCGAAGCCGTTGGCCTCGATATCGGCACGCACCTCGTCGCGGATCGAGATCCACTTGTCGGTTGGACCGTCGAGGTTGAATTCCTTCACGGCTCTGATCGCCCGGTCGAAGGCGGCCCAGACCATCACGCGCGAGTGTGTGAAGTGCTGCGGGTCTCCGCGGATCTCCCAGATACCGTGATCGGCATCCTTCCAGTGGTCTTCCAGATAGCCGATGAGCGCGCGCTGAAGGGCCCACGACAGTTTCGTTTCGACGATTCCCGCTTCGCGGGCAGCGTGGAGGGCGACCATCACTTCGCCGACGACATCGGCTTGAAACTGGGTCGACGCGTCGTTGCCGATGCGGACCGGCGCTGCTCCCTGGTAGCCGGGAAGGCTCGTCAAGTCGCGTTCCGCCAGATCGCGTTCTCCGGCAGGGCCGTACATGATCTGGACGTCCGCCGGGTCTCCGGCGATGGAACGGAGCAGCCACCCCTTCCAGTGGTCGACCGCGTCGCTGTAGCCGTGGGAGAGCATGACCATGATCGTCAGAGAGGCATCGCGGAGCCACACATATCGGTAGTCCCAGTTCCGGCTGCCGCCGAATTGCTCGGGCAGCGATGTGGTGGCTGCCGCCATGATTCCGCCGGTCTCCATGTGGGTCAACGCGCGAAGCATCAGCAGTGAGCGGACCACCATGTCGTGGTACCGGCCGTACTCCTCGGTGTCGTTGGCCCAGTCCGTCCACCACTTCTTCGTACGGGCGAGAGCCGCTTCGAAATCGGGCGCTGACGGCGCCTCCCGGTGTGAGGGATACCAGGTCAGGCTGAGGTCGACCGACTCTCCGGCCGCAACGGTGAAAGTGCCCCGATGCGCCTTCCCCTCAGCCTCCACAGTCGGTGTCCGCAACACGACAGCGTTCGGACCGGCCACAGCGATCAGGGTCGTTCGATGATCGCGGGACAGTTTGCGAACCCAGGGGAGGGCCCGGGCGTAGTCGAATCGGAAACGGACGTCCTGAATCATTTCGACGGTTCCCTGAATGCCGCGAACCCGCCGGAGGATATCCGCCCGCTTGTCTCCGATCGGCATCACGTCGGTCACCTCGACCTGGCCGGTGGGTGTCGACCAATGAGTGATCAGAGTCAGTGTGTCATCGTCGTACCGGCGTGTGCAGGATGAGGAGATTTCCTTCGGCGCCAGGAGCCAGCGGCCGTGGTCCTCGGAACCGAGAAGGGCTCCGAAGATCGACGCCGAGTCATACCGCGGCGCGCACATCCAGTCGATGCTTCCGTCTTTGCCCACCAACGCACCTGTGTAGCAGTCACTGATCAGCGCATAGTCTTCGATGGGTAGCGACATCTCTTCAGTATGCCCGTTACTGTGAAGACCATGACGCAGCACGTGAAGACTCTGATCATTCTCGGTGCGAGCGGAGACCTTACTTCAAGGCTTCTGCTCCCAGCCCTCGGCCAGCTTCTGACGCTGCAACCAGATCGCCGCCTGAAACTCATCGGTTCCGGTGGGATGGAGTGGACCGACGCGGAGTGGCGCAAGGTTGTCCGTGAGTCCTTCAGTACGGTGAAGGCCAAGGGTCCCGCGGTCGCCGACCTGTTGAAGAAGACGGTGTACATCAAGTCGGATGTCACTCAGACGGACGACCTTCAGCAGCTGTTGGACACGGCCGACGGCACACCGGCACTGTACTTCGCCCTGCCGCCGGCGGTGACGGCGCTGGCCTGCAAGGCCCTTGCGCAGCTGAAGCTTCCGGCCGATATCCAGCTGGCACTGGAGAAGCCGTTCGGCCTCGACCAGAAGAGCGCCCATGCACTCAACCAGCAGCTGGCGACGTTTGTCTCCGAGGACCAGATCCACCGCATCGACCACTTCCTCGGTCGGTCGACGGTGTTCAACCTGCTGGGTCTGCGCTTCGCGAATCGCATCTTCGAGCCGCTGTGGAACGCTGGGCACATCGAGCGGGTCGATATCGTCTACGACGAACAACTCGGTCTGGAGAATCGTGCAGGCTACTACGACAAGGCCGGCGCGCTCGTGGACATGATCCAGAGCCACCTGCTTCAGGTGCTCGCCGTGATCGCGATGGAGCCGCCGTCGACGCTCTCGGCAGCGGACCTCCGCGATGCCAAGGGAATCTTGCTGCGCGCGACCCGGGTGTGGGACGACAGTCCCGTCGATTCGAGCAGGCGGGCGCGATACACCGCGGGAACGGCCGGAGGCGAGAAGATGCCCTCCTACGTCGCCGAGAATGGTGTCGACCCGTCGCTCAACACGGAGACGCTCGCCGAAGTGACTCTGGAAGTGAACACCTGGCGATGGGCCGGCGTTCCGTTCACCCTCCGTTCGGGGAAGGCTCTGGCCGAGCATCGCCGTGAGATCGTGATCACGTTCAAGCCGGCTCAGCGAGTGCCCAAAGGGCTCAGCGGCATCGAGGCACCCGACAAGCTGCGCCTACTATTGGCGCCGGATGCGATGTCATTGGAGCTGAACGTGAACGGCCCCGGAGATCCCTACGTCCTCGACCGTGGAATGCTCCAGGCGGAGTTCGGCGACGGGCAGCTGCTCGCTTACGCCGAGGTTCTCGAAGCCGTATTCGACGGCGACCCATCGCTGTCCGTGCGCGGGGACACGGCAGAGGAATGCTGGCGGATCGTCGCTCCGGTGATCACGGAGTGGAAGGAAGGCAAGGTTCCCCTGGACAGCTACGCCGCGGGCTCGGCAGGGCCCGCCAAATGGCGACCGATCGGTTAGGCCGATCGGAACCTACGCGACGAGTTCGCGTTCCTGGCTGTGGTCCCGGCCCGCGAGGGTCGGGATCTCGCCTGTGAAGGGCTTGCGAAGATCCGTCCATACGGTGATCGGCGCGGGCTCCCATCCGAGAGCTTCCGGTTCGGCGAACTGATCCGCGGTATCGCTGCCGGATTCCACCGGGGCGGACTTCGAAGCCACGTGCTGGGCGGTCTCGACCGGCTGCCCGTTGATGAGCGTGTTCTTGGCTTCGGCGAGAGCGGCGGCCAGACCTGCGGCGATAGATGCGGTCAGAGTGTCCTGGAAGATGGAGTCGGTGTCGCTGTCGCTACGTCGAGAGACGACCCACTCGCCTTGGGCTCCGAGGAATTCGGAGAGTTTGGTCGCCAGGACGTCATGTATCTGTGTCTCGCTCAACTGCGGAATCTGGGCCACTGCAACCGGTGCGACGTGACGCCTACGACCGAACATCGCGATTACCTCTCACATCAAGCATCAAGTGAACTTATATGTCAAGTTTCCGTGAAAGTTGCGATTCCGCCTTCGGGACACGCCGCACGAAATACACTGCCCCGGGAGATCGGGCGTCTATTCGAGCTTTTTGCGTTCGAACTGCTCGGTTTCGGCCTCGTGCGAATCCCGAACCACTGAGTCGATGGCAAGAGTCAGCGACATCGCCCAGCTGATCCAGGAGAACGCCAGGCGCCAGTCGCGGGGGCCTTTGCGAGTGGCCTGAAGAACCGACCATCCCCCGAATAGCGCGCCGAGTACCGCTCCGTTGAAGATGAACTTCCGCATTCGTTTGTCCCTCCGTCGCTCATCACCGTACTCTGTCGGCCCAGCCTGCACTTTCTGAGCGCAATCTGTCAGAGGTCTGGAAATCTGACCGATCGGGCAGTATCTGACCGATTGGTCAGATACGCTCGTGGCGTGACCGATGATGCCGTGACGACCGCGCAGACACCAGCGCGTCAACGCGCCCGCGACGAGCTCCTCGCCGTGGCGCTCGAGCAATTCGCCATGGCGGGATTCGCGGGAACCTCCCTTCAGCAGATCGCGGATGCTGCCGGCTATTCCAAGTCGAGTGTTCTCTACCACTTCGCGTCCAAGGAAGCCCTTCTCGAGGCGGCGATCGGTCCCGCGATCGACAAGCTCGCCGATCTTCTCCGAGACCTCGGCCAGGTCCGCCGCTCGCCTGAGTCGCGTGGCGCGTTCGTCGAGGAGTTCATCGACTTCCTCTTCGCTTACCGGCTCGAGGTTCACACCTTCATCAATCAGGGACAGTCGCTTCGCGGAGTCCCGGTGATCGACCGGGCGAACGCCTTGCTCGGCGTCCTCACCGGAATGTTCGAGGCCGAGATGGCGACGCCGGAGGAGAAGGTCCGGTTCGGAATGGCGCTCGGCGGAGCGGCATACCTCCTCGTCGCCGGAATGACCTTCGGTCGTGACGTCGACATGGCCGACGACGAATTCCGGCAGGCGCTCGCGCACACCGTCAGCGAGCTGCTGACTCCTCACGCGGCGAGCTGAATCACGAACCGCCGCAGCCGCCTTCCCTGACCGTCCCCACTACCCCAAGCAACACCTGAGACGAGGAGCTCCACCCGATGGCCACCCTTCTCTACCGCATCGGTCGCGTCGCCTACAGGCGAGCGTGGCTGGTCATCGCGGCATGGGTCCTTATTCTCGCCGCAGTCGTCGGAGGCGGCATGGTCCTCGGCGGCCAGACTCAAGAGTCCTTCACGATCCCGGGGACGGAGTCGCAGCAGGCGCTCGACAAGCTGGACGCCGTCTTCCCCCAGGCTTCCGGCGCCAGCGCGCAGGTCGTCTACGAAGCCCCCGGCGGTGCCAGCGTCAAGGATTCGCAGTACCGTGAGGCGATCGACCGGATGGCCACGAGCCTAGAGCACGTGAAAGGCGTCGAGTCAGTGATGACTCCGTTCTCGAAGTACGCGGGCAAGGCGATCGCGGACGACGGGAGCATCGCCTACAGCACCGTCCAGTTCAAGGGGCAGTCCTCGGACGTCTCGGAGGCGACACTGAATGCGGTCCAGGCAACGGCCAAGGACGCGCGTAGTGCCGGTCTGACCGTGGCATTCGGCGGCCAGATCTTCCAGAACTCCAGCTTCGGCATCTCGATCACGGAAGTGTTCGGGATCGTCTTCGCAGGCATTGTGCTCGTGGTCACATTCGGGTCCCTGCTCGCTGCCGGAATGCCGTTGCTCGTGGCCTTGCTCGGGGTCGGAATCGCAACGAGTGCGGTCACGGTCCTCTCCGCCTTCACGACCGTCTCGAGCGCATCTCCGATGCTCGCGCTGATGCTCGGGCTGGCCGTCGGCATCGACTACACGCTGTTCATCATCTCCCGACATCGAACGCAGCTGGCGCGCGGAGTTCCACCGGAGGAGTCTGCCGCCACCGCGGTCGCCACCGCCGGCAGCGCGGTGGTCTTCGCTGGTACGACGGTCATCATCGCACTGCTCGGCCTGCTCGTGGTCGGGATACCGTTCCTCAGCATCATGGGGCTGGCTGCTGCATTCGCCGTTTTCGTCGCGATCTGCATCGCGAACACGCTGGTTCCGGCCATGCTCGGTCTCGCCGGTCGGCGGCTGATCCCGCGCGAGGGGTCACGGGCCTGGAAACGTGCTCACGCGGACGCGACGTCCAAGCGCACTTTCGGGATGCGCTGGGTATCAATAGTCCTCAAGGCGCCGCTGGTGTGGGTGATCGCAGTCGTGATCGCGCTGGGCGCTCTGGCCATCCCCGCGGCCAGCCTGAACCTCAATCTTCCGACGGGAGACCAGCAGCCGGCAGGTTCGACGACGCGCGTGGCATACGATCTCGTCGCCAAGGGCTTCGGTCCCGGATACAACGGTCCACTGATCGTCGTGGTCGACATCACTCAGACGACCAATGTGCAAGGTGACTTGAATTCGATCGGCCACAGACTGTCCAAACTCGACGACGTGGCCTATGTGGGGCAGGGAGTCCCGAACCAGGCGCTGGACACCGCGATCATCCAGGTCATTCCGAAAAGTGCGCCGGATTCGACGGCGACCAAAGATCTGGTCCAGTCGATCCGGGATCAGGAGTCGTCCATCGACGCCACTTATCACACACCGATCTCCGTCACTGGGCAGACCGCGCTCTCGGTCGACATCTCCAACCGGCTGACCGATGCGCTGATCCCGTTTGCACTCATCGTGGTCGGGCTCTCGGTCCTGCTGCTGATGATGGTGTTCCGGTCCATCTTCGTCCCGCTGAAAGCTGCGATCGGCTTCCTGCTTTCGATCGCAGCATCGATCGGGGCTGTCGTCGCCGTCTTCCAATGGGGCTGGCTGTCGAACATTCTCGGTGTGGAACCCGGGCCGATCCTCAGCTTCCTACCGATCATCATGATGGCGCTGCTGTTCGGGTTGGCGATGGACTACGAAGTGTTCCTCGTCTCGGGTATGCGCGAAGACTATGTGCACACCGGTGACCCTCGTGGAGCGATCCGTTCCGGCTACTCGAACGCGGCACGCGTCGTCACCGCCGCCGCGCTCATCATGTTCTTCGTCTTCGCTTCCTTCATCCCGAACGGTGACGGGACGATCAAGGGCATCGCGTTCGGATTGGCGGTCGGTATCCTCTTCGATGCGTTCGTCGTCCGGATGACTCTCGTCCCAGCCGCGATGGCCCTCGCGGGCAAAGCGGCATGGTGGTTCCCGAAGTGGCTGCAACGCATCATGCCGAACGTCGACATCGAGGGCGACAATCTCCGTCATCACATCGACGACCTCGCGTGGGCGAGCGAGCGGGATGCGGCTGTGACCGCGGACGCGCTCACCGTCGGTCTCGAAGGGAACTGCATCGGACCCGTCTCTGCCTCCGTACCGCGCGGCGCGCTCGTCTTCCTCGCCGGCGACGCCCCTGATCGTCGAGTGGTCGCCGCCACTCTTGCCGGCCGGCTCGACCCGGTGTCCGGTCGGGTCCAGGTGCTCGGCTTCCCGCTGCCGTCGGATCGTTCCAAAGTGATGCAGCGTGTCACGCTCGCGGATGTCGGATCGTTCGAGGGTGCTCAGAACGACTGGACGGTCGTTGAGATTCTGGCCGAACGGCTCGAACTCACCAACCCGTGGTGGCACCCGTTCACCTCCGGTCGCCAAGTGAACGGCTGGATCGACCGGATCAACGCCGCGCTCGGCGAAACGCGCGCGCTCGCTCCGGAAGCGAGCCTGACCTCGCTCGATCCGGTGCAGAGGGCGATCGTGCTCTCGGCCGCAGCCCTGACGGAACGGGCTCCTCTGGTGTTCGTCGATCTCGGTGACGGGCTTTCGAACATCGAAGACGGTCGGTCGTTCATTCTCGCGCTCAGCGTGCTTGCGCCCGCCGGCACAACCCTCGTATTCGGCTCCTCCTCGTTCGAGGCCGCATGCATTCCACCGGAGACGGGCGGCCGCGTCCGCTACGACCTCGATCTCAACAGTCTCAACCGGAAGGGTGCCCTCCGATGAACTCGAAAATCGAACGGCTCTTCGGCGTAAGCCGGGGACAGAGGCGAACGCGGTTCGCCGTGCTCATCGCCGGTGTCATCGTGGTTCCCCTCGCGGTAGCCGGACTGGTGGCCGGCGCTCTCAACAATGCCGACGCGCGTCTCGACAAGATCCCGGCGATCGTCGTGAACAACGACAAGATGATCACGACGACCGCCGACGGCAAATCTCAGTACATCCTCGCCGGCCGGGAACTCGTGACCAAGCTCACCGGGCCCGGGCAGACCGGCTTCTCCTGGACGATCTCGAACTCGAGTCAGGCAAAGCAGGCGCTCGCGAACGGTTCGGCCTACGCCGTTCTGACCATCCCAGCGGACTTCTCGAAGTCGATCGGGTCGCTTTCAGGCTCGTCGCCGACACAGGCGAAGCTTCAGATCCGCACGGACGAGGCGCACGACTACCTCGCAGGATCGATAGCCCAGTCCGTCGGCGGAGCGATGACCAGTGCTTTCGGTCAGACGATTACGACGGAATATCTGACGTCTCTCTACTCGGGTTTGCAGAAGATGGGCGGGTCGCTGGGAACTGCAGCGGGCGGCGCGAACGGAGTGGCATCCGGCGCGCAATCGCTCGCCTCAGGTCTCGGCTCTCTCTCATCCGGAGCGGCATCCGCGGCCTCCGGTGCGAACCAGTTCTCACAGGGTCTCTCGTCATATACGGCAGGGGTCGACAAACTTGCGGGCGGATTGGCGCAGGTCAACGCTGGAGCACCAGGGCTGACCAGCGGAATCGACAACTACACGAACGGAGTTTCGAGTCTGTCCGCTGCGCTGAATTCGGCCGCGGCAGGATTGTCATCGAGCGATCCGGCGACGGTGGCCCAGAGCACCGCCGCGGTGCAGGCGATCGCCAAGAACCTCAGCACGGCCGCGTCCGGCGGCTCCGCTGTCCAGAGCGGGACGAGCCAGCTCCTCGGAGGGCTCTCCCAGCTCACCCCTGCGGCCCAGCAGCTCGCTGCGGCGTCGCCCCGGATGACAGATGGGGCCAGCGGGATCGCCACGGGCGTGTCCGCACTTGCATCCGGCACAGCATCGAGCGCAACCGGAGCGGCCCAGCTCGCAAGCGGTGCCTCCCAGCTTGCCTCCGGACTCACGACGGGCGCGAAGCAGGCGTCGTCACTCACGCAGGGGAGCGCCGCGAAGACGGCGAAGGTCGTGGCTGACCCGGTCGCTGTGAACGTGACCAAGGACAATCAGATCGGATCCCTCGGCGGAGTGATCGGGATGGTCTTCGTGCCGGTCGGGCTGTGGCTGGGCGCGCTGGCGATCTTCATGCTCTTGAAGCCGATGACCGCGCGAGCGCTGGCGTCGACCGCCTCGAGTGCGCGGATCATGTTCCGCGCGTACGCTCGCGCCGCCGGGCTGGCAGTCGGACAGGCGATTGCGCTGGTGCTGCTCCTTCACGCAGGGCTCGGCGTGAGTTGGTCGTTCCTACCGGCGACCCTCGCGCTCTCGATCCTGCTCGCGCTCGTGTTCGTGGCGGTTCACTATATGCTCACGTCCGCTTTCGGCAGGGTGGGGATAGTCATCTCCCTGGTTCTGCTCGCTTTGCAGCTCGCTTCTGCCGGAGGCTTGTTCCCCGTGCAGATCCTGTCGGCGCCGTTCCAGGCGATCAGTCCGTTCCTGCCTGTGACCTATGCCATTCAGGGAATGCAGGCGATCGTATCGGGGGTCGGTGGTGGGGCGGTCGCGGCGCCGGCGCTTGCGCTGATCCTGTTCGGCGTCATCAGTGCGCTCATTTCGTACATGATCGTCGCCCGGAGACGTGGAGCGCGATCATTCGGCTTCGCGTTGGCTAGGGGCTGACGCGGCGCCTGAATCCGGGCCCCTCAGGATTCCATGCCGGGCAGCGTCCTCAAGCCCCTCTGCCGGGCATCATTGCTGCGAGCGCGTGACGCGACTTTCCGAAGCGGGGCTGCCGGGGGATGGCGGCGTGCACTCGAGCGAATTCGACCGTCTCCCGCAGCATGTCGAGACGCTCACCCTCGTTCTTGGCCTTGCGGGTGTTGACCTCGGCGACG
>FSWU01000079.1_pt1 | contig 34619 bp, 28 predicted proteins | sample 1638061 | NCBI WGS metagenome assembly FSWU01 (sample SAMEA3914788, study PRJEB12502) | metagenome | biome: forest; material: soil | place: Canada | collected 2011-07-03 | depth 0.1 m
CGGATCACGATCGGCGAGATCGAGATGGCGACCGTCAGCGCCGGCAGGAACAGGTAGACGATGTTTTCCAGGGGGTTGTTGCCGTATCCGCCGATGGGGAAGATCTTCGCCTTGACGCCGAGGAGCAGGATCAGCATGATGCCGACCCAGAATTGGGGCATCCCCAGACCGACCATCGGGCCGATCCGGACCGCCTGGTCGCGGAACGCACCGGGTCTGGACGCGGCCAATGACGCGAGCGGGACGCTGATGATGACGGTCAGGATGATCGAATAGACGACCAGGTACAGCGTTGCGGGCAGCCCGACCGCGACCAGCTGCGAGACGGGCTCATGGTAGAAGAGGCTCTCGCCAAGGTTTCCTTGTACGAGATGTCCTATGAAGGCGCCGTACTGGACCCAGATCGGGCCGTCGAGTCCGTACTCCTTGTTGATGGCGGCTACCGCTGCTGGAGTGGCATGCTCGCCGAGGATCGCGATCGCTGGGCTTCCCGGCAGGAACCTCACCAGGAAGAAGACGACGATCGTGACCCCGAAGACCACCGGGATTGCTTGAAGGATTCGCAGTGGGATGAATCTGAGTCGTTGTAGCACTCTGAGGAGCTCCCTGCTCGGTTTTGCGATGGGTGGCGTGCGCGGTGTCCGATTTGGACGGACACCGCGCACGCTGCATGTTGCGTACGGTCGCGTTGTGCGAACCGCCCGCCGAGTGGCGCTAGTTGCTGAGTGACACGTACTGCAACGGGTAGTTGCCGAGCGGCGTCACGTAGAAGCCCTTGACCTTTGTAGAGGTCGGGTAGGCGTAAGGCACGTAGTACATCCACGCCATCGGGGCGTCTGCGGCGACCTTGTTCTGCAGCTCAGAATAGATCGTCTGACGTGCCGCGGTCGCGGTGGTCGTCTGTCCTTGCTTGGCCAGGGCGATCACCGACGGGTTGTTGTACCAGGTGAACGCCGAGTGCGCTCCACCGTTGGGATCGACGGCGAAGGTCACCCACTCGTCCGGGTCCGGGATGTCCATGGTCCATTGCGAGATGGCCATGACGTACTGACCTTCCTGGACCTGAGCGTGCAGAGTGGTCGGGTCGATCTGCTGGATATTGACCGTGATCCCGATCTTCTTCAGCTCGCTCTGGACGATCTGACCGATCGTCGCCTGCTCGCTGTTGCCTGACTGGATACCGAGGGTCGTCGTGAATCCGTTGGGTTCGGACGATTCCGCCAGGTACTTCTTGGCGGCGGACACGTTGTACTGGATCCCCTTCGTGTTCTTGTCGTAGAACGGCACTCCGGGCATCAGGAGCGAGTTCGCGGGGGTTCCGTGTCCGAACAGTGCTGCCGAGACGAGAGCCTTACGGTTGATCGCAGCCGAGATCGCCTGCCTCACGTGGACGTCCTGGAAGGGCGCCTTCTGCTCGTTGAAGCCGATGTAGTCGATCTCGGTGGACGGGAACGAGGTCGCTTTGACCCCTGATGACGCCTTGAGGGCGTTCATCGTGGACCAGGTCGGCAGTGCGTCGATGTCGACCTGTCCGCCCTGGAGCTGCAGCTTCCGGGTGTTGTCATCCGGAACCACATTCCAGGTGACGGAGTTGAGCTTCGGGAGGCCCGCTTGCCAGTAGTCCGTGTTCTTCACGAGCTTCAGCGAGCGGCCCTTGTGCCAGAAGTCCCACTTGAAGGGTCCGGTACCGATCGGGTGGGTGTAGAAGTCCGCCGCGCTCTCGCCGCCGTAGTTGTAAGGGACGATGCTGTTGCTGAACAACGACAGGTCAGCGATCAGCGGCGCCCATACGTACTTCAGGTTGATGACCACGGTGTTGGGGTTCGGAGTCGTGATGTTGTCGATCGCCGCGTTGATGTAACCCCATCCGGTGTTGCCGGTGGCGGTCGCCGCGTCGATCGAGAACTTGACGTCCTTCGACGTCATCGTCTGCCCGTTCGAGAACTTGACACCCTTGCGGAGCTTGATCGTGTAGGTCAACTTGTTCGGCGAGATCGTGTAGCCGGTAGCGAGTTCAGGCTGTGTTCCCTTGCCGTTCTTCGTGACGGTGAACAGCGGCTGCATGATCTGTTCGAAGATGTAGATGGAGGTGTTGTCGAAGCTCGTCGTCGGGTTCATCGACACGGCATCCTGAGCATCCGCGATGATCAGGTTCCCGCCCTTGGAGCCGGAACTCGCGGAGTCCGCGGATGCGCCGCTAGAGCAGCCCGTGACGACAAGCATGGTGGCGACGGCTACGGCAGCGAGCATGCCGATGCGTCTGGTCTTCGTCTTCATTGATGTCTCGATTCCTCGATCTGTGGTCTTGGATGTAAGAGCGACGGAGGTATCCGTTGATCGACTAGTTCACCACTTAAATGTGTCAAGTCTGTTACAGATCGCAAAAAAACCTCGAAATAATTATTTTTGTTACAAACCCGTGGGAATAATCCGTAGAGTCTCAGGCAGTGGACGGCACCGACACCAGTGGAGGCGTCGCACTGCGTGAGGAAGGCCGGCGGACAGACATGGACGAACGCGCAATTGTACGTGAGCGAATCGAGAAACTGGGCCGACCGCTGAACGCTGTGGTTTCGGTGCTGCCTCCTTCTTCCACTTGCGAACTGACCGGCCCCCTCGCTGGGCTGCCCGTCGCCGTCAAGGACATGATCGACATCGCGGGACAGCCGCGAGGCAATGGCAATCCGGAGGACATGCGCGGTGCTGCGGCGGAGCAGGACGCGCTGGTGGTGCAGCGGCTGCGTGCCCTCGGCGCGGACATCGTGGCGACGACGGCGTTGCTCGAATACGCGGCCGGCGCCCAGCATCCCGACCTCGCCGAGGCGCGCAACCCTGCCGCTCCCCAGCTCACCGCCGGTGGGTCGAGCGGTGGCTCCGCCGCTCTCGTCGGCAGCGGAGCGGTTCCCGCCGCGCTCGGCACGGATACGGGCGGCTCGATTCGCCTGCCCGCCCACTACTGCGGCGTCGTCGGCTTCAAGCCGTCGTTCGGCCTGCTTCCGGTCGACGGTGTGCAGGCGTTGTCTCCCACGCTCGACCACATCGGGTTCCTCACCCGTGATGTCGCGACGAGCCGCGCACTGTTCGCTGCGCTGACCGGCGAGGCCGTGCCGAAGTGGACCGGTCCGCTGCGTGTCGGCGTGCTCACCAGCCAGCTGGCCGATCCCAGGCTCGAGCCCGACGTTCGTGCCTCCGTCACGGTTGCGATCGAGCGCCTGGACGGTCCGGCAGAGCTCGTGGAGCGTGACGGCGCCCCGCTGAGCCGGCTCGACGAACTGCTCGGGACGATCGTGCAGTACGAGTCGTGGCAGGTGCACGGCGAGACGATGACGACACGCCCCGAGCATTACGGGAGCACGACGGCGCGCGCGTTCCTCGCCGCCGCCAGCGTGACCGAGGAGGAATATGCTGCGGCGCTCGCCCGGCGCGACAGCCTCGTCCCGGAAGCGCTGGCCTTGCTGGACGGAGTCGACGTACTTGTCGGCCCAGCCGCTCCTTACGTGGCACCCGAGATATCACCGCCGGTCGACACTCCAGAGGGTGCGATCGAAGGAATCTACAGTGGTCCGTACAACGTGACGGGCCAGCCTGCCATCGTCATTCCCTGCGGGGTCACTGCAGACGGACTGCCTGTCGGCATCCAGCTGGCCGCCGCCCCGGGCGCGGATGCTGCGCTGCTCGCGGTCGCCACGCTCGTCGAAACCTTGCTGTCCGACCGGGGTGAGACTTTGCCGTCCACCGGAGAGTAGGCCGGAGCAACAAATGAGCACCTCCATTACGCACGTAACATAATGGAAAAATAAGTCGGCTAGTGTAATGAACGCTACTAGGGGACTACGGCTCCGTTAACGGTCCGCACCCTGGTCGCAGACGTCCCGTTCACGGTCGTCCCCATACAACAACCCCCACGCTGGAGGTCACCAATGCCATTGGACGAAGAAGCGATCGCCGCTCCTCGCCCTCTCAAACTCTGGGAGGTGGCCCCTCGCGGCGGCCACGCCCTCGCGCTTCATGGTGGAGCGGGCGGACGCATCGAAGAGCTCTCCTCCGAGAGCCGTGCGGCCTTCGAGGCAGGACTCAGTGAAGCCCACTCCGCAGGGACCGCGATTCTGTGCGCGGGCGGATCGGCGCTCGACGCCGTGTGCGCCACCGTCGAGCAGCTGGAGAACAATCCGTTGTTCAACGCCGGGCGCGGAGCGGCTCTCACCTCCGACGGCAAGGTCGAGCATGACGCAGCCGTCATGGACGGCGAGCACGGACTGGCGGGGGCTGTCGCCACATCGCGCTACGCGAAGAACCCGGTCTATCTCGCCCGGAGGGTGATGGAGCGCAGCGGACACCTCTTCCTGGTCGATCCGAGCGAAGACCTCGTTCGCGACTGGGAGCTGGACGTCGCGGGGCAGGATTACTTCATCACCGAGGCCCGAATCGACCAGCTTGCGAGGATCCAGGCGCGGAACGCTGTCGGCCCACGGCACGGTACTGTCGGTGCCGTCGCCCGCGACAAGCGGGGCAACGTCGCTGCCGCGACCTCCACCGGTGGCATGGCCAACCAGAGCGAGGGCCGGGTCGGAGACTCGCCGATCATCGGGGCGGGAACGTATGCGCGCAACGGCCTCGGCGCAGTCTCGTGCACGGGTGATGGCGAGGCGTTCATGAGGGGCGTCGTCGCCTACGACATCGCCGCGCGCATGCGCTACCTGGGCTCCGGTCTCGCTGACGCCGTCACGAAGACGGTGGAAACCGAACTGACAGCCAAGAACGCGAGCGGAGGTCTCGTCTCCGTCGATGCCGCAGGCCGAGTGGTGGTCGCGCACAATTCGCCGACGATGTTCGCGGCATACGAAGACGAAGGAAGGATCATCCTGCTGACGTGAGCCACGATGGGGGGTGCGGTGAACCGCACGCCTCGTGCGCCTCGGACAGGAAGTGAGCTGACATGCCGGTTGACGATGAGATCTTCGCACGAATGGGGGAGCTGAGCCCCGCGGAGAAGAAGGTGGCTCGCGCGCTGCTGTCGAGCTATCCGAGCGCCGGGCTGCAGAGTGCTGCGGCGCTTGCCAAATCGGCCGGAACGAGCACCCCGACGGTGCTGCGTCTGGTGACACGGCTCGGGATCGGCAGCTACCCGGACTTTCAGCGCCGACTGCGCGAAGAGATCACGCACCGCATGAGCGCGCCTGTCCTCCGGACTGAGCAGGGCCGCGATGCGCACGCCGAGTCCGGTCTGTTCCCTGACGCCATCGCCGGGAAGGTCGCGCTGGTCGAGGCGCTCGCTCAGTCCGTTCCGCCGAGTGAATTCGAGAACGCGGTGCAGCTGCTCGCCGCCCGTCCTCGGCAGGTGACCGTCTCGGGCGGGTATTTCACCCGATACTTCGCGATGCTGCTCGCGACGCAGCTCGATCAGGTGATCCCGAACGTCGACTATGTGCGCGAACCCCTCGAGCACGATGTCGGCAGGTTCCTGAGGCTGACGACCGGGGCGGCCGCCATCATCCTCGACTTCCGGCGTTACGAGCTCTCCGCGAAGCAGACGGCAGACGCGGCGAAGTCGCAGGGCGCCACCGTCATCGTGATCACGGATCAGGGCCTCTCGCCCGCTGCCGAGCATGCGGACATCGTGCTTCCAGTGACAGTAGACGGGATTCCCTTCGACTCCTCGGTCGGCCTACTGGCGCTGATCGAGGCTCTCGTCGAAGGCGTCGTGCTCGCGAGCGGGGAGCGCGGGATCGCCCGCATGAAGCAGTGGGAGGACACGGTGCGGATCGCGCGCGCCTACAAGTCGCCGACATCGCCCGAACTCGATGACGAGGAAACACAAGGCGTCGCGGGAACGCAGGACGTTACCGAACCACAGGACAACACCGAACCACAGGACAACACCGACCAACAATAAGGAGTTACAGACGTGACAGACCTCGATGGCAAGATTGCGGTAGTGACCGGCACGGCCCAGGGAATCGGTCGTTCTATCGCCGATCGGCTCGAGGGCGCGGGCGCCACCGTCCACCGCGTCGACAAGGATCGGGTCGATCTCAGCGACGCGGGAGCGGTCGATCGCTTCTTCGCCGAACTAGGCGAGGTGCACATCTTGGTCAACGATGCCGGCGGTGTCGTGGGACAGACCCACACGCCGATCGACGAACTGGACGACGCGGCATGGGACGCCGTGATCTCAGCGAACCTCACGACGATGAAGAACTGCACGCGTGCTGCTGCGCGATCGATGAAGAACTCCGGCTACGGACGCATCGTCAACATCTCCTCCGGAGCGGGCCGCAGTGTCAGCCTCACCGGAATCCAGGCATACACGACCGCGAAGGCCGGCCAGATCGGCTTCACCCGGCAGATGGCACACGAGCTCGGCCCGTTCGGCGTCACCGTCAACTGCATCTGCCCCGGGTTCGTCCTCTCCAACCCCACGACCCAGGCCCAGTGGGAGAGCTACGGTGAAGACGGGCAGCGTGCTCTGCTCGAGCGAATCGCCACCCGGCGCACCGGCACACCGGAAGACATCGCCCGGGGGGTCGAGTTCTTCGTCGCATCGGACGCGGGTTGGGTGAGCGGTCAGACCATCTCCATCGATGGCGGCCACTCGCTGTTCTGAGCCGGACCCGGAAGTTTCTGTACCCGACCCCGTAGCCGAGAAGGCGGAGAACCAGACCATGTCAGAGTCGACCGACACCACCGAAGCATCCCGCCTCGCCGAACTCGGCGAGCAGTACTTCACCACGCAGCACACCTACGATCCTTACAATGCGACACTGCTCGGGCTGAGCGAGTTCGACCATTTGCCCGGCGATCCCAGCGTGGAAGCATCCGAACGTGCCGCGGCGGCGCTCGCCGAGATCGAGGCGGCGGCCACGGCCATCGATCCGAACGCTCTCGATGAGAGTGGTCGCATCGACCGCGGTGTGCTCATCAATCTGGCGCACGGTGCTCAGCAGGACGCTGAGCACTCGCTCTGGGCCGGGAACGCGTCGGCGAAGAGCTACGTCAGCAGGCAGGCGCTGATCTTCCAAGCCGTTCCCGCGATGACGGCGGACACGGCCGAGAGCGCCGAACGCTACCTGGAACGACTCAGCGGCATCGGCGGCGTGCTGACGGCGGTCGGCGACCGCTACGCCGGCGAGGCATCCAAAGGACGAGTGCCGACCGCCCTCGGCATCGAGCACTCGATCCAGCAGCTCGAGGGCTATCTCGCCCTCGGACTGGACGGCGACGTGCTGCTGGCCCCCGCGCGCGGATCGTCCGACCCGGCCGTCCTCGAAAAGGCGCGTGCGATCGCCGAGGGTTCGATCAGGCCCGCGATGGCCGGCCTCGCCGAGCGGTTGCGCACCGAGTTCCTGCCTATCGGTCGCCCGAACGACCGGGTCGGTGTCAAGTACATCCCCGGAGGAGACGAGGGCTACCTCGCCACCGTCGCCAGACACACGACGACGGCGCTCTCCCCGGCCGAGATCCACCAGATCGGCCTCGACGTACTCGCCGAGCTCGAGGCGGAGTGGAGCACGGTGGGCGCCAGCGCACTCGGCGAACGGGACTTCCCGATCATCGCCGAGCGCATGCGCTCCGACCCCGCGCTGCGCTTCGAAACGAGCGATGAGATCGTCGGAGTCGCCCAAGCCGCGCTGGATCGCGCGAACGCGGTGCGCGGTCGCTACTTCCCCGCCTGGGACATCTCGGACTGCGTGATCGAGATCATCAATCCCATCGAGGCCTCGAACACCGCGATGGCCTACTACCGTCCTCCGGCGGTCGATGGCAGCCGACCCGGCGCGCACTGCCTGCTCGCGACGGACCCGACCTCCCGTTACCGCTACGAATACGAGGCGCTCGCCTTCCACGAGTCGGTGCCCGGTCACCACATGCAGCTGGCGACCGCGCAGCTGCTGGACATCCCGCGCTACCGACGCCACCTCGACGTCGAGGCCTGCAGCTTCAACGAAGGCTGGGGACTCTACTCGGAGCAGTTCGCCGACGAGATCGGGCTCTACAGCAATGACATCTCGCGCCTCGGCATGCTGTCATTCCGTGCGCTGCGCGCGTGCAGACTCGTCGTCGACACGGGCATCCACTACTACGGGTGGTCGCGCGAGCGCGCGATCCAGTTCATGTGGGATCACACGGCGACCACCAAGGAGCACGTGACCAACGAGGTCGACCGCTATATCGCGTGGCCGGGCCAGGCGCTGGCCTACATGATCGGCCGACGCGAGATCCTCCGCTTGCGGGAGGACGCGAAGTCGGAGCTCGGCGATCGCTTCTCCATCGTCGACTTCCACCGCGTGGTGCTCAGCAACGGCGCGGTGCCGTTGACCGTGCTCGCTGACAACGTCGCCGGCTGGAAGAGCACCGTCGGTGCCGCTTCCTGAGTTCCCGCTCAAAGCGTCCGTCACGAGACCGGACCGAAACAGAAAGGAACCATCGTGGACATCACCATCAACGGCTGCCGCTTGAGAGTCGAGGTCTTGGGGCCCGACGACGCACCGGTGCTCATCGCTCACCACGGTGGAGGGGGAATCGGTTCGCTGGCCGAGCCCAAGGCGACCTTCGGGCCCCTCGCCGATCGTTTCCGCGTGATCGTCTTCGACTCGCGCGGCTGCGGGCTCAGCGAGTCGATCGGGCCGTTCTCGCACGAACAGTGGGCAGCCGACGTCGACGGAATCCGCCAATGGGCGGGCGTTGACAAGGTCGTCATCGCGGGCGGCTCGTACGGCGGATTCATCGCTCTCGAGTACGCGGTGCGCTATCCGGAGCACGTCTCGGCCATCATGCTGCGCGACACCTCGGCGGACGGCACGAACCTCGAACTCGCCTTCGAGAACGCCCGTCAGCAGGATCGCGTCGAGATCAACTGGGACAACTTCAACCGCTATTGGTCGGGCAACGTCCGCGACGATGCAGACCTCAAGGCGTTGTGGGCCGAGCTCATCCCGCTCTACGACTACGAGTACGACGAGGCGAAGTCGAACGCGGCCGTCGAGGCCGGCATCTACCGTCACGAGTCGCACAACGCCTGCTTCCAGGAGAACTTCCCGACCTACGACGTGAAGCCTCTGCTGCCCAGCGTCACCGTTCCGACGCTCGTGACGGTCGGCCGCGGTGACTGGGTGACGCCGGTCAGCGCGTCCGAGACGATCGCCCGGCTCATCCCGGGCGCCGAGCTCGTCGTCTTCGAGAAGTCCGGCCACTCGCCTCAGATCGAGGAGCGCGAAGAATTCCAGCGCGTTCTCCGCGACTTCCTCGACCGCAGGTTGCCCGCCGCCGTCCCGGCGTGATCGACGCCGGTGTGCCGTGCCGACCTGATCCGCACGGCACACCGGACCACCAGGCCGAACCGAACCGAATGGCTCGAACAGCCCGCGAGGCCCAACAGACAGAACATACAGAACATAAGGACAAGCACATGAAACTCACCATCATCGGGGCCGGGGCCATCGGCGGGACGATCGGGGCGCACATGTTCCGGGCTGGGCACGACATCACCCTGTGTGACGCCGATGCCGATTACGTCGCCGCCATCCAGCGAGACGGATTGCACATCGAAGGTCCGGTCGAGGAGTTCACCGTCCAGATTCCGGCCATCACTCCGGCGGAGCTGCCCGACACCATCGACAAGGCGATCGTCGCGGTCAAGAGCCTCCACTCGCAGTCGGCGGCGGATCTGCTTCGTGATCGTCTCGCGCCCGAAGGCTACGTGCTCACCGTCCAGAACGGCCTCACCGCCAGTGCGCTCATCGATGCCGTCGGCGCCGACCGGGTGCTGTCGAGCTTCGTGAACTTCGGCGCGGACGTCATGGGCCCGGGCCGGGTCATGCAGGGCAACATCGGCACCTTCCGGGTCGGCGAGATCGAGGGCGGAACGATTACACCTCGTGTCCGCGAGCTCGCCGACGCGCTGCCCTACGCCGAACCCACCGACAACGTGCTCGGCTACCTCTGGGGCAAGGAGGCCTACGGCGCCATGCTCTGGGCCGGCGCCGTCTCCGACCTCTCCATCGCCGAACATCTCGAAGCTCCGCGCTACCGGCCGGTGATGATCGCCATCGCCGAGGAAGTTCTGGCGCAGTCCCCGGTCAAGGTCGAGAGCTTCGACGGTTTCGTCCCCAATGATCTCGACGCCTCGCTCGACCGGCTCGCCGAGTTCAACCGCAAGAGTGCGAAGAGCCACAGCGGCATCTACCGCGACCTGATGGTGCGCAAGCGCAAGACCGAGGTCGACGAGGTGCACAAGGACTTCCAGGGTCCGATCTTCGATCGCGTCGTGGAGATGATCCACGACATCGAAGAGGGACGTCGCACCTGCGAGGTCGCCAACCTCGACGAGCTCGCCGACTTCGTCGCGACCCTCCAGAAAGCGTGAGATGAGAATCCTCGATGTGCTCACCGTCCCCGTGCGGACCGGTTTCTTCGCCGACGATCAGGCTGCGATCCGTGCGGGCGCGCTACACGACGGTTTCGCGTACGCCGGGGAACCGCTGACGCCCGGCTTCACCAGCATCCGGCAGGAGGGCGAGGCGCTGTCCGTGATGCTCGTGCTCGAAGATGGCGAGATCGTCTTCGGCGACTGCGCCGCTGTGCAGTACAGCGGCGCGGGCGGCCGCGATCCGGTGTTCTCGGCTGCCGCCGCGGCTGAGGTCGTCGCCGAGTACGTGATCCCGCTGTTACGCGATCACGAGCTCACCACGTTCCGCGAAGAGACGGCCCGGATCGACGCCGTGACCACACCCGGCGGGCGGCTGCACACCGCCGTCCTCTACGGGGTCAGCCAGGCGCTGCTCGCGGCGGTTGCGCACGAACGGCGGCTCACCATGGCGGAGGTCGTCCGCGACGAGTACGAGACCGGGGTGGACCTGGTTGCGATTCCGATCTACGCGCAGACGGGAGACGACCGAATCGCGAACGCGGAGAAGATGATCATGAAGGGCGTGGACGTGCTCCCGCACGCCCTGTTCAACACCCCGGAGAAGGTGGGGGCACGAGGCGAGGCGCTCGAGCAGTATCTGCGCTGGCTTGTCGAACGGATCGGCCAGCTGAAGCCGAGCGAGGGCTACCACCCGCGGATCCACATCGACACCTATGGCACGATCGGCATCGCGTTCGATGAGGATCTCGACAGGATCGCCGATTTTCTGACCGGTCTCGGAAAGATCTGCGCGCCCTACCAGCTGACCGTCGAACATCCGGTCGACGCGGGCGGTCGGGACAGCCAGATCGCGAGCTATGTCGCGCTGCGCGCCGCATTGCGCGCACGCGGGGCGACCGTGAAGATCGCCGTGGACGAATGGTGCAACACCCTCGACGACATCCGGCAGTTCGTCGACGCAGGGGCCGCCGACGTCATCCACGTTAAGACGCCCGATCTCGGCGGTGTGAACAACACGATCGAGGGTCTGCTGCTGGCCCGTGCGGCAGGGCTCGAAGCCTATTGCGGCGGCACCTGCAATGAGACGGATCGCTCAGCCCAGGTCTCCGCCCATATCAGCATGGCCTGCTCCGCGAGCCAGGTACTTGCCAAACCAGGCATGGGCGTGGACGAGGGGCTCATGATCGTCGGAAACGAGATGGCTCGGACAGAGCTTCTCGCCTCCGTAAGGAACGCGCTCAGCGCACGAAACGAGGTAGTAGCACCATGAGAGTCCATGACCGCAACTGGATGCAGATCGAAGAATATCTTCGGCACGACGACAGAATCGTGCTGCCCGTGGGCTCCACGGAGCAGCACGGTTACCTGTCGCTAGGAACCGACGCGATCCTGGCCGGACGGGTCGCTGAAGAGGCCGCCGAGCCGCTCGGAATTCCGGTGCTGCCGACGCTTCCCTTCGGCATGGCGCCGTATTTCGCCGACTACCCGGGCAGCATGAGCCTGCGGATCACCACCTACATCGAGGTGATCCGTGATCTGCTCGACACGCTCGCCGGCCAGGGTTTCCGGCGCATCGCGATCGTCAACGGCCACGGTGGCAACGCGCCCGTGACGGGGCTGATCCGCGAGTGGCTGAGTGCCCAGCGGAACAGCAGCGTCGAAGTGCTCTTCCACAGCTGGTACAACGCTCCGCGCACGGCGGCGGCCGCGAGCGCGTTCTCCGATGTGCAGCTGCACGGCGCCTGGGTGGAGAACTTCGCCTGGACGCGTGTCGAAGGCGCCGAGATCCCGGAGGGCAGCATTCCTCCGCTGTCACGTGGCCTCACGGCGGTGCTTTCCAGCGCCGAGATGCGTGCGGCCGCGCCGGACGGCAGCCACGGGGGCGACTACGGGCGTCCGGATGCCGACATGCAGCAGGTGTGGGACGCCGGGGTGCTCGAGGTGCGCGACCTTCTCGAGAACGGCTGGTCCAAGAAGTGAGCGCCGAACTATCCTTCCAGGACGCGGCGGAGCTGCTTCCCGAGCTCGGAGAATACGTCGCTATCCCGAGCGTCAGCCGCAGCGCCACGAACGAGACCATGCACGAGGCGGCCCGTTGGGTCGCCGCGCAGCTTGCGTTCGCCGACGCACGCGTGGTCGAGACCGACGGCTTTCCCGTCGTGCGGGCCGATTGGCTCGGCGCCCCCGGCGCGCCGACGATCCTCGTCTACGGACACTACGACGTGCAGCCCACGGGCAGCCGCGAGGAGTGGACGAGCGACCCCTTCACGTTGGTGATCGACGGCGATGTGGCGCGCGGGCGCGGCGTCACCGACGACAAGGGTCCGGTTTTCATCGTGCTCAAGCTCGCGCAGGCGTTCCTCGCTCAGGAGGGTGGCCTTCCGCTCAACGTGAAGTTCCTCATCGAGGGCGAGGAGGAGATCGGCAGCCCGAACCTCCCCGCCTACGTGCGGGCGCACGCCGACGAGCTCGCGGCCGATCTCGTCATCTCGGCGGACGGAGCCCAGTGGCGTCCAGGGGAGCCGTCGATCTCGATCGCTTCGAAGGGTCTGGTCGGGCTCGACATCGTCGTGGACGGTGCGGCCGGCGATCTCCATTCCGGTCGCTACGGTGGCACCGTGGCCAATCCGGTGCACGCCCTCGCAACCATCCTGAACGGCTTGCACTCGGCGGACGGCCGGGTCGCGGTCGCGGACTTCTACGACGGCGTAGCCGAGCTCGGGGCCGAGCGCCGTGCCGAGATCGCCGCGGTTCCCCTCGACGATGACCGGTTCCGCGACGATCTGGGAGCACCGGAGCTGTTCGGCGAGGCGGGCTTCACGACGCTCGAACGGCTGTGGGAGCGTCCGACCCTCGAGATCACCGGTGTCACGAGCGGTGGCAAATATTCGGTCATCCCGCACACGGCGACCGCGCACATCTCGTGCCGGCTGGTCGGCAGCCAGGACCCCGATCGGGTGCTCGCCGCGATCGAGAGGCACGTCGAGGCGACCCGGATCGAGGGCGTTACAGTGCGGGTCGTCGTCGACGATGCACGGGTACCGGCGTACCGGATCGACCGGGACCATCCGGCGATCGGTGCCGCCGCGCACGCGCTGCGCACGGTGTATCCCGACCAGGACGTACTCCTCGCCGTCATCGCGGGAACACTCCCGGCGACCACACTGTTCGAGGAGGCGCTGGGAGCGAAGACATTGTTCTTCTCGTTCTCGACATCGGATGAGAACCTGCACGCGCCCAACGAGTATCTGCGGATCGCGCGCATCGGCGAGGGGATGCGGGCCTGGGAGGCGCTCTGGCGTACGCTGGCCGCCGGTGAGCACGCTCTGGAGCCGAACCCTCGGTCGAGCAGAACGAAACAGGAGCTCGTGCGATGAGCGAATACCGATCATATGACTACCTGCAGGGCGACCTGCCGTTGCCGCGAAGCCCGCTCACGCCCGAGTTCGGCCGGGTCGCGCCCTACGACGGCGGTTTCAGCGAGGCCGAGATCGAGAGAGCGGAGCGACTCCTCCGCGAAATCATCTCGATCAGCCTGCACGACCATCCGGTGCTTTTCCCAGCAGACATGGCGAACACTCCCGCGTACAACAGGACGGGCCGGCAATACACGGCGTTCGGCGGGCTGCGTGAGGCGGGCCTGACCGTCGTCTTCGACAACATGATGGACGGCACTGCGATGGTGACCGGGAACACGCCGTGGCAGTGGGATGACGTCATCACCGACCTCGGGATGCGTCAGGCCGACATCGCGCACCAGACCGACGTCGTGGTCATTCGAACCGTGGCCGACATCGAGGCGATCCATCGGGACGGCAAGGTCGGACTCGTCTTCGGGCTCGAGGCTGCGACTCCCATCGGGAACGACCTCGACCGGCTCGACGTGCTCTACGGCCTCGGAATCCGGCAGATCGGCATCGCCTACTCGGATTCCAACGGTCTCGGCGCCGGGCTCAACGAGAAGGTCGACTTCGGTCTGACCAACTTCGGCCGCGCTGCGGTGCGGCGGATGAACCAGCTGGGCCTCGCGATCGACGTCTCCCACTCTTCGGACCGGACCGGGATCGAGACTGCCGAAGCCTCTGACGCCCCCGTCTTCATGACGCACGCCGGCGCGAAGGCGATCTGGGACATCCCACGGTTGAAGTCGGACGACGCGCTGCGTGCCGTCGCTGCGTCCGGTGGCGTGATCGGCATGTCCGCCGCGCCGCACACGACCATCTCACATGCGCACCCCGCGCACAGCATCGCGTCGGTGATGGACCACTTCCAGTACTGCCTCGAGCTGGTCGGGATCGACCACGTCGCCTTCGGTCCAGACACGTTGTACGGCGACCACGTCGGCCTGCACACGACCTTCTCGTCGCTGCTGGGCGCTGCCGCTGCGACCTCGCTCGCGCATACCCGCGTGCCTTACGTGGATGGACTGGAGAACCCCACCGAGAGTTTCCACAACATCGCGGCGTGGCTGGTGCACAACGGTTTCTCCGACGACGAGATCACCCGGGTGCTCGGCACGAACATCCTGCGGGCGCTGGGGGAGATCTGGGTTTGATCGGTCTGGCTTGATCGGTGGGGCTATCCGCGCAGCTCCTGTCGCGCGCCCTTGCGGACGTTGCCCAGCAGCCGAATCAGGAAGGCCAGGATGAAGAACCCGACCAACATGGCCAAGCAGTAGAGCGCAACGCCGCCGTAGCCCCCCGATTGGGCCGGATTGAAGAACGGGTACGGATAGAAGCCGGTGATCGCGCCGCGAATCAATGAGTACGCCGAATAGGCGGCAGGGAAGATCATCCACAGGAATGTGACGCGGAACGGCAGGCGAAGCCGTGGCGGCCAGAGGAGCCAATCGACGAGGCCCGCCAGCGGGATGATGAAATGCACGACCGCGTTCACCCACGGGATCAGGTCGCCTAGGTCTGTATTCCGAAGCAGCGTGTTGAAGACCAGCCCGACGAAGATGATGTAGACCACGGCGGCTCCGCGGATAGCGACGCTTGCCGTGGTCGGCGTGCGCCTGGCGATGAGCCGGATCGCGCTCACGATGAAGATGACGCCGATGACGATGTTCGACAGGTTCGTGAAGTAGCTGAAGAAGTTCACGAAGCTGTGGCCTTTGGGCACCGTCACAGCGAACAGCTGCACCCCGACTGCTACCAGCCCGAGGGCCGCGAATACAAAACGGAAGATGATGGCCGCGAGGCGATTTCCCATGCTGCCAACCTAACGATCCGGTGCAGGATCGGTTGCACCGGATCGCTGAGTACGACGGGCGAGTTCATGCAGGCTCAGCCGTAAGCCGTTTCCTGCGGGCAGCTGTGCTCGTGCGCTCCTTCACACCTTCCGGGATCGCGAAAGCTGCCGCGTAAGTCCATGCCTGGACTCTTAGCGAAAAATTAACATCTGTAGTATTGGTTGCTTAGATGCCGAACGTCGTGTTGCTCAGCATGTACCGCAGGCATGAAAAGATAGGGAGCCCCCGTGAAACTTATGCCAATACTGACGACCACCGCCGTCGCTGCGGCCCTCGTACTCGGTACTGCAACGGCGAGTCACGCCGATACCCCGGAGGGGATCACGCCGCTTGGACACGGAACACCATCGATCGCTACTGATCCGGTTCTCGAGAAACTCGAGCGGCTGGCCGGCACACAGACCGAAGTCGAGATCTCCGAAATCCTCAAGTCGGGCGCTGAGGTCGAAGCGCTCTACGACACCAATGTCGGAAAGTACATTGCTGCATTCGCCAAGCCGCTCACTTTGCAGAAGGCGATCTCTGTGGTCGGCCCTGGTTGCAGCACAGCGAGCGCGTGCGCCTGGGCCAACGGGACCACTCCATACGGATACGCTGGAACCGGTTCGATGAGTATCAACCTCAAGAACGTCAACAAGATCCGCGCGGGCGACAAGCTCACGACTTTCTGGACTGGCGGAACGGGGGCATTCGTACAGCCTGGCACCACGGCAACTCTCTCGCCCGCATGGAACCTCACCAAAGTCACCCGTAGCTAAAGACCAAAGGCGAGTTTGCAAACTAATTGAGCACCGTGCGAGGCTTAAATCCGTTCTGCCTGATTGTCGCCATTACGGGTTTCCCTGCATGTGGATGCCGTGTTGACCGCTGTACCAGAGTCCAGTGGTGGTTGAGCGACGATATGTCCCGAGGTGGCCGACTGGTCGGACGTAGACGTCGACAAACCATGACAAGTGGGAGCCTCCAGGTGGAGGAAGCGTGACGGCTTTGTCTGCGAGGTCGAAGTACCAGGCATCCATCGTGCGCGTCTCAAAAACGGCACGGTTCTCCGCCGCGGAGACAATCGTAAGAGCTCAGTAGAGTTCGAGTTGATGACTCGGAATCGAAGCACGAGATCGTCCTCATCGAAAGCTGACATGAGGGAGAGCGGGCGACTGTCGAATCACCGGTCAAAACGTTACCTAACTGAGAGTATTCGGGCATTGCGTGACATATCATCGATTAATGCCCATCGTCCTCCGCAAGTCGGGCCCTCGTGACCTCGACGCGATCGTCGACGTCTTCCTCGAATGCTGGTCGATCAGTTACTCCGGCGTGATGCCTGCGGAGCTCGTCGGTAGCATGACTCGCGAGAAGGGCGAGGTCCTGTGGCGCGACGCTCTCGCCCGTGAGGACTTCACCGTCGTCGTCGCGTCGAATGACAGCGGTCCCGCGTCGACCGACACGGGTCCCGCGACTCCGGACATCGCTCCCGCGTCGATCGTCGGCCTCGTCGGATATGCGATCGGAGCCGAGAAACTCGGTGAAGTCGGCTCGCTTTATGTGTCGCCAGCGGCGCAGGGGACCGGGACCGGGCGCCGTCTACTCACGTCGGCGACCGACGATCTCCGTGAACGAGGAGCGCACGAGGCAAGGCTGTGGGTCTTCGAGGCGAATGAGCCGTCTCGGGCGTTCTATGAACGATTGGGCTGGACGACGGACGGTCGCCGCACTGTCCTGGCCGAGTGGGGTCAGCCGCAGATCGGTATGAGCAGACGCCTCGACGACTGACCGCGTCAGCTCGCGCCGACAGGGCCGGCGCCCGCACCGTTCGTACCGTTCCCGTTCCCGTTCCCGCCACCGGCTGTCCCCGTGCGCCGCGGGCGGTGCCTGCTCGCGACCGCCGCCAGTGTCGCGGAGAGGGCCGCCGAAGTGGCTTCGGGGCGCCGTTGCGCGACCCCGATGAAGATCACGTCCACGATGGTGAGCTGCGCCATCCGGCCCGACATGGCGCCGTAACGGTAGCGGGTCTCGCGGGAAGCAGTTGTGAGGACTGCGTCCGCGATCTGGGCGAGCGTGGAGTCGGGGAAGTTCGTCACCGCGACAGTGAATGCGCCGACCTCCGCTGCAGTCTCGATCGCGGAGATCGTCTCGTCGGTCTCACCCGAATGCGAGAAGCCGATGGCGACGGAGCGGGGCGGCAGGACCGCCGCACTCGTCAGGGCGAGATGGACATCCGTCCATGCGTTCGCCAGGTAGCCGACTCGGCGGAGTTTCTGCTGGAGATCCTGTGCTGCGAGCCCGCTCGAGGCCGATCCGTAAACGTCGATCACCGGTGCGCGGAGGATCGCATCGACCACGCGTTCGACCTCGTTCAGGTCCAGCATCGCGGCCGTCTCCTCGACAGCGCGGGCCTCCTGATACGCGAGTTTGCGGACCACTTCGGCCGTGCTGTCGGTCGGGTCGATGTCGCCCTCGGAGACGCCGAACTCGACCCGTCGTCCATCCTCGCCGGCGGCAGCCCGCGCGAGCGCGAGCCTGAAGGTCTTGTAACCGTCGAACCCGGTGTTCCGGCAGAACCTGACGACGGTAGCGGTCGAGGTGTGGGTTCGCGAGGCGAGTTCCAGGATGTTCAGGTTGGAGACTCCGGCCGGGTCGCCAAGCGCACATTCGGCGATCCGGCGCTCGCTGGGACGCAGGCTCGGAAGCGCCTGACGCAATTTGACGAGGATGTCCTCCGTCATCGGTTTCCTCCATCTCGCTGCTCATCACCGTAGCGGTTCGTCTCAGGTTGGTGTGTCACCATACCGCTTGATAAAAACTTTACACAGTTGTAATACATTGAGTAACAAAATTGTCATAATCTCTCTACACGAGGCAGTGATCTACCTCACGTAACATGCCCATACCCCCCAACCAAGGAGATCCAGTGATACAGCTCCACCGTTCTCCGCGATCGAGAGTGCTCGCCGCCGGTGCCGTCGTTGCCGCAGTCGCACTATTGACCGCGGGCTGTTCCAGCACCGCAGCATCGGCAGACTCATCATCGTCGTCGTCAAGTTCAAGTAAGACCCTCGTGTTCGGGATCACGGCCGATCCGACCCAGATGGTCCCGTGGACGTCGACCTCCGAGCAGTCGCAGCAGGTGCTTCAGCAGATCTACAGCCCGCTGCTCGGCATGAACGCCAAGGAAGAGCCGGTCGCCGGCCTCGCGGCTCTGCCCAAGATCTCCAACGGCGGCGACACCTACACGTTCACGCTGAAGAAGGGCGTGAAGTTCGCGGACGGTTCCCCGCTCACCTCCGAGGACGTGATGTACACCTTCGACAAGATCATGGATCCGTCGTCGGCGGCGGCATCGGCGTCGTATTTCGCCTCGGTCTCGAACGTCACGGCACCCAACCCGCAGACGGTCGTCGTGAACCTCAAGAGCCCGGACGCGTCCTTCCCCTCCGGCCTCACCGGGATCAACACGGGAATCGTGCCTTCGACAGTCTCGGTCGCGAGCCTGCAGACGAAGCCCGACGGCTCCGGTCCCTACGAGTTCGTGAGCCGTGTGCCCAACGAGTCGCTGACCCTCAAGCGCAACCCTGACTACTTCCAGGGCAAGCCCGGAGCTGCGAAGCTGGTCTTCCGGATCATCCCGACCGACCAGTCGATGGTCGCCGCTCTGAAGTCCGGAGCCGTCGACGCCGCGATCTTCGACAGCCCGGTGACCGCAAAGACCGCCGTGTCGAACAAGGTCAAGATCGACTCGGTCGGTTCGCTGCAGTACCACGTGCTCCAGCTGCGGGCGACCGCGCCGGACCTCTCCAACGTCAACGTGCGCTTGGCCATCCAGTGCGCTGTCTCGCGTAAGGGTGTCCTCGACAGTGCAGCGCTCGGAGCGGGGACGATCACCGGCCCGATCACGTCGCCGCAGTACAGGTCGAACCCGAACTCCCAGCCGTGCCCGACTCAGAACCTGAAGAAGGCGAAGCAGTATCTCGCGAAGGCCGGTAAGCCGAACGGCTTCACCATGAACCTGATCACCTCGCAGGGTCTCTACGCCTCCGCTGTCGACGAAGCACAGGCTGTTCAGTCCGAGCTCGGCCAGATCGGCATCAAGGTCAACGTCGACTCCCTCGACTCGAACACGTACGTGCAGGACTGGCTGAACGGCAACTTCGACGCCGCGATCGCCGAGAACGCCGGCAACGTGGACCCGAACACGATGTACGCCCGGTACTTCACCTCGACCGGCAGCTTCCAGAAGGTGGCCGGATACAGCTCGCCCACCCTGGACAAGCTGTTCGCTCAGGGGATCGCGACGACGAACGTGGCGTCCCGCAAGGCGATCTACACGCAGATCTCGAATCAGCTCGTCGACAACGCCGCGTGGGTCTGGCTGTTCACGCCGAAGGACTACATCGCCCTCAACACATCGGTGAAGGGGTTCCAGCCCGCACTGGACGCGAACCTGAACGCCCTGTGGAAGGCATCCATCTCCTGACCGCCCGCCGGGGCGGAGCGCCGCAGGGTGCTCCGCCCCGACCAACGCACCGATAGACCGATATGAATCAGCTCAGCGCGTTCGCGCGCCACCCCGTGACCCGGAGAATCGGCGAGGCGATCCTGACCCTTCTCGGCGTCTCGATCCTGACCTTCGTCCTTCTCAGGGTCGTGCCCGGCAACCAGATCACCGCCTCGTACGGCACTGCAGCCGGCAACCTGACCTCAGGACAGATCCACGCGCTCGAGAGCTACTACGGGCTCGACAAGCCTCTGATCGTGCAGTACTTCGACTGGCTCGGAGGCGTCCTCACCGGCAACCTCGGAGTCTCGGTCTCGGCGCACCAGACCGTGCTGTCGATGACCGCGCAGGCACTGCCGAACACGCTCGAGCTCGCCGTGCTCTCGATCTTCGTGGGGCTCGCACTCGGAATCCCCGGCGGCGTCTTCGCTGCGAGCAGACCGGGCAAGCCCCGCGACAACACCACCCAGTTCTTCAGCCTCTTCGCCCTCTCCATCCCTTCCTTCCTTCTTGCGACCGTCGTCGCGAGCTGGCTGGCGAACACCTTCGGCTGGGATCCGGACGGTGACGGCTATCAGACCCTCCTGCAGAACCCGGGGCTGAACCTCGAACAGATGCTCCTGCCTGCTCTCGTCCTGGGAATCAGCATCGCACCCCCGGTCCTGCAGACGACCCGAGCATCCATCCTGAACGTCCGCGCCGAAGACTATGTGCGGACGGCGCGGGCTAAAGGCGTCCCGAACAGGCGACTGGAGATCAAGCACATCCTGCGCAACGCGCTGATCCCTGTCGTGACCATGAGTGGCCTGCAGTTCGGGTTCCTGCTGGGCGGCGCGGTCGTCGTCGAGCAGATCTTCGCCATACCGGGCATCGGCCGGCAGGTCCTCCTGGGCCTGTCGCAGAAGGAGTACGCCGTCGTGCAGAGCACCGTCCTGATCATCGCGACGATGTTCGTCCTCGTGAATCTGCTCACGGACATGATCTACCGGATCGTCGACCCGAAGGTGCGTGTGCGATGAGCGCGGCCACGCAGATGTCGAACGTGCCCGATGTGGTCCTCGACACCGGTCGTCGGCGCCGGGCATGGATCGGTGCGTTTCGCAGCCCGTCGGGACTGATCGGCCTGATCCTCATGCTGATCGTCGTCGTGCTCGCACTCATGTCGCTCTTCGGGCTCACGCCATACAACCCTGCGCACCAGAACGTGGCGGAGTCGCTGAAGGCGCCGAGCGCATCCCACTGGTTCGGAACCGACCAGTTCGGCCGCGACATCTTCTCGCGGGTCGCGTCGGGACTGGCGAACTCGCTGCGGATCGCCGTGGTCTCCGTCGCGGCCGCCGCGATCGTCGGGATCTTCCTCGGTGTCATCGCCGGCTACTACCAGGGCGTGCTCGACCGCATCGTCGGGGTCATCACGAACGTGCTGTTCGCGTTCCCGTCGCTGCTGCTCGCACTCGCCCTCGCGGCGACGCTTCAGCGCAGCTGGCTGACCGTGAGCCTGGCGATCGCCGTGGTGTACATGCCGATCTTCGCCAGGGTCGCGCGCGGACCCGTTCTGACCCTCCGGTCGGCCGACTATGTGCTGGCCTCGACAGCGATCGGCAGGAGCCGCCTGTCGACTCTGTTCGAGCACATCATCCCCAACATGCGCAGCATCCTCGTCGTGCAGGTGACCCTGTCGCTCTCCTGGGCGATCCTCACGGAAGCATCGCTGAGCTTCCTGGGTTTCGGTACGCCGCCGCCAGCCGCGTCGCTGGGCGGAATGGTCTTCGATGCGCAGACGCTTTCGAGCGTCGCGCCCTGGATGCTCCTGTTCCCCGGTGCGGCGCTCATCATCGCCGTGATCGGTCTCAACCTTCTCGGCGACAGCTTGCGTGCCGCCCTCGACCCCAAGACAGGAGGCCGTTGATGGCCACCGACGTCCCCGACGCCGCCGAGTTCGACGAGATCCTGACCGAGACCGTCGACGACCGCGACCTCATGCTCGACGAGCTGTCGGTCGCAGAGCTCGTCGCACTGATGAACGACCGGGACGCGACGATCGCGACCGCTGTGCGCAACGAGCTCCCGACGATCACGACCGCGATCGAGGCCGCCGCCGAGAGGATGCAGCGCGGCGGGCGCCTCATCTATGTCGGTGCCGGGACCTCCGGGCGCCTCGGCATCCTCGACGCGTCGGAGATCCCGCCGACCTTCGGAACGTCGTCGGATCTCGTCCTCGGCCTGATCGCGGGAGGTCCGAACGCGATCGTCAGCTCCGTCGAGTCCGCTGAGGACAGCGAAGCCGCCGGTGCCGCGGATCTCGACGCGCTCTCGGTGGGGCCGCTCGACACGGTCGTGGGCATAGCCTCGAGCGGACGTACCCCTTATGTTCTCGGCGCGGTGCGCCAGGCGGGTCGTCTCGGCGCGCTCACCGTCGGACTCTCGTGCAACACGGGGACCGTGCTCTCGGCTGCGGTCGCCCACGGCATCGAGGTCGCCGTCGGGCCGGAGATCGTCACCGGTTCGACGCGACTGGGCGCCGGGACCGCGACGAAGATGGTGCTGAACATGTTCTCCACGATCTGCATGATCCGGCTCGGCAAGACGTACCGGATGCTGATGGTGGACGTGCGCGCGACCAATGCGAAGCTGGTGCGCCGGGCGGTTAGGATCGTCACGCTCGCGACGGGCGCCGACGATGCACGCGCGACCGAGGCGCTCGACGCGGCCGACTGGAACGCGAAGCTCGCGATCGCCATCATCGCGACGGGTCTGAGCGCAGCGGAAGCGCGGACGACGCTCGACGCCGCGGGAGGGGTGCTGCGAAAAGTCGTCGCGCAGGCTGAGAGCAACCGGGACGGAAGTCGCTGATGCGCGTTCTCGGGATGATCTCCGGCACCTCGCACGACGGCATCGATGTGGCGATCGTGGACTTCCAGCACAATCCGCGCGGCGGATTGGACGGCCGGATCGAATACGCAACGTCGGTGCCGTATCCGGAGCAGCTGCGGACTCAGCTCATCGACGCGCTTCCACCGGCTCCGGTTGGATTCGACGTGGCGTGCGAGCTCGACACGGGCATCGGTCACGCCTTCGCGGACGCTGCCGTGCAGGCGATCGCCGCGCACTCGTCCGTGCCGGGAGCCGGCATCATCGACGCCGTGTGCACCCACGGGCAGACCGTCTTCCACTGGGTCGACGGCCCGAGGGCCCTCGGTACGCTGCAGATCGGCCAGCCCGCGTGGATCGCCGAGGCCACGGGACTGCCGGTGATCTCGGACGTCCGTGCCGCCGACATCGCCGCGGGCGGCCAAGGGGCTCCGCTGGTCCCGATCCTCGACCAGCTTCTTCTCGAACCTTTCCGCTCCACCGGGAGACGTGCAGCCGCGCTGAACCTCGGCGGTATCGCCAACATGACGGTATGCGCTCCCGGCGCGGAACCGGTCGCCTGGGACATCGGACCCGCGAACGCACTCATCGACGCGGTGGTGACCACCTCACCGCTCGTCTCCGGCACGTTCGACCGTGACGGTGAGCTTGCCGCGGCGGGGGATGTCGTTCCCGAACTGCTGGCCGAGCTGCTGACCGAGCCGTACTACGCGCTCCCGGCTCCGAAGAGTTCGGGCAAGGAGCTTTTCCACGGTGCGTATGTCACCGATACGCTTCGTCGTCTCGGCCTCGACCCCTCACTGCCCGACCTGGTCGCCACGCTCACAGAACTCACTGCGGTCACGGTCGCCGACGCGGTCCGTCGTGCTTCGATCGAGGTCGTCTTCGCGTCCGGCGGCGGCGTCCGGAATCCGGTCCTGATGCGGCGCATCGCGGAACTGCTTCCCGAGACGACCGTCTCGATGACGGACGAGCTCGGCGTCGTCTCCGACACGAAAGAAGCTGTCGCCTTCGCGCTCATCGGCTGGGCGACGTTGAATGGGCTGCCTGGGAATGTGCCGAGCTGCACCGGGGCCACCGGCGGACGCGTGCTCGGTCGTCTGTCGGCCGCCCCGTCGGGTCTGCTGCCCGCGGTCGAGGCGCTTCCCGAGTGGCCGGCGACCGTCACATTCGCATCCGACCCGGAGGAGTCCTCTCAAGGGGAGTCGTCGTGACCGGCTTGTACACGGTGGCCAAGTCCCTCCTCGCGCTGGGGGAACCGGGGACGCATCCGGCCGGCGCGATCGTGGGAGCGCACTCGGAGGCCGGTACCGACGTCGCGGCCAGCGGATGGGCCGTGCTGCCGAACCCTGGCGACAACTCTGGAAACAACTCCGGCAACGAGTCTGGCAACGAGGGACGAAACCGAACCCCGGGCGTCCCGATGTCCAGCGACACGCTCCTCGACCTGGCATCGGTGACCAAGGTCGCGTCGACGACCGCATTGGCGATGCGCCTGGTCGCGGACGGTGAACTCGACCTGGACGATCGGGTCGCGAAACACCTCCCGGACTTCGATCGCGCGGAGGCGAACGGCGTCACCGTCGAGGACCTCCTCACGCACAGCGCCGGCCTGCAACCCTGGCGACCGCTGTATTGCGAGACGCTCGACCGCGGGACGGCGCTCGAGATCACGCAGCGACTTCCCTTGGCCACGGCTCCCCGCTCCGGGCGTCACTATTCGGACCTCGGTTTGATGCTGGCGGGTCTCGTCGTCGAGCGCGTCACCGGCCTCGGGCTGGCCGACGCATATTCGCAGCTGGTCGCCGAGCCTCTGGGGCTCACATCGTCTGGGTACGGTTCCGTGGATCCGGATCGAGCCGCGGCGAGCGCCGACAACGACGGGGTCGAATTCGACATGGTCCGTCGCGGCCGTCCCTATGACGTCCCGTTCACCACAGACGATTTCCCGGGCTGGCGCGAGAGCATCGTCCGAGGGAGCGCCAACGACGGCAACACTGCACACGCGCTCAGCGGGGTGTCGGGGCACGCCGGCCTGTTCTCCACGGTCGGGGACCTGCTCCGTTTCGGGTCCGCGCTGAGCCGAGGGGACTTCGTTCCGCGCGCGGTGTTCGAACGGTTCGCCCGACCGAGCACGATCGATGAGAATCAAGCAGTCGGATTCCGCCTGAGGACGCTTCTCGTGGGAGACGAGCACATTCCGCTGCTGTGGCACACGGGCTTCACCGGCACCGTCGTCGCCGTCGCCCTCGACCGCGAACTGGTCATCGCAGGGGGCGCGACGCGTCTGCACGGCGTGCTGGCCCCCATCGGGTCGGATCAGCTCACCAGAACCGGGGACGCACTCGTCTCCACCGACGAGATCGCCGACGTCCTGCTCCGCGGAGCCGCCGAGGCGAACACAGCGCCGCAGGCGAGCCACTTCGCCGCCCGCGCGTACGCCGCAAAGGAAGAAAGATGACCACGACGATCGACGCGTCCGCTGCACGGACTCCGGTGCTGACCATCCGCGACCTGTCGGTGGTGTTCGCCACCTCGCAGGGTGAGGTCGAGGCGGTGCGCAACGTCAGCCTCGACATCGCAGCGGGGGAGACCCTGGCGATCGTGGGCGAATCCGGTTCCGGCAAGTCGACGCTGGCCGCCTGCGTCAACCGCCTGCTGGCGGACAACGGCCGGATCTCCAACGGTACGATCCAGCTCAACGAGCTCGACATCACCGCCGCCAGCGAGAAGGCGATGACGTCGATCCGCGGCAACCGGATCGGACTGGTACCTCAGGACCCGATGACGAACCTGAATCCGGTCATGAAGATCGGCGCGCAGATCGTCGAAGCGCTCGAGGTCCATGGCCGCGCGAAGGGACGCGCAGCGCGTGCCGAGGCGGTCAGGCTCCTCGCCGAGGCCGGCATCGCGGACCCCGACATCCGATTCGACCAGTATCCTCACGAATTCTCGGGTGGAATGCGCCAGCGCGTGCTCATCGCCATGGCGCTGGCATGCCGGCCCGAGGTGCTGCTCGCGGACGAGCCGACCTCTGCGCTCGATGTGACGGTGCAACGGCTCGTGCTCGACCAGATGGGTGAGCTCGCGAGCAGCATGGGCGCCGCGGTGATGCTGATCACCCACGACCTCGCACTCGCGGCGGAACGCGCCGATCGGGTCGTCGTCATGTACCGCGGCGAAATCGTCGAGACAGGCACCGCCGAGCAGATCGTGAACGATCCGCAGAACGAATACACGCGACGCCTGCTCGCGGCAGCACCCGGGATGGCGAGCCCGAAGGTGATCCCGGCTTCGTCTTCGGAAGGATCCGGGAAATCCGAGGTCCTGCTGCAGGTCACCGGCGCGGTCAAGACGTACCGGATGCGCGGCCGCCGCGATCCCTTCATCGCGGTCGACGAGGTCGATCTCACCATCAGGCGTGGGCAGACGGTCGCGATCGTGGGGGAGTCCGGCTCAGGAAAGTCGACCACTGCGCGGCTCGCATTGCGCCTGGAAGCAGCGGACAGGGGAACCGTCCGCTACCGTGGTGCTGACGTGTCGGGACTCAAGGGAAGCGAGCTGCTCGCTTTCCGGCGCGCGGTCCAGCCCGTATTCCAGAACCCGTATGCGTCGCTCGATCCCCGGTACACCATTGAACAGGTGATCTCAGAGCCGCTGCGCGTGCACAAGATCGGCGACCCGTCTCGTCGCGAAGCAGCCGTCGCCGAACTTCTCGACAAGGTGGCCCTGCCGAAGGAATTCGCCCGCCGCTACCCCCACGAGCTCTCTGGCGGACAGCGGCAGCGGGTCGCGATCGCCCGTGCCTTGGCGCTCGACCCTGAGCTCGTCGTGATGGACGAGGCGGTCAGTGCTCTCGACGTCCTCGTGCAGGAGCAGATCCTCGATCTCATGGTGTCGCTGCAACGCGACCTGGGCCTCTCGTTCTTGTTCATCAGCCACGACCTCGCGGTCGTGCGGCTGGTGTCGCACCTCGTCTACGTCATGCGTGCGGGTCGTGTGGTCGAAAGCGGCGAACCCGATGCGATCTTCCAGAACCCGCAGGAGGAGTACACGCGTCAGCTGATCGCGGCAGTGCCGCGGCCTCGTTTCGCCGGCACAGCGCCATCGCGGGCGACGTCATGACGCTGGCGCCTTCCGACACCCGGCTGCTCGGACGGATCGACGAGCTCTCGCCGGGAACCGTCCGTTCACGATCGCTCGACCGGCTCGCGGCCGCGCACGACGCCTCGCATTATCTGATGACCCCGTCAGCGGTCGTCACCGTGCGAGACGCGGAGCACCTCGCGCAGCTGCTGAGCCTGGCCGACGAGGGCAGTGTTCCGGTGGCGTTCCGGTCGGGCGGCACCAGCCTGTCCGGGCAGGCGTCGACCGACGCGCTCCTGCTCGACACGCGCCGCAATTTCCGTGAGATCGAGGTGCTCGATCGTGGCGAGCGGGTTCGCGTCGGACCCGGCGCGACCGTGCGACAGGTCAACGCACGGCTGGCGCGACACCACCGAAAGCTCGGTCCGGATCCGGCGAGCGAGGCCGCCTGCACGATCGGGGGTGTCGTCGCCGACAACTCCAGTGGCATGTCGTGCGGCACCGAGTTCAACACGTACAACACGATCGAGTCCGCCGTGCTCGTGCTCGCGAACGGCACGGTGATAGACACTGCGGCTCCGGATGCCGACGATCGGCTCCGCGAACGGGAGCCCCGGCTCTGGTCGGGACTCGGCGAGCTGCGGGACCGCGTGCGTGCAGACGCGGCATCCGTTCAGAGGATCGCCGTCCAGTACTCGATCAAGAACACCATGGGCTACGGGGTCAACTCGTTCGTCGACTGGGATCGGCCCGTCGACATCCTGCTCCACCTCGCGGTCGGCAGCGAAGGAACGCTGGCGTTCGTGGCCGAGGCGGTCTTCAGGACCGTGGCCGTCAAAGCGCTCGCCGCCACCGGGATGCTCTACTTCTACGACCTGGACGGAGCGACGGCTGCGCTTCCGTCGCTGGTCGCGTCGGGTCTGGCAACCGTCGAACTGCTGGATGCGACCTCCCTGCGCGTCGCGCAACGCGATCCCGGTGCCGACGCGGAATTGCGCGAGCTGGCCGTCGATCGGCACGCGGCGCTGCTCGTCGAATACCAGGAGACGAGCGAAGCCGATCTCTCGGTCCGGCTCGACGCGTGGGATACGGTCGTCAGCGGTCTTTCTCTTGCACGCCCGGCGGATCTCACCTCGGATGCCTCTCGTCGTCAGGCCTTGTGGCACATCCGGAAGGATCTTTACGCCACGGTCGCCGGCGCGCGCCCATCGGGTACGACCGCGCTGCTCGAAGACATCGCCGTTCCCGTTCATCGTCTCCGTGAGACGTGTGAGGGCCTGATCGCGCTGTTCGAGCGGCACGGGTACGAGGACAGCGTGATCTTCGGGCACGCGAAGGACGGCAACATCCACTTCATGATCACCGAGCGGTTCGACGATCCTGCGTCGCTCGACCGATACGCGGCGTTCACCGAGGACATGGTCGCGCTGGTGCTGGCGCACGACGGGACGCTCAAAGCCGAGCACGGGACCGGCCGGATCATGGCGCCATACGTGCGACGGCAGTTCGGCGACGAGCTGTACGAGGTGATGGTTGCCGTGAAGGGTCTGCTGGACCCGCGGGGCACGCTCAATCCCGGCGTGCTGCTCAACGAGGACGCGGCTGGACCGCTGGCGAACCTCAAGCTCACCCCGCGCGTCGAGGACGAGGTCGACCGGTGCGTCGAGTGCGGCTACTGCGAACCGGTGTGCCCCAGCAAAGACCTGACGGTGACACCCCGGCAGCGCATCGTGCTGCGACGCGAGCGAGAACGCGCCCGCCTGGCCGGCGACGACGATCTCGTTCGCGAGCTGGACCGGGACTACGGCTACGACGGCATGGACACCTGTGCGGCGGACGGCATGTGCCAGACCGCATGCCCGGTTCGGATCGACACCGGACGGCTGGTCAAGCGACTGCGCGCCGAGCGGGACGGGTCGCTGATCTCGTCCGGCTGGACCGCGGCGGCCGCCCATTGGTCCACGGTCACGAGGGCAGGCGCTGCTGCCATGACGGTGGCGAAGGTCATGCCGGCACCGTTGGCCAAGGCTGCGACGGACGTCGCCCGCAGCGTTCTCGGCCGGGACAATGTTCCTCGCTACGACGGCGGACTCCCGGGTGGCGGGACGCGGCGGGTCCCCAAGGCTTCCGTGCAGCCCAGCGCCATCTACGTCCCGTCGTGCATCGGGTCGATGTTCGGGCCGGCCAGCGGATCCGACGGCGTCCGCGACGCACTGCTCGAACTGTGCGACCGCGCCGGGGTTCGGGTCGCGATACCCGAAGGCGTCGAATCGATGTGCTGCGGGACCCCATGGACGTCGAAAGGCTACCTCCGCGGACACCAGAAGATGACTGACGCTGTCGTCCCGGCTCTGCTCGCGGCAAGCGACGGCGGGCGGATCCCGGTCATCTCCGACGGCGTCTCGTGCACCGAGGGTTTCATCAAATTGGCCGCCGACAGCGGGCTGCGTGTGATCGATGCCCTGGAGTTCGTCGACACCTTGGTCTTGCAACGGCTCGTGGTGACACGGCGGATCGATCGACTCGCACTTCACCCGACGTGCTCCTCGACCCACCTCGGTCTGAACGACGCGCTCGGACGAATCGCGGCAGCGATCAGCGACGATCCGGTGGTGCCGGAGAACTGGGGTTGCTGCGCCTTCGCCGGTGACCGCGGGATGCTGCATCCCGAGCTGACCGCGTCCGCGACTGCTGCCGAAGCCGCCGAGATCACCTCCCAGACCTTCACTGCGTACGCGTCTGCGAATCGCACCTGCGAGATCGGCATGAGCCGCGCGACCGGGGAGTCTTACCGCCACATCCTCGAACTGCTCGAAGAGGCCACCCGACCGTGACCCATGACGGCCCGGCGACGGCGTCGGGAAGCGAGCCGCGAACACAGGGAGGGGACCGCACCCGACGACGGTCGCTGATCGTCTCGTTCGCTGCGATGGGTGTCGCCTCTTCCACCGTTCCGGCCGTGCTGCCCACCATCGCCGCACGTGCTGGAGGGGAACTGTCGCAGTTCCTTCCCGGAGTTTCCATACTGTTCGCCGCCCTTCTCGTGGGCGTTCTCATCGTCTCCGCTGCGCATCGAGTGCAACCACTGGTTTTTCTGTTCGCGGGATCGATCTTGCTGGCGATCGCCATTCTGATCCTTGCCGGAGCCGACACCCGGACCGTTTTCTTCCTCGCGAGCGCGACGGCCGGTCTCGGCTTCGGTCTCGTCGAGTCGAGCGCGAGCATCCTCGCGAGATGGCTGGCCGCGAGGGAGACTCCCGCCGCACTGGCCGGCCTCAATGGCGCGGCCGCGGTAAGCGCCGCGGCTTGCCCGATCCTGATCAGTGCCGCCTCGTCGCTCGGATCGTTGGCGACAGGTTTGGTGGTGCTCGCGCTTCTTCCCGTTGCGAATGCTCTTCTCGCCGGGCGTGCTTGGAAAGGTGCGGCGCGTGGGTCGCGAGGGACGTCCTCGTCAGGAAGGGTTGACGCGCCGAGAGGGGTCAGCGCGACACGTGAGGAATCCGCGACACGAGAGGATTCGGCGACACGGGAGGATCCAGCGACACGACGGAGCCGCCCGTCGAGAGGGGTTATCGGGATCCTTCCCATCGCGCTGGCGTTGTTTCTTTTCGTCGGAGTCGAGACCGTCTTCTCGGGATGGTCGAGCGTTCTGCCCCTCGACCTTCTCAAGCTCGATCCTCAAGAGGCCTCGCTCGGAACCTCTGCGTTCTGGATCCTCATGGCAGCTGGACGTTATCTCGCAGCGGCCATCATCAAACGCGGCGTCAGGCCGCTGCCTTACCTCGCGGTGACGCAAGCAGCCGGCTCGGTCGTCCTCGCGATCGCGGCAGTCCTCGGCGCCTGCAGTGCGGCTGCAGAGCTCGTCCTCGCGGGTGTCGCGGTCCTGCTTCTCGCGCCGGGTTATGCCCTCATCCTCGGACTCGCGCTCAGGGCGGTCAGCGATCGCGCGGCGCGGCGCGTGACCGGTGTCCTCGTCGCGATCGGAGCGGCTGGCGGTAGCGCGATCCCGTTCGTCTTCGCCCTCGCGGCCGGTACTCGCACGCCGCTCCTTCTCGGACTGGCCGCGGTCACGCTGCTCGGCAGTCTAGCGTCCACGATCCTCCACGCTGCACTGGCGCAGCGGATCGGCACGCGGGCCGCCGCCGGTATCTGAGGCGCGTCAGAGCGCGACGAGCCCGGCGATTCCGGTTCCTGGCGCATCCGCCAAGAGCACCTGCTCGCCGTCGTATTCGATTCCGCCATCGACCGGGCTGTGTGTCAGCCACAGGCCGCCATCCAGATCGTGGGAACGAGTCGCCGCGTTGTTGTCGGGGTCGCCGGGATTGCTGGAGTTGTCGGCGGTGCCTCTAGCGTTGTCGGCGGTGCCGCCAGCGTTGGTATACCCGTCCAGAGCTGACGCGAGAGCGGCCGCTGCCGCGATCCCGACGTGACTTTCGGACATGCAGCCGACCACTACGCCGACCTCGTTGGCGCGAGCCAGGCCGGCGAGTTCGACTGCTTCGCGCAGGCCACCGGTCTTGGCCAGTTTGATGTTGACCAGATCCGAGGCGTGACGGTTGACGACCTCCCTGAGGTCTCGCCGAGTCCAGACGGTCTCATCGGCCATGATCGGCGTCCGAACCCGTTCGGTGACGAACGCCAGGCCGTCGACATCGTCCCGGTGCACCGGTTGTTCCACGAACTCGATTCCGACACCGGAATCCTCCAGCGCGCCGATGATCCGGACTGCGTCCTCTGGCGACCATCCCTGGTTCGCGTCGACCCGAAGTTCGACGCCGTCGCCGACCGCGCGACGGACCTCGATGAGCGTCTTCACATCGTCTGCCTTTGCTTCGCCGCCGTGAGCCCCGGCCTTCACCTTCAGAGTCCGGAATCCCGCGGCTACGTGTTCGGTAGCCGTGCGCACGAGTTCATCGATTTCTGAGGTCGTGACAGCAGCCGAGAGTGTCATGTCGGTGCGCACGGCCGAGACCTGACCGCCCAGGTATCGGAAAAGCGGTACTCCTGCGGCTCGGGCCGCCAGGTCGAAGAGCGCGCAGTCGAGTGCCATTCTCGCCGACGAATTGCGAACCACTGCGCGCTCGAGCGCCAAGCTCGCCGACTCGGGCTCGTCGGATGGCAGACCTACGACAGCCTCGCTGAGCGGTCCAGAAACCGCGGCGGTGACGCCCGGGATACTCTCTCCCGTGACCCGCCAGCTTGTCGGCGCTTCGCCCCAGCCGGAGCGGCCGTCGCCGTCCAGTACTTCCACCACCAACGCGTCGACCGCATGCGCGGTCCGCACGGCGGTGACGAACGGTCGCTTCAGCGGCACAAGCCGGCGATGGATTGTGACTCGCTCGATCAGCGCCACGCGTCCTCCTTGTTGTCGCTATGTCGACGAAGAAGTCCGCCGCGAGTGCCGACACGGAGACAAGTTATTTACACATTTGTACTCGCGGAGGTAACAATTGTACCCACTCGCGTCGAAGCACTGTGGCCGAGGAAGCTCGAGTCGCGGCTGAAAGCGCTGGGCCCACTCGACAACAACGAGATCGACGACTTATTTCGTCGCCTTGCTTTCGCCTTTCCCAAGGCCTATTTCTCGCACGCCACCGGGTGCGGTCCCGAGAGGCACGGCTGCCGGGCGCTCGCAGCTGCTTTCGATTCGAACTGTCCCGCCTGACTCGGCCGCGGCGAGCAGTGAGGTCATGACATCGAGTACGTGGTAGGCCAGATCGCCGTTGGCGCGGGCCGTCTGGCCCGCCGGCGTGGTGTGCAGATCAGCCAGACCGTAGCCGCGTGAGGCATCGATATAACCCGCGCTGGGTGCGATGGTCTGCCAACTCCCGTCGCCCTCCAGCGTCCGGATGCATACCTCTCCGTCGAAGACATTCGGGTCCGGCACGATGAGCGAGGCGGCTTCGCCGTGGACCTCGATGTTCGAAGCCTTGGTGGCGACCGCGTCGAAGCTCATCACCAGCGTCGAGAGCACTCCGCTCGAGTGCCGGAGGATTCCGGTCACATGACTGTCGACGTTGACCGGGATCGTCGTACCCTGGCGCGGACCCGACCCGATGGTGCGGGATGACCTGGTGTGGCTGGCCGCGCCGACGACCGATTCGACCGGGCCGAGGAGTGTGACCAGCGCCGTGACATAGTACGGACCCATGTCCAGCAGGGGGCCGCCGCCGGGCTGATAGTAGAAGTCCGGATTCGGGTGCCACCGTTCGTGACCCGGCGTGATCATCGTCGCTGTCGCCGCGATCGCTGAGCCGATCAACCCGTCGTCGATCGCCTTGCGTGCGGTCTGGATTCCGGTCCCCAGCACCGTGTCCGGAGCGCAACCGACTCGTACTCCCGCACGCCGGCCGGCGTCGATGATCATCTTCGCCTCGGGAAGCGTCGTCGCCAGCGGTTTCTCGCCATAGACGGCCTTCCCGGCCGCTATCGCCTTCAACGCGACCTCGGCGTGAGCGGCGGGGATCGTCAGGTTGAGCACCAGCTCGACCTCGGGCGAATCGATCAGATCGTCCACTGTCAGGGCAGGCACGCCCTGCTGTGCGGCGACTTCGCCGGCACGCGCCTGGTCCAGGTCGGCGACCGCGACGAGCTCGACAGCCTGCAGCCGCTTGAAGGTCGAGAGGTAGGCGCCCGAAATCGCCCCCACCCCGACGATACCGACCCTCAGCGGCTCGCCCACAGAATTCCTCTTTCGATGATGGTACGGACGTTGGGATCGTTGACGATGTCGAGCGCATGGCCTGCGGTGCAGACGAAGACTCGTCCTCTGCCCCAATCGCGAGTCCAGACCGCTGGTGAAGTGACCGGTCTGCTCCACGCATCGAACGGTCGCGAGGCCAGCGTCGTGGTGGCGAGCACATTGTTGTAGTCGTCCGAAAGAACCCAATACTGTTCGGTTGTCAGCTCGAAGTCGCTGAGGCCCTCGACAATCGGATGGTCCGCTTTCTCCGGCACGACATTGACGGAATAGGTCACGAAATAATCGGTGCCGTCGTTCGGCAACTGGTCGGAGGCCACCTTGATCGGGTGATGGGCGAACTGGCCGCCGATCAACTGCAGGTAGTCCGCGCTATTGCGGTATGAATCCGCGATTCCGCCGTGCCATCCGGCAAGACCAGCGCCGCTCTTGACGGCGTCGATCAATCCGCGAAGTTCATCGTCGGAGATGGTGTTCATCGTGTTGCATTGAACGATGACGTCGACGCCGGATAGGTAAGCGGTTTCGGCATAGACAGCAGTCGAATCTTCGACTCTGACGTCATAGCCGTGTTCAGCGAGGAACGGCAGGAACGAATCTGTCGTCTCGACAGGCTGGTGCCCGTCCCATCCGCCGCGCACGACGAGCGCGGACTTGTGCTTCGTGTATTCCATGCCCGTTGCTGCCAATCCTTTGGTGATGTGTCGGATCCGTTGGTGATGTGTCGGAGCGGGAGGCTCGTGACAAATTGCGCAATTACGGACACCGTCATCGGCCTGACTTCGATTGTTCCAGCAGAAAACCGCCAGAGTCAACCAGACCACTCAGAAATAGTTGCGCAAAAAGCCAC
>FSWU01000076.1_pt1 | contig 32407 bp, 27 predicted proteins | sample 1638061 | NCBI WGS metagenome assembly FSWU01 (sample SAMEA3914788, study PRJEB12502) | metagenome | biome: forest; material: soil | place: Canada | collected 2011-07-03 | depth 0.1 m
CCGACCGTCGGGATGCTGGCGGTCGCCGGAACCAACGGTGCCGTCGACTCGATCACAAAGGGACTGGCGGTCGAGCTTGCTCCGATCCGCGCGAACGCGGTGTCGCCGGGAACGATCGACACCGGCGCTTACGACGGCCTGGGCGAGCAGGGCAAGTCGGCGCTGTTCGCCGAGCGCGGTTCGAAGAATCCCGCGGGTCGAATCGGCAACTCCGACGACATCGCACGCGCCGTCATCTTCGCTCTCACGGCTGACTTCCTGACGGGTGTCTCGATCCCGGTCGACGGCGGCGAGACCCTGGTGTGACCGGAGCCCCTGGTCTCAAGGGAGGCCCCGGTCTCACCGCAGGCCCCGGTCACACCATCTGAGACCCGGTTGAGGTGCGCTTGGCGTTCAGTGCTCGTGGTCCGTCAGTTTGAAGGCAAGACGCCCGTGCGCGAAAGAGGCGCCCGCACGCAGTGCTGCCGCGACCCACGCCGCCTCGGCGAGTTCTGTCTCGCTGGCGCCGGCCTTCGCGGCGCGGTTGCTGTGGGCGTCGATGCAGTAGACGCATTGTGTGGTCAGTGCGACGCCCAGTGCGATCAGCTCACGGTATTTGAGAGGGATCTCGCGCCCTTCGGTGGCGAAGACGGCCTGGTCGAATTCGTTGAACGCGCTGAGGATGTCGGGGGTGTGCTCCTTGTAGACCTTGGTGTATGCGCGGTCTTCAGTGTCGAGGTAGTTGGTCATCTCACTCATCCTTTTCATCGTTGACGGTTGTCCCCCCGTTGAATCCAACCGCGGGGTCGCGAATACATTCCGGCCGGCCGAAGGGCTACCGATCGTACCCGGCAGGAGACGGAGCCGGCCGTCGCCCCGGTCTCACCAGTCGCGGCCCGTGCGGGTCAAGCCTTTGATGGCGTGCTTGCTGGCCGCGCGAGCGTCGGCGGCGCTCCGCAGATTCTCCTGGTGCGCCGCTCCGAGCGCGAACGTGTCTTCGGAGGCCGCGTGTGCTCGCTTGGATTCGAAGAGTAGGAACTCGGCGAGAAGGATTCGATCGCGGTGGTCGCCGAGGGTGTCTTGGACGATCTCGGCTGCAGCAGCGACCGTCAGATACCGGGACTGGTGTTTCTTCAGGTTCGCGGCGATCGACTCGGCTACGTAGCGCAGGCGCCGGGCGGACTTCCGCGCCTCATGCAGTGCGCCGAATTCGGCAACGGTGCCCGGCTCTTGCGCTTTGAGACGTCTGATGCGCTTGCGGGTGCGCTTGAGCTCGTGGACGATCAGTTGTTTCGACGACGTGGTTGGCGCGTCGAGGCCGGTCTTCAGCAGATCGATCAGGGCGGCGGCCAGCCGGACATAGGCATCGCCGTCCAGATAGGCGATCACTCGGTCTCGTGCGGCCGCGAACTCGGTCCAGCTCCCCTCGACGACGCGCTCGCGCGCTGCGGCGATGTCCACGTTCTCATCGAGCTGAACGAACACGGCTTCGGCGGCCGAGGCTCTCACCTCGAGGTCACGCGCTGTGCCGAGAACCGAACCGAGGAGTTTCAGCCTGTCGCGGGCGTCGGCGACGGCCGCCTCATCGAAGCTCATGTGGTATCCGGCCAGAACCGCGCGCAACCGCCGAACGATCACCCGCATCCGGTGGATGCCTTCTGGATCGCTTGCTCTCACATCCGTCTCGGCCTGATTCAAAGCGATGACGAGTTCTCGCACCGCGCGAACGGCGACGTCGGAGTTCTTTCCAGAACCCTTATCTGATGCGCTCATTCCCAGGACTGTACGCGCACCGACATTCTGCGAGCAGGCCTTGACTTGGCCGCCTGACGCGCGTTGCGGTCGGCTGCCGGTGCGAATTCGCGGCTGTTTACTAAGGCTCGATGACCTGGGGTCGCACGTGTTCGTAGACAACGCTTGTGCGCACATCGGCAACTTCGGATCGCTCGGTGAGTTTGTCGATGACGAACGAGTAAAGCGCGTCGTTGTCTGCAACTGCGACATGCAGAAGGAAGTCTTCGGTGCCCGTCACGACGAAGACTCCGACGGTTTCGGGAAGCGTGATCGCCCAGCTTCGGAAGCCGTCGATGTTCTCGCGCGACGGCGGTCGAATCCGTACGGCGATCATGGCTTGCACGGCGCGTCCGATCGCCGGAAGGTTCACCTCGAGGTGTGCGCCACGGATGACCCCCCGCCGGAACAGCCCACGCGTCCGATCGAGGGCGGTCGTCGGGGAGACGCCGACTGCCGCTGCCACGTCGCGGTTACTTCGCCGTGCATCCTGCTGCAAAAGACGAAGGATCGCCTTATCAAGTTTGTCCATGAATACAGATTCTGCCTTTCTTTCGCACTTAATTCGGGGCCGAATCGCTGGACCCGAACGTCTGGGTAGTGTTCCAGCGATGAGGACCGAAGAGTGCGGACCCGACGAGGACGCGGCAAGGACCCGCCCGGCGCGGACGCGGCAAGGACCCGCCCGGCGCGGACGCGTCGAGGACCCAGCGAGGAGGACACCATGAGCGAGCCGCGAATCGGCTTCGATGCGGGGGAGATCAGCACCAGTGAACCTACGCGGCAGGCGCGCCTGAAGTGGGTGGTCGTCGTCGCGGACGATCTCGACCCTGGTCTGCAGGTCAACGCGGCCGTCTGCGTCGCGGCCAGCACGGCTGACAACGTGTACGGCCTCCTCGGGCCCGACGCCGTCGACGGGTCCGGTCTCGGACATCCCGGACTTCCGTGGGCGGGCTGCACGATCTTGCGGGCGAACGCGGAGTGGTTCGCCGGCATCAGGGACCGAGGATCCGAGTTCCAGGACGTTTTCATGGCCGATATGCCCGTTGCAGCCCAGGAGACCAGGGTGTACGACGAGTATCTGGAGGCTGTGGAGGGCACAGCGTCGTCCGCCCTGCGGTTGAGCGCTGTCAGCATCGTGGGTCCGAGGAAGACCGTGGACCGATTGGTCAAGAAGCTCACGCTGCTTCCCTGATGCGGGCCGCGGACACCGCGAGAACAGACCGCCATCAGCAACCATTGCCGATTACCGACCAATCCATAAGAAGCGTTCAGTCACGGTCGATCAACGGGTGCTGGGATTGGCCCAGGCTGAAAGGTGGAGGTCGCGTTGATCGCACTTGCGTTGGTGGGTTTCGTCGGCGGTCTCATCACAGGAATCTCGCCGTGCATTCTGCCCGTTCTGCCGGTGATCTTCCTCTCGGGAGGCGCGCAGTCCGCCCGCCCGTCTGAGACGACGCGTGAGACGACGCGTTCGTCGGCTCGTGCTCCGCTCACCCTTCAGGAGCGGCGCTTAGCGGCAGTCGGTCGCGGAACGAGCGTCCAGGAAGGCGAGCCTGGTCCGGACGGCGCGGCGCTCCCAGCGGAATCGTCAGCGACGACGCACACCGATCGATACGCCTCGCAACCGGTTCGCGGCGCCCGTCCGTATCTTGTGATCGCCGGCCTCGTGATCAGCTTCAGCGTTTTCACGCTCGCGGGCACCGTCGTTCTCAGCCTGCTGCATCTGCCGCAAGGCGCGATCCGATGGGCCGGTCTGGTCATTCTCGTGCTGCTGGGCGTAGGTATGATCTTCCCCGCGATCGAGAGGATCCTGGAGAAGCCGTTCTCCCGTATCCCGCAACGCGCCGTGGGCACGGACCGGGGCGGCCTGATTCTCGGACTGGCCCTCGGCGCCGTGTACGTCCCGTGTGCCGGACCGGTTCTCGCGGCGATCACCGTGGCGGGCGCAACAGGTCGGATCGGCACGCAGACGATCGTGCTGACCATCGCGTTCGCGGTGGGCACGGCGATCCCGCTGCTGTTCTTCGCGCTGGCCGGCCGCCGGGTCGCCGAACGCGTCCGGGCGTTCCGCAACCGGCAGCGAACCATCCGCGTCATCGGCGGCGGCGTGATGATCGCGCTGGCGGTTGCACTGACCTTCAACGCGACGGACGCGATCCAAGCGGCGATTCCCGACTACACGAGCGCTCTGCAGAACGCGTTCGAGAACCCCAGCACTCTGAATGGGTCGTCGACGACCGGCAACCAGAGCGCGGAGCTGGCCGCGTGTCAGAACGCTCCCTCCACCTCCCTGCAGGATTGTGGCAAAGCGCCGGCTTTCACCGGCATCCAGCAGTGGCTCAACACTCCGGGCGACAAGCCCGTAACACTCGCCTCGCTCCGAGGGAAAGTGGTGCTCGTAGACTTCTGGGCTTACTCGTGCATCAACTGTCAGCGCGCGATCGCACACGTGACCGCCTGGGACAAGGCATACGCCGCCGACGGCCTCGAGATCATCGGTGTCCACACTCCCGAGTACGCGTTCGAGCACGTCCCCGCGAACGTGCAGGCCGGAGCCGCGCGTCTCGGTATCCATTACCCGGTAGCCCTGGACAACGACTACGACACGTGGGACGCGTACAACAACGACTCCTGGCCCGCCGACTACCTGATCGATGCGACCGGGCAGATCCGGCACGTGGCCATCGGCGAGGGCGACTACAGCATCACTGAGAATCTGATCCGCCAACTGCTCAAGAAGGCGAACGCGAACGTGGCGCTGCCGGCGTCGACGAAGGTGGCCGACCTGACACCGGCCGACCCGTACCAGACGCCGGAGACCTACCTCGGCTCGGCCCGGGCACAGGACTACGTGAGCGGCGGACTCAGCAACGGCACGACGTCGTACACCTTCCCCGGCAGTCTCCCCTCAAACGCGTTCGCCCTTTCCGGCACCTGGACGGAGACCCAGCAGCATCTCACCGCCGAGCAGAACGCCCGCATCGAACTCGACTACACCGCGTCCGACGTCTACCTCGACACCGGAGGAACCGGGACGATCACCGCCACCGTCAACGGGAAGACCTCGACGTACCATGTCTCGGGACCGCCCGACATCTATACGCTCGTCAAGATGCCCGCACCCCAGCACGCCAAACTGACGATCTCGCTCTCCCCGGGGCTGCAGGCCTACTCGTTCACGTTCGGATAGGCGCGCGGCCCGAGTGGCACATCAGACGGAACGGTCCTCGGAACGCATGGCGTTCCATTCCGTGAGTAGTTGCGGCAGTCTGCGCTGGATGAACCGGAGGAAGTCGACCATCTCGGCCAGGCGCGAGCCGGCAGAGGCGTCTTTGCCGCCGGCGGCTTCGATGGCGGGGTCCGTGGTCGAGATGATCGCGTCGTAGAGCCGGTTCTCACCGATCGCCATTTCGTACCAAGCGTTCTGCGGCAGCACGTAGCGGTCTCGACGGGTGCCGGGGTCGGGAACGCGGATCACCATCGCCATGGTCTGCATGTACCGCACCGCACCCGAGATGGCGGCGGCGCTGGCGCCCAGCCGTTCGCTCAGCTCGGCAGCGGTCAGGCTGTCATCGGCGACCATGAGAGTCATCAGCACCCGGGCGGCCATGCGGGGAAATCCGGCACCCGCCAGAATTGCAGCGGTGCGTTCGGCGTACTCGCGTAACGCTGCCTCATCACGTGGCATACACAACCTCCGACGTTCATTCTCTCGTGGGCGGCGCCGTCCGACCTCTTCAGTCCCACTCGCCGCTTGGTCCTGCTCGGCCACCAGCGGCTCTTCGTCCTCACCCGGTCCTGAGGTCGCGGATCCGGAAGAGCCAGGCCGCCGCGGCGACCACGATCACGGCGATCGCGGACAAGACCCAGGTGCCGCTCCAGTCGGCTCCCGCAAGCGGAGCACTCACGGTGTGGCTGTTCGGTGCGATCTGGATGACCCAGTCAGGAAATCCGAACAGGTTGCCGAACTCGCCGAGCACCACGCCGACGCCGAAGATCGCCCAGCCGACCGGAATCGTCGCGGCCGGCACCAGAGCAAACGCCAGGGCGGCGATGGCCAGGAAAACCGCGACCGCGGGCAGCTGCGCGACTGCGAGAACGATCGCCTGTCCGAACAGTGCGCCGTCGATGTTCGACAACGTCGCGCCGGCTACGACGCCCGCGATGATCAAGATGACGGCGGCCGCGACGATCGCGACGACGACGTAGGAGAGGTACCACCGCAACCGCGAGACCCGCGTGACCAAGACGATTTCCGCTGTCCCTGCGGCCTCCTCCTGGCGCAGCCGCATCATGGTCTGGATCGCAGCCCCCGCCACGAGCAGGCCGATGAGCGTCATCATCACCCCGAGGAACACCTCGAGGATCGTGCCCGAACCGTTGCCCACGCTGTCGACGACCTTGCCGAGCTGCGGACTGTCCTTTGCGGCGGTCTCGAGCGTCTTGCCGAGTCCGCCGACCAGCCCTGCCCCGAGCACCGCGCCGATGCCCCAGCCGATGATCGATCCGCGTTGCAGCCGCCAGGCCAGGCCGATCGGGCCCGCCAATGAGGACGACGCGACGGCGCGTCCGGCTCGCGCGGCGACGAGTCCCGAGCCGGTGTCGCGGACACGCTGCAGTACGAGCCCCAGAACGACCAGGACGATCGCGAGACCGATGCTCAGCAACCCGGGCCACAACAGGTCGGCCGTGAACGGGCGCGCGCTCGTGGCCCAGCCGATCGGAGTGAACCAGGCTGCCGCGCCGGGTGTCACGTGCAGCCCGTCTGGGGAAGCGGTCCCCGTGGCGGCTCCGGCCGCGTTCAACACCCAGGCGACCCCGATCGCCGCTGTTCCCCAGCCGTTCGCGGCACGTGATGTGGAGAAGATCTGCGCGAAGAGCAACCCGATTCCGAAGAACACGATCCCTGTCGTGCCGAGCGCCCAGCCCAAAGCGAACGAACCGGCCGCGTCGAAACCTGCTGCCATCATCGCCAGCCCGGAGAGCACGGCGACTCCGACGTTCGCGATCACTGCGAGAAGCACTGTGGCGATCGTCGACGACCCGCGGCCCGCGCGCGTGGCGACGATCAGTTCGGCACGCCCTGCCTCCTCGTCGGCCCGGGTGTGGCGTACCGCGAGGAACGAGTTCATGAACGCAACCAGCAGTGCGAGGTAGCTGCCGATCTCCACCCAGAAGAACGCCCCAGCCGAGGCGCCGTCGGGGGCTCCGCGCAATGCCAGGAGGGTCGGGTTCGAAGCGAATGTCTGCACCGCCGCGATCCGCAAGGCCTGGGTGTTGAACGTGTCCGCGATATCGACAGCGATCAACAGGCAGGTCAGCGCGATCACCACCACCCACACCGGCACCTGCACCCGGTCGCGGCGCCATCGAAGCCGAAGCAACGTTCCGACCGCGTTCATCGCTGCGCTCCCGCGAGCGAGGCATCCGAGGAGGAGATTTCGTCTCCGTAGTGGCGGAGGAACAGTTCTTCCAGTGACGGCGGATTGATCGTGAGGGATTTGACGTTGAGGCGGGCCAGGTCCGGCAGCACCGAGTCGACTGCGGCACTGTCCACGGTGAAGTGGACGCGACCCCCGGCAGTCGTCAGGTCGTGCGCGCCCCGGATCGATGACAGCGCGTCACTGTCGATGTCTTCCGCGGCGAAAGAGATCTCGGTTCTGGTGAGGTGACGCAGTTCCGTCAGAGTCCCCGACTCGACCGTCTTCCCGGCGCGGATGATGGTGACCCGCTCGCACAGTGCTTCGACCTGGGACAAGATGTGACTGGAGAGCAGGACGCTGGAACCTTCCGTGGCGATGTGGCCGATCTCTTCGACGAAGACCGCCTCCATCACCGGATCCAAGCCGCTGGTCGGCTCGTCCAGGATGTACAGTTCGGCCGGTGTCGCGAACGCCGCGATCAGCGCCACCTTCTGCCGATTGCCCTTCGAATAGGTTCGTGCCTTCTTCCGCGGATCGAACTGGAACGCCTCTATGAGACGCTCACGGCGCTCGCGGAAGACGCTCGCCTTCGTGTCGGTGCCGCGCAAGCGTGCGATCAGGTCGATGACTTCGCCACCACTGAGGTTCGGCCAGAGCGCGACATCGCCGGGGACGTAGGCGATGCGAGTGTGCAGTGCGGTCGCGTCCGCCCACGGGTCCTGCCCGAACACGCGGGCGCTGCCATCCGACGGGCGGATCAGCCCCAACAGCACTCGGATCGTCGTTGATTTGCCTGCCCCGTTCGGTCCGAGGAACCCATGGACCTCGCCCGAGTCGACCGCGAGGTCGAGGCCGTCCAGCGCCCGCACCTTCCCGAATCGCTTCTCCAGACCCGAAGTCTCAATAACGTGTGCCATAGAAAGAGCATACGTAAAATTCACAAATTTGTGAATCTAAAAGTCGATGATCGAGAGGCGCCTCACCGGGCGATCCGGGGATCCACGAACAACAGTGTCAGGTCGACCAGAAGATTCGCGAACACGATCACGGTGGCGCTGAGCAGCAGCACTCCGATCTCGACCTGATAATAAAGGTGCGTCGGCAGGGCCGCCTGCCACAGGTAGTAGCCCAGTCCTTGAATGTTGAACAGCGATTCCACGACGAGCGCGCCCGAGAACAGCAACGGCAACGAAAGACCGATGAAGGTGAGGATCGGTATCAACGAGTTCCGGAACACGTGGCGCCAGATGATCCGGGTGGTACTGCAGCCCTTCGACCGAGCAGTGCGCACATAGTCGGAGTACATCTGATCGAGCACGGCGGACCGGCTGATCCGGGACAGCCGGGCGATGTTCGGCAGCGCGAGCGTCACGATCGGCAGGATCATGGCGCCGAAGTCGAGCAGGATCGACCCCAGCTGCCCGCTGTTCGTGTCGTCGGCAGGAAAAATCGGCAGCCGATACGTGAACCAGTTGGAGAGAAGCTGCCCCGCGAAGAAAAGAGGCGTGGCCATGAGGACGAAAGCGATGACGGTCGTGACCCGATCGAACGTACGACCCTGCCGGTAGCCTTGCGCGAGCCCGAGTGGAATGCCGATTGCGAAGCTCACGATGAGCGCGCCGACGACCAGCACGGCGCTCTCCTGCATCGCGCCTCCGAGAAGCAGCGAAAGAGGTTCGTTGTACGGAGCGAAGTACCCCAGGTTGCCCGTCAGCCACATTCCGATCATGTGGAAGTACTGTGCGATCGGCGGCTGAGCGGCCAACGCGGCAGCCTGCGCAGGGGAATCCGTGATGCTCGGGATCGACTCGCTGCCATGAAGAGGGATCAACTGGTACAGGAAGAAGACGAGCAGTGTCACCAGGAAGATGGTGAGGATCGCCTGGGCGAATCGACGTAGAGCGTAGGCGATCACATTTCTCACCGTAATACTCGCTCGCGACGGTGCGCCCTTTCAGAAGCCTGCGCGTTCAGTCCAATCCTGATGCCCAGTCGAGCAGCGTGTTCGCGAACAGATGAGGATCGTGTTCGTGCATCGAGTGCGGCATCTCGGGAAAGGATCGATACGTGAATCTGTGGCCCGTCGCACCGACCAGCTCGTCGACGCGGCGAACCTGGACGTCTGAGATCGCGCCCAGCAGCTGGCCTGTCGACGGGTCGGTCTGGTGGTAGTGGTGGGTGAAGAGGACGGGGACCTTGACGTGGGACACCATGTTCTCGTGGTCGCACGACGCGGTTGCGGTACCGGAGACGAATGCCCTGCCCCATTCGGGGTCGTATTCGAGCAGATTCTGCGGCGGACCGGACGGGGACGCATCGCGAGGCGGCCCCATGTGCGCGAGCGCGGCGAGGACCGATGGCGGAAGCTCGTGCGGCAGCGCCTTCTGCATCCCCTGAAGGTCGCCGATCGACCATTGATCGCCCAGCCACTTGTTCCAGAGGCCGAAGATCGGACCAATGCCTTGACGGATCGACGGACCGCACGCCGGATTCTGCTCGGACGCGAAGATCGGCGCGTCCTCCCACACAGATGCGCGCAACTGCCCCGGCTTGGCGAAGGCGGACAGCCAGGCGCTGACCACGCCGCCGGACGAATGCCCGCTTACGATCGCTGGGCGGCCGACGACGAGGTCGAGGAACCGGACGATGTCGTTTCCGAAGTTGTCGACGGTGTAGCGCCCGGGTGTCCACGTCGAGCGACCCTGTCCACGAAGGTCGACGGCGAAGACGTGGAATTCTTCGCTCAGCAGCGGCATCACCTTTTCGTATCCCCACCATGAGCTGCTCTGCCCGGGGATGAGGACGAGCGGTGGTCGGTCCGGATCGCCTGCCGTGCTGTAGTTCAGGCGGATCTCGCCCAGGTCGACGATGTGCTCGTCGAAGTCGTGCGGTACGAAAACGTCCGCACGGTCTTCAGCTTCGAGATATTTCATGCCGGGCATGCTCCTTTGCATTGGTTGCGACGTGTGTTGGCCTTCAGTCAGGGTACGACCGTCACCGGCCAATGGGCGTTGCGGATGAGCCGTGCGCCGACGGAGCCGATGACCCGATGCCCGGCCTGCAACGAGGCGCCCACGACGATCGTGTCGGCCCGCAACTCCGTGGCGGTTCGTACGATCTCCGCGTACGGGTTGCCGGACCGCTGGATGAACGTCGCATCCAATCCGAGATCTCCCGCTCGCACCACCAGGAGTTCACGTAGTTCTTCAGCGATGACCGACTGCGTTTCCTCGATGGCCACATCGATTCCGACGACGCTGCTGGATACGACGACCGGCGGACTGTTCACATATAGGCAGACCAGCCGAGCGTTCTGGCTGCGGACGAGATTGATCGCGTATGAGCCCGCACGCAGCGAACTGGGTGTGCCGTCGACAGCGACCAGAATCAGCGGACGTTCAACCCCGAACCCGGTCACCCGAGCAGTCTATTCAATCGCCGTCGTCCGTCGTCGGACTTCCTACGTCGTCGTCCGTATCGACTCAATCGTCATCGTCGAGTTCGTCGAGGAGATCATGGAGCCGGCCGACCTCGTAGGCGCACGGAATGTCGACGTGGGTCCCGAGCGCGGTGATCTCGGTGGTGTCGAGAAGCTCGGGGAGTCGCTCTCCCGAAGCCTCGACCGCGCGGTTTCCGGGTTCGGTGCGCGCCCGGATCTCCTCGGTGAGTCCGCGATACACGGGAACAGCACCGGGACAGCTTTCGGAACGGATCCGCGAACAGGTTGCGAGCTCACGAGTGGTCGCGACGCACGCCGTGAGCACTGCCGACTTCCGCCGGATATTGCGGGGTCGGCGCTCCCATAGGTAGTAGCGGGTGAGCGGTTCTGTGACCAGCTCGAGACGCCGAAGCGAGTTGTCGACGCCGAGCATCATCCTGTCCAGGCGTTCGGGTGAGACCCGGGACGAGTCCTCGAGTCGGTCCCCGGCGGCATCGACGACATCGGCGATCCCGCTCAGGAGCTCCCGTTCCGAATACGCGATCGTGTCGCGGGTGCTCACCGGGGTCACGACCAGAGCGACGACGATGCCGATCGCCGCGCCGATCGCGGTCTCCCCGAGCCGCAAGGCAAGCAATTCGTCGGAGAACTCGCCGAGGATGCTGTACAGCTGCGAGACCATGATCGTGATGAAGAAGATCATGTAGGCGTACGAGACGCGCACCAGGTAGAAGCCGCAGAAGATGCTCGCCACGATGACGACCAGAGCCCAGAGAGTGTGCCCGGAGGTGAGGTTCGCCAGCAGAACCCCGGCGAAGAGCCCGACGAGCGTGCCGAGCACCCGGTTGATCGCCTTGCGTGCGGTGTCGGTGCGAGTGCCGGTGCCCGTGAAGGCGACGAAAGTCGCGATCACAGCCCAGTAGTAGCGCTGCTCGCTGATCGCGCTGCCGGCCACGATGGCGAGCGCGCCGGCGAAGGCGACCTGGATCGCCTGCCGGGTCGTGAATCGGAGGCGCGCCAGCGGGTTCCACCGGGTCCCTCTCGCGGCGACGTCGATGGCGACGGAAGGCGAGCCCGGGAGCTGTCCGAAGGGGAGAAGGGTGGCGGGTTCGTACTCGTCGCCGTCCTGCGGAGGCGAGTCCGGGTTCGGGTGCTGCGCAATCAGTTCGGCGATGCTCCGGGTCGCGTGCCGCACGGTGTGGTCCTCGGTGCCGGGAGACTGCTCCGAATGCGTCTGCAGGTGAGCGCAGGCCGTGAGAGCAGCCTGGTCGTCCCCGGTCGCATAAGACCCGAGCGCCGTGGCGAACTCGGTCCGGTGCTCCGCGCTCGCGCCGGACAGCGCCCGGGAAGCGGCGACGAGGCGGTCGAGGCTCAACTGCGTGTCCAGAAGCCGTCGCCGCAGGGCCGGCGCACTCCATCCCGGGGGCAGCGCAGGGGCATGGGCGGCCCAGCCGTCGCTCATCAGCGCGGCATCTCGGACCTGTGCGCGTGCACGCACGATGCGCCGCTGCGCGGACACCGCATCATTCCCGCTCGGATCCGCCTCGAGCAGGAGCACGCACGCGTGGGCGAGATTCCGGGACCGGGCATCCATGCTCCGGAAGATCCGAGCGAGCGTGCGCCGCGGATTCGGCCGGAACACCGTGACGCAGAGGAGGAGCACGAGTGCCGTCGCGACGACGATTGCAAGCATCATCGGCAAGAACTCGGCGATCGTCGCGTGGATGAAGGCGGAGAGGAAGAATCCCATCCAGATCAGGAGCCCGTAGAAGAAATAGTCGGGACCGAACCGACGGATGTAGACGGCGACGAACATGACGACGACGAATACGGCGAGCGTGACCGGAAGGCTCCAGCTCACGGCGATCCCGGCCAGCAGCCCGACCCCGAGCGCGACCGGGAAGAACGCGGCCGTACGCACGTTCGCCCACACCTTGTGTCCCGCCAGCGCATTGGAGCCGATCATGCCGAGGAGGCCGCCGAAGAGCATGAAGACGATCACGCTCATCCCGGTGGCCCCGGTCACAAGGGCGAGGCCGAACTCGACCGCGAGCGCGACGGCCACGCAGATCGCCGCAGACGCCGCCATCCGCAGACGGCTGAGGCCGGGATCGGAGGCAAGGACGAGGACCGCGAGCCGGCGCGAGAGCCGCGTTCCGCGCGAGGTGTGCGCGGGGAGTGTGCGAGCGCGTTCCTCGTCGATCTGCATCTCGTTCTTCCACCTCACCAAAATTACCGGTATTATGCCGATAATAACAGGCGGATCAAGACGGACCAAAGGGGTAAGGCTGAGGCGATGAGCAGGGAAGCGGGCTCGATGGCGAGAGACGCGGTGGTCGGCACGATCGAGGTGCAGATCGCGGTGATGGCGCGCAATACCGAGTTGCTACGCCGTCGCAGCATGTCTCCGGGTGAGTTGGATCGCGCGGCCTACCTGATCCTCCGTGCCCTGTGCACGCTCGGCTCCGCGGACATCAACGGCCTTGCTCTCGTGCTCGGACTCGACGCGTCGACGGTGGGCAGACAGGTAACCGGACTGGTGGAGGAGAAGCTGGTCACGCGCAGTCCGGCCGAGGATGATCGTCGACGGGCCGTGATCGTCGTCTCCGACGAGGGCCGACGCCTCCTCGACTTGACGATCGCGTCGCGCCGGGAGCGGACGACGCAGTTGCTCTCGGATTGGGACGTCGAGGACTTGCAGCGGTTCGGCGAACTGCTTGCCCATTACAACTCGGCGGTGTCGGATCGATACATGACGGGCTTGAAGACCGTGGAGGCCGAACCGGGTGCCCGTCCCGGACTTCAGGGAGCGGAGCATGTCTGAAACCACACGTCGGTTCGCAGAGGTCGCAGATGCCGCGACCGAGGGCGTGAGATCGGGTGCCGTGTCACGCGGGAGCAGACGCGGATCCAGACTTGCCAGCTACGTCTATCAGCGGCTGTTCGGCCTGCAGAGCCCATCGACCAGGCGGGTCGCGGTCGAGCAGGACGTCCCGATCCGGATGCCGGACGGGGTCGTACTGAGGGCCGACCGATGGATGCCGGAGTCGGTGGAGGTCACCGCAGACCTGCCCGTTGTTCTCATCCGGACGCCGTATACGCGCAAGGGCGTGTGGGCCGGGGTATGCCGCAGCTATGCCGAGCGCGGATTTCAGGCCGTCATCGTGAGTTCGCGGGGGACCTTCGGCTCGGGCGGCGGCCCGTTCGTGGCGATGAAGTACGAGCACGACGACGGTCTCGCCGTCATCGAATGGATCAAATCGCAGCCCTGGTACGGCGGCCGGATCGTCCTTGCCGGCGAAAGCTATGTCGGCTACACACAGTGGGCGGTGGCGGCCGATGCGCCAGCCGATGTCGTGGCGATGTCGCCGCACATCACCTCGTCGCGCCTCGTCCGGACCTTCATGGTGACGGGTACGCCGCAGCTGGACATTGCTCTGCGCTGGTCTGTGCTGATGGCCACGCAGGAGCGACCCGGCGCGTTTCTGCGCACAATGCTGGGACTCGGACGAAAGCGGATCGCAGCGGCGATGAACTCCGTGCCGCTGACGAATGCCGATCGGAGCGCGCTCGGTCAGACCTGGCAGTTCTTCCAGGATGTCGCCCGGCATCCCTTCGAGGATCCGATGTGGTCGCCGTGGGACTACAGCGCCGACGTGGCAGGTGTGACCGTTCCGGCGAGCCTGTTCGCCAATTGGTACGATCCTTTCCTCGTCGATCAGGTCGCCGATTTCACCGCTCTTCAAGACGCGGGAAGGGATGCGCGGCTCACTGTGGGGCCGTGGGTTCACGAATCGGCGGCGGGATTGGGTGCGTCGGTCCGAGAGACCCTGGATTGGAGCGAACTCCACGCGGGGCTTGCCACTCGTTCGCCTGAGCGATCGCGCGTGCGGCTGTACGTGATGGGCGAGGGGCGCTGGCGCGACTTCGATTCCTGGCCGCCGAAAGGATTCGAACCCGTCAAGTGGTATCTGCACGGCCCGGGAGCGCTGCGCGCGAATGTCCCGCCGGCGGGCACACCGGGTGTGACCGAGCCGAGCGGCTACCGGTACGACCCGACCGATCCGAGTCCGACCGTCGGCGGACGCCTCCTTGCGATCGGCGCCGGTCGCAAGAACAACCGACGTGTCGAGGCCCGCGCCGACGTGCTCACGTTCACCTCGGAAGTTCTGAATGCCGACCTGGACGTGATCGGCGAGCTTTCCGCAGAGATCTGGATGTCGTCGAGCCGACCGAACTCGGACCTGTTCGTGCGGCTCTGCGATGTCGACGAGCGGGGCAGGTCCTGGAACGTGAGCGATGGACTGGCGAACGTCCGCATTCGCGGCGAGGCACCCGGGCGACCGAGACTGGTCACGGTGCCGATCGCGCCGACCGCGCAACGGTTCCTTCGCGGGCACCGGATCCGCGTCCAGGTCTCCGGCGGGTCCCACCCGATGTACGCCCGGAACTCGGGAACGGACGAGAACGTCGGCACCGCGAGTCGGCTGTTCCCTGCAGATCAGCGGATCTACCACGACCCCGATCATCCGTCCGCAATTCTGCTGCCGCAGTAACCTGGCCTGACGAGCAAGGCGTAGCTTACGAATCGAGGCGCGGAGCGATGGCAAGGACCCGCGGGGGCACCGCGCGCAAAACCGCGGATGACATGCAGCTTCCCGACGACGCGACCGACGAGGAACGTCGCGAAGCCGGTAACCGTCTGCGCGAGCGGATCTACGCCACCTTCACCGCGCTCGCCGTCCTGGTCGCCCTGAGCAGCCACGCGCACGCGCCGGACGCGCTCACAGTCCTCTGGACGCTCATCGTGTCAGTCTGCGGAGTTCTCCTCGCCGGGCTGGCGTCCGACCTGGTCGCGCACATGATCGTGCACAACACGCTTCCGAGCGCACGCGAGTTCCGGCAGATCGTAGCCGTCGCCGGCCGCGCCCTGGGCGTCATCGGGCTCCCCGCGGTCGTCCTGGTGCTCGCCGCCCTCGGCATCATCGATGTCGATCTCGCCGTGACGATCGCTACGGTCTCTCTCATCGTGGCTCTCGCCGTCATCGCGCTCATCGCCGTCGCTCACACCGGACTGAGCTTCTGGAAGCGGGTCATCGTGCTCGCCGGAATCGTCGCTCTCGGGGTCGCGGTGCTCCTGGTCGAGCAACTGGTGCACTGACAGCGATCATTCCTCGGTCGTCACGCGACCGCGGCCAGCGTGCCGGCTATGGCATCGATGAAGCGGGGGATGGCTGTCGGATCTCCTGCGCTCCGGGTCGGGTTGAGCTCGCCGATCGACAGCGCGCGCACTCGCGGATCGCGGGCCGCGCACCGGAGGGCCGACGCGAGTTGCTCGAGTTCAGGCCCCGTATTGCGGCAATCGGTGTTCTCGGCGAGCGGCGCGTCGATGAAGTCGAGCACGTCGACGTCGAGGTGAACGGCGAGGGGCCCGGCCGGAAGATCCTGAAGTGCTGCTGTTGCGGTCCCGGCCGGATCTGTTGCAAGGGCGTCGGCCGAATAGAGCGTCAACCGCAGTGCGGCGGCCTGCTCGCGTTCCCACGCCGTCCCGATGCTCTCCTCGACCCCCAGCAGCGTCACCTGATCCGGCGTGAGCAGCGGACGGGGCCCGAATGCTTCCGCCAACGCATCGACACACCCAGGCAGAGCGAAGGCATGCGCCAGACCCATCCAGTCCAGTGCGCCGTCGGCGGTCGAATCGGGCGTATTCAGATCGAAGTGCCGGTCGACGTACAGCAGTCCGGGTGTTCCAGCGTCGAGACGGCGGAGCGCGGCCATCACAGCGAGGGCGATCGTGCAGTTTCCGCCGAGAACGAGCGCAAGACCCCCGTTCCTCAGCAGCGGCTCGAGGCGTACGGCGAGCTCCTGCAAGCCGGCGATCACCTGGTCCACGTTCTGCGCCCGGGGGTTTTTGCGGTCCGGCTGCCAGACCTGGGCGGGTAGATCGCCCGCATCGTGAACGTCGAGGCCCGCCCTGGCGAGTGCATCGAGGAGCCCTGCGGCGCGCAACGCTGCGGGCGCCCCATCCTGTCCTGCGGCGTAGCTGCCCGCGCTGCTCGGCAGGCCGATGACTGACATTCTGCTCACAATCCGGAGGATACTCCCGGGTAGGCTCGCAAGACCGAGGACGCATTTCGAGGCGTATTTCAACGCCAGTCCAAACACGGGTTCACGACGCATTTCAAGGATCGGGGGGTTGTCATGCGAAAGCTGACAGCGGGATTGTTCTATTCCATCGACGGGGTCGCCGAGGCTCCGAATCTCTGGCAGGGCGACAGCTTCGACGAAGACCTGGGGTCCGAGCTCGGCGCCGTCATGAGTCGCGTGGACACGGTGATTCTGGGGCGGGTCGGCTACGAACAGTGGTCCGGGTACTGGGTGAACGCCGAAGCCGGGGACCCCTTCGCCGGGTTCATCAACCCGGTGCAGAAGTTCGTGGCATCGTCGACGCTGTCCGGCGAGCTCGAATGGCAGAATTCCCAGCTGATCGAAGGCGATCTGTTCGAGTTCGTCGAGGCCCTGAAGCAGTCCGAGGGCGGCGAGATCGCGGTCATGGGAGGCATCGGAATAGTGCGGACACTGTTCCTCGCCGGCCTGATCGACGCCCTGACCCTGATCACACACCCCGTCATCGCGGGCTCGGGTCGTCGGTTGTTCCTTCCGGGAGATCCGGTGACTCCGGTGACTCTCCAGGATTCGCGGACGACCAGCAAGGGAAACGTCATCTCCACCTACGGGTTGCGCCAGGACTAGGAACGGCCCCTCCGATTCCCGTGGTCATGACGGCTCGCTCGAGGAGAAATCGCCCCTAGGATATGGCAGATGACTCGTGCAGCAGACGGATCGGCCGGAGACGCCGACTACGGAGCGATCGGCGCCGGATACCGCTCCTATCGACAACCGGAACCGGAGTTCGAATCGGCCATCGCCACCTTGCCGTCCGTCAGGCCGACCCCATCATCACCCTTGATGCGGTCAGCCCGGGAAAGTGACATCCGATCGCGGAGCCGCCTTCGACTTCGAGCTCGCGGACGAACCTTTCCCTGGTCCGCCGTGCCAGCTTCGGATCGACATCGGTCATCGCAGCCCAATCGGTTTCGGTGAGCTGCTGTGCGCAATACATCGCATCACCGAAGAGGAGGGCGCGGCTCTGGCGGCTGTGCACGGCGAAGATCGAGTGACCGGGCGTGTGCCCGGGCGCTGCGAAGCGGGTCACGTTCTTCGTCACCGCGGCGTCGGAGTCCAGGAGGGTCACGCGACCGTCGGCCTCCAGGCGACGGAGGGTCTCCTCGAGATGCGGGGCGAGCGGCAGATTCGCCGAGTCGCCGTCGACGAAGTACCGCCAGTCCTCGACGCCGAAGCAGAGCTGCGCGTTTGCGAACGTCGGACGCGCCCCCTGATCGCCGAGCCATCCGATGTGATCGGGATGGAGGTGGCTGAGTGCGACGATGTCGATGTCTTCCGGGCTGAAGCCCGCGCGCCGAAGTTGCGCGATGAGATTCCCGCCGACCATTCTTCCCTCGCCGCGCTGGTCGTGCGGACCGTAGCCGAGGTCGATCAGCACGTTGGCCTCGCCGGGGATCAAGAAGCAGCCGATCGGCATGACCATCTCGCCGAGTTCATCGTGGAGGACGTCGTGCGCCGCGGTCGGGTGTTCTGGTGTGCCCAGGAAATCCGGGTTCATGACGATGAACCCGTCGGAGAGCGCCAGCATCCGGACGTCGCCGAGAGTGTATTGCCGATACGCGGCGGTAGAGCGAGGATCCGCGTACAGGCGGTGCTCTTCGAGCGGAGCGAACTGCGCGTCCGGACTCATCGGCTCGCTGCCTGTCTGGAGGAACCCGTCTTCCATTGCTCCCCCAGCCGCGAGCTGTTGCGATATGCGAGTGCGACGATTGTAAGCACGGGATTCACGCCCCCGTTGGTCACATGTACGGAGCCGTCGGCGATCAGCACGTTCTCGTGCCCCCAGACGCGTCCCCACGCGTCGGTGACCGAAACCGCTGGATCGTCGCCCATGCGGCACGTGCCTGCTTGATGCTGGCCGCCACTCGGACCTTCCGGGCGGTCGTCGGCGGCCATCCGGATGACGTCGTGCGCGCCCCCCGCGACCAGCCAGTCGGCCGCCTTGTCTGCGAGGAACCCGGCGGCGCGACGGTCCTCCGGGTGGATGTCGCCGCTGAGGCGCGCCACGGGTGTTCCGAACCGGTCCCGGACTTCGGCGTCGACTTCGACGCGCGACTCAGCGTTCGGGACCTCCTGTACGGGCCCGAAGACCATCTGCATCCGACTCCACAGTCGTCTCATCCCCTGTTTGCTCGCGTACCCGAACCGGTCGATGACCTGCAGCCTCGACAGGGTCTCCCAGACGTTGAGCGGGGTCGGGACGAAATCGTTGGCGAGCATGCCCCCGCCGACGATGCCGGGGTTGTGGTGCCTGAAGTCGTTGGTCGCAATGCACGGGCCCGGTCCGCTGCTGTCCTGGACGATGTCGTCGAACAGCCCGATCGCCCCGGCGTAGACGTGTGCCTGCAGGTTCCGGCCGACCTGGTCGCGCGAGTTGCCGAGCCCGTTCGGCTCGAGATCCGTCGCACTGTTGAGGAGCAGCCTCGCCGTCTCGATCGCGCCCGCGGCGAGGACGATGTTGTCGGCACGAACCACGCGCCGCACGATTCCCGTGGTCGTCTCGGTCGCGAGGGCGACTCCGTCCGCCCGCCCTTCGGCGTCGACGAGGACGCGCGTGGCCTGCGCGCCGACCAGGAGGTCGCATCGGCCGGTCGCGAGAGCACGCGGGAGGACGGTGTTGTAGGTTCCGTTCTTGGCGCCCGCGTGGCAGGCGAAGCCGACGCACGCACCGCAGCGCACGCACGCCGGCCGTCCGCCGTGCGGCGTCGTGTTGATCGCGAGCGGGACCGCGCTCGTCGACAGCCCGAGACGCTCCGCCGCCGCGGCGAGGACGTCACCTCCGAGGTTTCGTTCCATCGGAGCCATCGGATAGCCGCGCGTGCGTGGCCCGGCGAATCGATTGCCTGCGGAATCGCCTGCCACCCCGAGCTCCCACTCCGCCTGGTCGTACCACGGCTCGAGATCCTCGTAGCCGATGGGCCAGTCGGCGAGAGAGCTTCCTTCCGGTACTCCGTAGATGCTCGCCATACGGAAGTCCTCCGGGCAGAAGCGCCAGGCCTGCGCTCCGTAAACGCGTGTGCCGCCTCCGACAGTCATCGCATTGGCGCTCCAGCTCGGGTCCGGAGCGAAAACCGTGCGAGCCCCCGTCGAGTCGACGACGACTCTGGCGTCCTGCCGGTCCGGTCCGGTCCGGGACGGATACCCGGTGCCGGAACGTTCGCTCCTCAGGTGATCGAGAGGCAGCTGATCGCTCGAGAGGGAATCCGCCCGCTCGACGAGCAGGACGCTCAGGCCCGCTTCCGCCAGGACGCAGGCGGCGACGTTGCCTCCTGCCCCGGCACCCACGATGATCGCGTCATAGCGGTCTTTGAGCTCGTTCCAGCCCGTGACGGGTCCTGGCGCCTGCTCGGCCTCCGGCCATTTTTTGCCCTGGGGCAGTTCGCGATATCCGATCATCCGCCAGCCAGCCCGGCGATGATTGCCACCGTTTCCGGGGTCCCCGTAGAAACCTTGCGCGCACAGTGCGGCGAGCCGGTCGATGAATTCGGGAGCGGATAGCGGCCACTCGCTAGCCGTCGAACCGCGGGCGAGGCTGGTGAGAAGCGAGTCCTGAGCCGATGAAGGAAGATCGGCGAACGCGAGGCCGCCCGATCGGGCCGCCGCTTCGACATCCAGCGCAGCCAGACCGGACGCGAGCCAGTCACGACGGTCCGCCAGGTCCGTCTCCACGATTCGGCCGATGAACTCTCCGACGCCGGCTGCCCAGCCCGACGGGAAATCGTCGGCCGGGATCATCCGGTCGACGACGCTGCGGAGCGTCCGGCCGTGTGCGCCCCAGTCCACGACGGCGGTCATCGAGCGGGGGTGGCGGCGTTCCCGCCTGTCGTCTTCTGAGCAGGGTCGAGATCCGGATCGTAGAGCCAGCACTTCGCGGTGTGCCCGGGCTCCGTCGCGAAGTCCGGCGGGTGCGTAGCGCAGATCTCCATCGCGAACGGGCAGCGGGGGCGGAAACGGCATCCTGACCCCACCGCGACGTCTCGCCTCTCTCGGACAGGGCGGGCCCCGGCCTTTCCGGACGTTGCGCGACGCAGCGACGCGGCCCGGCTGGGTGCGGCCGATGCCAGCAGTTGTGTATAGGGGTGCCGGGGGCGAAGGATCACATCGTCGGCGAGGCCGCGCTCGACGATCTCGCCGCGGTACATGACCATGATCTTGGTGCTGAAATAGCGGGCGGTCGCAAGATCGTGGGTGACGTAGAGGAGCGCAAGATTGCGCTCGCGCTTCATCGTGTCCAGCAGATTCATGATGCCGAGCCTGATGGAGACGTCGAGCATCGACACCGGCTCGTCGGCCAGCAGAACGGACGGATCCGGCGCGAGCGCTCTGGCGATGGCGACGCGCTGGCGCTGGCCACCGGAGAGCTCGTGCGGGAATTTGCGCGCCACGTCCGTCGCAGGCACAAGGTTGACGGTCTCGAGCAAGCGCTCGACCGATGCAGAGAGTTCCGCTCGAGGAGTGCCGTGGATTACCAGCGGGCGCCGGACGTGGTGTCCCACGGAATATGACGGGTTCAAGGAGGCGAACGGATCCTGGAAGACCACTTGCACCTCGCCGCGATAGTCGCGCAGCCCGCGTCCCTTGCGCGCGACCGGAACCCCGTCCAAGAGGATCTCGCCGGCGGACGGCTTGAGAAGCTGACCGAGTGCTCGCACAACCGTCGATTTGCCGCTTCCGCTCTCCCCGACGAGAGCGAGGGTCTCGCCTTCTCGCAGTGTGAAAGACACATCATCGACGGCGCGGAAGGTGGCTCGTCCCCGGCTGGCGAAGTCGACGGTCAGTCCGCGAACCTCAAGTTCACTCATGCGCTGCTCCCCGCGGGAATCGGAAGTCCCATGATGATCTCCTCCGGGATCGGCCCTTCGCGCAGGGCCGGGTCGTGTAGATGGCATGCCACGGTCCAGTCCGGATCGGGGATGAGGTCCCCGCCCAGGTGCTCCGGCCGTCGCAGCTCCGGGTGCACGGTCGTACAAGGACCGAAGGCGAACGGGCAGCGCGGCGCGAAGGCGCAGCCGGGAAGCGGTTCGCGGAGGTCCGGTGGCGCTCCAGGAATCCCTTTAAGGTCCAGCCGCTCGCCCTCGAGCTCGGGGAACGATCGGAGCAGCCCCTCGCTGTAGGGGTGTGCCGGCCGACTGCCGATGTCGACGGATCGAGCGTTCTCGACGATCTCCCCCGCATACATGATGATGATCCGGTCGCTCAACTCCAGCAGGAGCGAGAGGTCGTGGGTGATGAAGATGATGCTGAGACCCAGCTCGCGCTGGAGCTCTTTGATCTCCTCGAGGATCTCCCTCTGGACGACGACGTCCAGAGCGGTGGTCGGCTCGTCCATCACGATGATCTCCGGATCGAGCGCCAGGGCCATCGCAATTCCCACCCGTTGCCGCATGCCGCCGGACAGTTCGTGCGGATACGACCGGATGCGATCGGCGTCGATTCCGACCTTCTCGAGGAGCTCGCGTCCCCGGCTCTCCCGATCTGCGGCCGTCATGTCGGGGCGATGCGCCTTGAAGATGTCGCCGAACTGCCGGCGCAGGTTGGTCACCGGATTCAAGGAGTTCATCGCTCCTTGGAAGACCATCGACACCTTCGACCATCGGAAATCCCGGAGTTCTGCCGGGTCAAGTGCCATCAGGTCGATAGGCCCTGATCCGTCCGATCCGGCATATTCGATCGAGCCCGCCACCAGTTCTGCCGGGGGCTGCAGAAGATTGGTGAGCGCGTAGGCCAGCGTCGACTTGCCGCACCCGCTCTCGCCCGCGATGCCCAGCACTTCTCCTCTGCGGAGTTCGAGTGAGACGTCGCGGACGGCACGCGTCGGCGTGTCGCCTCTGTACTCGACCGAGACGTGGGATGCCCGCAGGACCACATCGTCATCGAGGTCAATCGGGTCGCTCATTCCGCAGCCTTCCTGTTCCGGCGCCCGGCCGTCTTCAGGCCGCTCTTGAGTTTCGGGTTGATCACGGTGTCCAATCCCAGATTGACCAGGGTCAAGGCTGTGCCCACGAGGGCGATGCACAGGCCGGGCGGCACGAACCACCACCACGCTCCAGACGAGAGTGCTTCCGCGTTCTGGGCGAAGTAGAGCATGTTCCCCCAGGTCTGGTCCGACGGGCTTTCGAGTCCGATGAACGCCAGCCCCGCCTGCGTGAGTATCGCGAAGACGACGCTGAAGATGAAGCTCGAGAGGATGAACGCCGAGAGATTCGGCAGCACCTCGACGACGACGATGCGCCACGTCCGTTCTCCCGACACGCGGGAGGCGAGTACATAGTCGCGTGAACGCATCGACAGCGTCAAGCCCCGCAGCACGCGGGCTCCACCCGCCCAGCTCGTGATCGCGATCACGATGATCGACGTGCTGTAGCCCTTGGACTTCAGGTCCGCCGAGATGATGATGACGAGCGGAAGCGCCGGAATCACCAGGAAGATGTTGGTGAGCAGGTTCAATGCGTCATCGGTGTAGCCGCCCAAGAAGGCGCCGCCGACTCCGAACGCGAGGGCGATGAAGGTCGCGATGAGGCCCGCCGCGAACCCGACCACGAGTGTCTCACTCGCCGAGACGATCAGCTGACTCAGCACGTTCTGTCCCGATTGCGTGGTGCCGAGCGGAAAGCGGAACGAGGGCGGCTGGAGCGGGTTTCCGACCAGCGCGTTCGGATTGTGGATCAGGAGCGGGCCGAAGATCGCGGCCGCGACGAAGACCAGGAGGATGATCAGGCCGATCAGCATCTGGGGCGACGACGTCAGCTGGCGAGCGACGTTGCGCGCACCCGTGCGCCGCGTTCCGCCTCCCGTGGAATCGGGCGTCACGATCGCCTCGGTGGTCTGGATCGTGCTCATGACGACTGCCTTGTCCGTGGATCGACGAATCCGTACAGGATGTCCACTAGGAAGTTTGCGCCGAGAACGGCGATGGTGATGACGAGGAAGATTCCCTGCATCTGCGCGTAGTCGCTGTTCTGGACGGCTTGAAGCAGGAGGTATCCGATGCCGGGATACGAGAACACGATCTCCATGATCAAGGATCCGCTGACCACGAATCCCAAAGAGATCGCGAATCCGGTGACGCTCGGGAGTATCGCGTTGCGTCCGGCATAGCCGATCAGGATCCGGCTCGGCTTCAGCCCCTTGGCCCCCGCTGCCACGACATAGTCCTCCGATCGGGTGAGCAATGTCATGTTCCTCATGCTGAGCATCCAGCCACCGAGCTGTGCGAGGACGATGGTCAGCGCCGGAACGAGCGAATGACCGATCGCGGAGAGGATGAACGCGCCGCTCCACCCGGGCGTCAAGGCGGAGTTGTAGCCGCCATTGAGCGGCGCGATGTGCCACACGACCCCGAACAGGTAGAGGAAGAGCAGTGCCAGCCAGAAGTACGGCACCGCGGTCAGGAACGTGGTGGCCGGTGCCAGCGCCTTCAGAAAGCGGTTGTCGGTCCAGCCGGCCAGAGCTCCGAGGGTCGTCCCGATGATGAAGGAGAGAACCGTCGACACTCCGACCAGTACGAGCGTCCACGGAAGGCCCGACGCGATCACCTGCGTCACCGGCTCCGGGAAGTTGGTCACGGAGATTCCCAGATTCCCGTGGGCCAGCTGGTCCAGGTAGTTGCCGTACTGGACGAAGATGTTCCCGCCCCCGAGCCCGAGGAGCCGCGTGAGGGCGGCCCTCGTGCCCGGGGGAGGAGCACCGTTCTGAGACATCCGGGCGATCAGACTGTCGACCGGATTCCCTGGTGCGAGCCGAGGAAGGAAGAAATTCAGAGTCAGCGCTCCCCACAAGGCGAGCAGATAGAAGCCCACTTTGCGAGCGAAGTACCTCATTGACGTTCTGTCCTTCCTCGACTGCGCAGTTTGCTGCTCAATTCAGCGGATCCCGCACTACTTGACGGGCGACATGTGCATCGCCACCCAGCCGACGTTCGGCTGCTGCTGGCCCGAAGAGGCGTAGGGATTCTTCGCCGTCGGGAATCCGGAGATGTGATTGCCGTTGAACGTGCCCTCGTTCTGCTGCTGGAACAGCGGGATGACCGGAAGATTCTTTGCGAAGATCTTCTGGATCTTGTAGAAGGCGGGCCGCTGGGCCGCCGTCGACGGCGTCGAGGCGATCTGCTGGAGCAGGGTGTCGACCTGAGGGTTCGTGTAGCGGCCTTGGTTGCCCGCCGTGTTCACCTGGCCGGCCGGCGGGAGTCCTGCGCTGCCGATGATCGTCTTGTAGTAGACGTAGGGGCTCGAGGTGAATCCCTGGTAGGTCATCAGCAACTGGAACTTGCCCGTGTAGAAGTTGGACGACCAGGCATTGACCGATTCGCCCTGCACGACGAGGTTGATGCCCGCCGACTTGAGCTCCTGGACGATGATCTGGAGGGCCTGCACGTAGTCGGTGTAGCCCGACGGTACCTGCACGGTGAGCGTGAGCTCTTTGCCGTCCTTCTGGAAATACCCGTTCGAGCCCATCGTGTATCCGTCCGATTTGAGCGTGCTCTTCGCCTTGCTCGTACTGAAGACGAACTTGCTGTTCTTCAGGCTGGGGTCGGCGACGTTGTCGAAGTTCGGGCTGATCAGCCCGGACGTGGCGATCGGATTCGCGTACCCGTTGTAGACGATCTTGCTGATCTGGTTCCGGTTGAGCGCGTAGCTGATCGCTTGTCGGACGGGCAGTTGCGAGACCACGGGATCGTTGAAGTTGGGGACGATGGACGTGATCGCCACTGGTGTGTTCGAGACGACGAATTTCGAATTCTTCGACTTGTAGACCGTGTTGATGTTCGGGATGTAGGTGTTCGCCCAGTCGACCTGGCCGTTCTCGATCGCCAGATTGGCCGCCTGGTTTCCGTTGAAGTAGAGGAAACGATACGTCTTCACCTTCGGAAGGCCGGGCATGTAGTAGTTCGGGTTGGCCTTCATCGTCAGGGCCTCTCCGCTCACCGACTGCACGGTGTACGCGCCGGAGCCCACCGGATTCGGGTTCAGTGTTGTCGACGGGTTCGCGATCTTGGACCAGATGTGCTGCGGGAGGATGTAGGTGTTGCCCGCGATGTAGTCGATCGCGGCGTAAGAGGACTGCGTGAAGTTCACGACCGCCGTGGTGCTGTTCGGGGCCGAGGCGCTCGCGATCGGCAGTCCGTTCTGATTGAGAGCGGGGCTCGACTTCAGCAGGTTGAACGTGTACGCCACATCGGAAGCCGTCACGGGCTGACCGTCGGTCCATTTCGCGTTCGGCCTCATCGTGAAGGTGATCGTCTTTCCGCCGTTGGACCACGCGTAGCTCTTCGCCAGCCACGGTTTGCCGGCGCCGGCCTTCGCGATGTTGAAGAACATCAAGGGCTCGTAGATCATCCCGAGTGTCGGGCGCTGCGCGTTCGGCGAGAACGGGTTGAAGTTGTCCACGAACTGACCGGCCTGGCCGGTCTCGGCCGTGATCACCCTCGCGCTCCCACCGCTGGCCGCCGTTCCATCGCTGGTTGCGGCAGTGCCGGTGGTACACGCGGTGAGTGCGGCGCAGACGGCGAATGTCGCTGCCGCCGCCCACATTGATTTGCGGAACTTTCTTTGTCGCATTTCCTTGTCCCTCTCTGCTGGGGGCCATCGTCGGCACCAGCAACCTGGCTGTTTGGTCACGCTGCCGTGACCGCGGGAGAAGGCGCCTCGTGGGTGGAGACAGATTCTTCGGGGAACCGAAAAGGACGGCCTCGTTGGCGCTGTTAGATAATAGTCGTCTGACAACTGACGATTGTCAAGATTCCTGCTAGGGTTCAATCACCCCAGAACTTCAGACCCCTTCAGGCCGCTGAAACCGCTGAAAACCGCTGAAAACCGCTGAAAGGAGCGAGCCGATCGTGAGCACGTTGCCCCCCCAGACCAATCGATTGACGACCGGCGTCGACCTGCCGACCCGGCTCGCGAACGATCTGCGGGCGCGGCTCAACCGCAATGAATGGCACGCGGGGGAGAAACTGCCGACCGAAAGCGAGTTGTGCACCGAATACGGGGTTTCGAGGGCGACGGTGCGGCAGGCGCTGAGGTCACTCGGAAGCGACGGATTGATCGTCGTCAAGCAGGGGCGGGGAAGCTTCGTATCCGAGCAGTCGATGATCCGGGCCGGGATGCAGGAACTGAGCTCGATCACTTCGACCATCCGGGAGATGGGCCACGAGCCCGGGATGGTCTACCACCACCGTGTCGTCCGCGTGGCGAGCGACGACGAGATCGAGACGTTTCAGCTGCAGCCGGGGGACGAGGTGTTGGACATCCGCCGCCGCATCCTCGCTGACGGAGTCGTGGTGGCGTATTCGTACGATGTGCTGCCGCGATGGGCTTTCCCGAAAGACTTCAAGCCCTCCGATCTGACCGGATCGGTGTTCGGCGCCCTCGGTGAGCTGGGCGGGCCCGTTCCCGACTGGGGAGTCGCACACGTCCATGCGGTGCTTTCCTCCGATGTGGCGTGGGACAGCGATTCGGCCGAGAAAGAGCTGTACGTGCTGCTCGATCAGCTGCAGTACGACACCGAGAACCGGCCGTTCATGCACACCCTGAGCTATTTCATCGAAGGGCGATTCAACTTCACGGTGGTCCGCACCACCCACTGATCCTTCATCGTGGAAGAGAGGTCATCGACGTGTCCGGATACTACGAATTCGACACCGATTCCGCCGCGTCCTTCGCTGCGCCGTTCCTGATGGACAGCCCGGCGCGTGCCGTCGAGGTCGGCGACGGAAACCTCAATCGCGTCTTCCGCGTTCTCGGCGGCGACGGATCGGTTGTCGTCAAACAGGCGCTTCCGTACCTCAAAGTGGCCGGCGAGGATTGGCCGCTGACTCGCAATCGGTCCCGGATCGAGCGATGGGCTCTGCACGAGCACGAGCGGATGGCGCCGGGCCTGGTCCCGGAAGTCGTCTACTTCGACGAGGAGCTTTCCGCGATCGTCCTCGAGGATCTCGACACGTACGAGAGTTGGCGTGAGCTCCTGATCGCGGGACGACCCACTCCGGGTGTCGCGGCCTCCATAGGGAGGTATTCGGCCGCGGTTCTGCTCGGGACCAGCCACGTCACACAGGCGAGCGAAGAGCGCAAGCGGCTTCGGAGCCAGTTCACCTATTCCGAACTGTGCCTGGTCACGGAGGAACTCGTCTTCACCGCGCCCTATACGACGTCCACGAGCAACCATTACGATCCGGGGCTCGAGCCTTTCGCGTCCGCGCTGCGCCACGATACGGCGCTGCGGATGGCCGTCGCCGAGCTCAGGTACGCATTCAGGACCCGGGACGAGGCGCTCATCCACGGGGATCTCCACACCGGCTCGGTTCTCGTCGGCCCGGACGATTCGCGCGTCATCGATCTCGAGTTCGCCTTCTTCGGCCCCATCGGGTTCGATCCGGGGATCCTTCTCGGCAACCTGGTCCTCTCGAGCATCGCCCACGCCATTCAGGGCCACCGGGAGTACGCAGATCTGGTCCGCCACTACGCGACCGAGTACTGGCGCGCGTTCACGGAAGAATGCCGGCGGGTCTGGCAGCCGACCGAACCCTGGTTCCATCGCTTCCTCGCGGGCGTTCTCGCAGACGCGGGGCGGTTCGCAGGCGTCGAGATGATTCGCCGCATGGTCGGTCTCGCGCACGTGAAAGACATCGACTCGCTGCCGGAGCCGTTGCGGTTCGAAGCCCAGCGGCGGGTGATCGAAGGCGGCCGTTCACTCGTGATCGGACCGGCATGCACGACGATCGACGAGTTCTGGAGCCGCGCGACCGGGACCGAATTGTGAGCGCGCGACCCCACATGAAGCCCATGGGCCGGCTGATCCGAGCAGCCGGCAATCCGATCCGAGAGGAACATCCGTAATGAAGCGTCAGTCGCACAAGCTCACCCGGGAAGGCCGGGCGACGACCTGGATCGGTGCAAATTTCTGGTCCCGCCGAGGCGGCCCTCGCATGTGGCGGGACTACGACCCGGACGTCATCGGCGAAGAGCTCGATGTGCTCAAGGAGCACGGGATGACGCTCACTCGCAGCTTCTTCTACTGGCACGATTTCATGCCGACCCCCGATGCATTGGACGAGGAGCTGGTGGACCACTTCCGCGACTTCCTCGACCAGCACGAGCAACGCGGCATGGAGTCGATTCCGACATTCCTCGTCGGCCATATGTCCGGCCAGAACTGGGATCCCGTCTGGCGGGATGGCCGCGACCTCTACAGCGACGTGTGGTTCGTCGCCAAGCAGGCCTGGTTCGTGCGTGAGCTGACGGCGCGATTCGCGGACCATCCCGCGGTCGCCGGATGGCTTCTGAGCAACGAGATCCCCATCTACGGTGACTGGAGATCGAGGGGCGTCGGCACGAACCGCGCAGAGGTCGTGAACAGCTGGGCGCAGATCCTGATCGACGCCGTCAAACTGGGCGGCGCGACTCAGCCCATCTCGATCGGTGACGGCGCATGGGGCGTTGAGGTCACCGGAACCGACAATGGCTTCCGGATCAGGGACTTGGCGCCGCTCGTCGACTTCCACGGCCCGCACGTCTACAAGATGGAGACAGACCAGCTTCGACAGAACTACGGCGCCGCGTTCATTTGCGAACTGCTCGACATCGGAGGCAAGCCGGTCATCATGGAGGAGTTCGGCCTGACCAGCGACTACGTGAGCGAGGAGCACGCAGGCAACTACTACCGACAAGTCCTCCACAACACTCTTCTTGCGGGCGCGACCGGGTGGATCGCGTGGAACAACACCGACTACGACGACATGTTCGAGTCGGAGCCCTACACGCACCATCCCTTCGAGATGCATTTCGGGATCACCGACCGCAACGGTAGACCCAAGGCGCCGGCGCTCGAGATGAAACGGTTCTCGGAACTCGACCGCCGGATCGGGTTCGGCAGCCTCTCGAGGCCGGATGCCGAGGCCGTGCTGCTCATGTCTTCGTTCCAGGAGGCCGAATATCCGTTCACCGAGCCGGGCGACGCGACGATCGTGTTCGAGACCGGACGCCAGTCGTACATCGCATGCCGCGAAGCGGATATTCCGGTCGGAGTCGCGCGGGAGTTCGATGGCGTTCCGGCGGACGCCAAACTGATCATCGTGCCCTCCGCCAAGCAACTCCTGTCGACCACTTGGGTCGAGCTGCGAAGGCTCGCCGAGGCGGGCGCGACGGTGTACGCGTCGGTCTTCTACGGAGAGCACGGCACGCAGAGGGGGCCGTGGTGGCCGGACCTCGATCAGACGTTCGGCGTCGTGAAGCAGACGCGCTACGGCCTCATCGATCCTGTCGTCGACGACGAGCTCAGAGTGACGTTCACGGTGCCGTTCGGGGATGTTGAGGTCGGCACAGAGCTGGCTTTCCCGGTCGCCGGGAATCAGAACTCGCGCGGCTACCTGCCGGTGGTGCCTGACGGTGCAGAGGTGCTCGCCGTCGACCAGCACGGGCATCCGGTGCTGCTGCGCAATCGGATCGGGGCCGGCTGGATGGTCTTGTGCACCTACCCGCTCGAATACTTCGCCGCGTCGACGCCCTTCAGCAACCCGGAGCCGACCTGGGCGGTCTACGACGCACTCGCCGCGGAAGCCGGCGTCACCCGGGATGTGCGCGTCCCCGACCCCGCGGTCAACGTCGGAGAGATGGTCCACGATGACGGCGGGCGCTATATCTGGTTCGTCAGCGAATCCGCCGAGAAATCGACCGTGAGGCCTGCGACGGGGTCCCGGCACTTGATCGGCGAGGACGGCGCGAACGTCGAAAGCTTCGAGCTCGAACCGTTCGGCGTCACCGTGCTTGAACTCCGGGATTGAGGAGCCGAACCATATGAAGAAGATCATCAACGATCCTGCCCGGTTCGTCGACGAGAGTATCGACGGCATCCTGCTCGCCCACCCCGACGATCTCCGTGCGTCGCACGGCAATCGGCGCGCGCTCGTTCGCTCTGACGCGCCTCGCCCGGGCAAGGTCGGGATCGTGACCGGCGGCGGCGCGGGTCATCTCCCTGTCTTTCTCGGCTATGTCGGTCAAGGTCTGTGTGACGGCGTGGCCGTCGGCAACGTGTTCTCGTCTCCCTCCGCGGAGGTGATCCACGCGGCGACGACCGGCGTTTCGGGGGGCGCGGGTGTCCTCTACCTGTACGGCAACTACGGTGGTGACATCTACAACTTCGAGCTGGCGGCAGATCTCGCTGGGATCGACGGGATTCCGACGCGGACGGTTCTGGCGCGGGACGACGTCGCCAGCGCGCCGGTCGACAAGCGGGATACGCGGCGGGGAGTAGCGGGCATGATCTACGCGTTCAAGATCGCCGGCGCTGCGGCGGAGCGCGGTGACGATCTCGACCGTGTCACCGAACTGGCGCAGCGCGCCTCGGACTCGGTCCGCACGATGGGTGTCGGCCTTTCGCCGACGATCCTTCCGGCTGCGGGCGAGCCGACGTTCGTCCTCGAGGACGGCGAGATGGAGGTCGGGATCGGGATCCATGGCGAGCCAGGCATCCGCCGCGGACCGTTGACGACGGCTGACGAGGTCGCCGATGTCCTTCTCGGGGCAGTGCTGGACGATCTGTCTCTGCCCGACGGCAGCCGGGTCTCGGTTCTCGTGAACGGCATGGGCGCGACGCCGCTCGAGGAGCTCTATGTCCTCTACCGTCGAATCCATGAGACTCTCGCTTCGCGCGGGATCGACGTGCGGCTGCCGTTCATCGGCAACTATGTGACCAGCCTCGAAATGGCGGGGGCTTCCGTCTCGGTGCTGGTGCTCGACGATGAACTCGAGGAGTTGCTCGATGCTCCCGCGTTCTCGCCGTTCTTCTCGCACACGCCGTACTTCTCGCACACGCCGGAGTCGACACGAGGGCGAGCGCCGCGTGATGCCTCGAACCAGCGCGGCCGGGACGCGTCGGGCGGCGAGTCCGACCCAGGACACGAGCCCGACGCGGGTGGCGAGCGCGCCGCGGGTGGCGAGCGCGGCACGAGTCACGGTCCCGGCGCCGGAGACCCGCGGGAGACCGCCTCCCGGCCCGCAGCTCCGACCCCGCTCGCCAAGCTGCTTCTCGAGGTCCTGCCGCGAATGCATGGTCACGAGGACGAGTTGCGCGAACTGGACGCGGCTCTCGGCGACGGAGACCTGGGGATCACCGTCTCGCTCGGTTCGAGCGCCGCCGTCGAGGCGATCGAGCGCGACCCGAGTGCGCCGGACGGCGTGCTGCTTCAGCGGGTCGGAACGGCCTTCGCCGGAGCCAACCCTTCGACATTCGCGGCCCTCGTCGGCGGAGGGATTCTGTACGCGGCGGCACGGCTGGAAGCGGATTCCCTCGACAGCCGCGAGGCCGTAGTGAAATTCGGCAGGGACGTGGCAGCCCGGATCACGGAACGCGGCGGGGCCGCACTCGGCGACAAGACGGTTCTCGACGTCATCGTGCCGAGCCTCGATGAGCTCGAGTCGGAACCCGAACTCGATACGTCGGCGGCTGTGGCTCGGATGACCGACGTCGTCGCGGACGCCATCGCGCGGACAGCGGACCAACGATCCGCCCGAGGCCGCGCGGCCTGGCTGCAGGAGCGGAGCATCGGCCGCCGCGATCCGGGAATGACCGCCTACTTGGCCTTCCTCACCGA
>FSWU01000077.1_pt1 | contig 31807 bp, 32 predicted proteins | sample 1638061 | NCBI WGS metagenome assembly FSWU01 (sample SAMEA3914788, study PRJEB12502) | metagenome | biome: forest; material: soil | place: Canada | collected 2011-07-03 | depth 0.1 m
GCCGCTGACGGTGATCGAGTCGCCGTATCGCGAGTTCGGCGTGCCGCTGATCAAATACATCAAGCACCGCCGAGACGAACACGGCTCCGAGGTCGTCACGGTATACCTGTCGCAGTACGTGGTCGGGCACTGGTGGGAGATGCTGCTCCACAACCACCGGGCGCGGCGGATCAAGCAACGGCTGATGATGTGCCACGGCGTGACGGTCGCCATCGTGCCTTGGCTGCTCGACTCGTCGTCGTTGATCTATGGACGCCGTTCGCGCCCGCTGCCGGGCGACGATCGCCGAGGCGAACCGCGACGCCCCGTCGTACGCAGACCGCTGGAACCGGTGCCGACCGAGCCCGTGGCGGTTACGCCCGGAGCCTCGGCATCCGGCGGAAGCAAGGCCCGCTCGAAGCGCGAGGCGAGCGCAGCGCGCAAGGAGGCGGGAAAGGCGAGCGGCAAGCCCGACGGAAAGGCGGCCGGAGACGGCGGTCCCCCGTCAGGGGCGAACACTCCGGCGAACGGAGAGGCGCCATCGCCCGGGTCGGCACCGTCGCCGGCGCCCGATGCCGTGCCCGCTGCTGCAGCCGGCGCACGCAGCAGCACCGGACACCCCCACGATTCCGGAACGGGTCGCATCCAGGCCTGAGGAACGGCTGACCCCTCGGCCGGCAGGACGAGCGGCTCTCAGCCCCCGACGAGCGGCTCTCAGCCCCCGACGAGCGAACGCGCAGCGAAGTCGCGGCTCACCAGGCTCGGGCGCAGCAGGCGATGGCGCGGATCGGTGAGGTCGGTGCGCTCGCGTTCGAGGCGACCGGCGTGCACCCCGGTCAGGAGGTCCAGCACGCCTTCCGCAACGGCCTCGAGGGGCTGCTCGATGCTCGAGAATCCGATGGACGCGGCGACGGGAGTGTTGTCGTAGCCGACCACGGTGACCTGACCGCCGGTGGCCATCAACGCGCCAAGCGCGAGGGAGTCGCTCGCGCAGACGACCGCATCGATTCCGCCCGGCCGGGCTAGAAGCGCACGCATCCCGTCTGCGCCACTCGTCACGCCGTCCTCGACCTGGACTTCGAGCGCATCCAGCTCGGCTTCCGTGAAATCCGTCTGTTCGTGCATCGTGGAACGCCAGCCACGTCGACGGTCGTCTCCGGTTCCGGACCCGCTCGGCCAGCCGACGTAGCCGACCCGTGGCCCGGCACCCCGCAGCAGGAACTCGGTCGCCTCGGCCAGCCCCGCGAATCCGTCCACGTCGACCCAGAGGTGTTTCGGATCGTTCATATCGTCGATGCCCCACGGGCGGCCGAAGGTGACGAACGGCTGGTTGTGCTCGATCAGCCATTCGGTCCGCGGGTCCCCATGGAACGTCGAGGTCAGCACGAAGGCGTCGACGTCGACTCCGTCGCGAAGGCGGCGGAACTGAAGGATCTCGTCGTCCGGATCGGTCGCCGTGAACAGGAGCACGCGCAGGTGCTTGCGATCCGCCTGCTCGGTGAGCGCATGCAGGAAGCGATCGTGGATCGACCCCGAGATCCCGTTGGTCATCGGGTCGAGGCGGATGCCGATCGTGGAGCTCTTCTGCGTGCGGAGCCGCCTGGCCGAGGCGTGCGGACGGTACCCGAGTTGCTCGATGGCGCTCTCGACGCGCTGCCGGGTGTCCGGACGCACAAGCTTCGGCGCATTGAGCACGTTCGACACGGTCTGACGGGAGACGCCGGCGACCCGAGCCACGTCGGTGACGGTCGGATGTTCGCCCATGCGCACTCTCCCGATAGTCGGATCTCCGGATATTTGATCGTTCAAACGTTGACGACGAATTTACCCTATCGCTCACCCGCCGATGTGAATCTCGATCCGGCGCGCTCCGAACTGCACGGGTTGACATGCGTCCGGCGAAGTGGTTTGCTCGTGGCATTCCGGTTTGATCGTTCAAATGCTCGTTGAACGAGTCGCTATTTGATCGATCAAATCGACGAGGCGCTAGGAGGCGCCCGGAACACAGCTAGGAGAGATTCATGCAAAGACGCATCAAGCGCTGGACTGCCGGCGGTGCACTGGCGGTCGCAGCCGCCCTCGCCCTGAGCGCATGCGGGTCCGGCTTCGGCGGGTCCAGCAGCTCGTCCACCAACGGAGCGCTCACCCACGACAAGTCGGCCGGGCTGACCGTCATGATCGGCTCGAGCGGGCCGGCCGAGACCGCCTCCGTCACCAAGGAGGTGGCCGCCTGGTCGAAGTCCTCCGGCATCAAGGCCAAAGTCATCGCCGCCAACAACCTCGACCAGCAGCTGGCTCAAGGCTTCGCCGCGAAGAAGCCGGCAGACGTCTTCTACCTGGCCACCAGCGCGCTCGCCGGCTACGCCTCCAACGGCTCGCTCCTCGCCTATGGCAACCAGATCTCCAACAAGAGTGATTTCTACCCCACGCTGCGGAGCAGCTTCACCTATAAAGGCCAGCTCTACTGCGCGCCCAAGGATGTATCCACGCTTCAGCTGGTCATCAACACCGACATGTGGAAAGCGGCCGGCCTCACCTCGGCCGACTACCCCACGACCTGGAACCAGCTCGAGTCGGTGTCCAAGAAGCTGACCACCGCCGGTCACGTCGGTCTGACCATGTCGCCTCAGTACGAACGTCTCGGTGCGTTCATGGTCGAGGCGGGCGGCAACCTGATGAACGCCACCAGCACGAAGGCGACCGCCGACAGCGCGGCGAACGTGAAGGCGCTCGACTACGCCAAGACGCTCCTCAACGACGGCGTCATGAAGTTCTCGTCCGACCTGGGCACCGGATGGGGCGGCGAGGCCTTCGGCAAGGGCCTGGCCGCGATGACCATCGAAGGAAACTGGATCACCGGCTCGATGTCCTCCGACTACCCGAACGTCAAATACACGGTCGTCCCCCTTCCCGCGGGTCCGGCCGGCAAGGGCACGCTGCAGTTCTCCAACTGCTGGGGCATCGCCAAGGACAGCCCCGACCAGCAGGGCGCGATCGACCTGGTGAAGCAGCTCACCAGCACGAATGACCAGCTGGCGTTCTCGAAGGCGTTCGGCGTGATCCCCTCCATCCAATCCGCTGCGGCGCAATGGAAGAAGGAGAACCCGAACCTGATCCCGTTCATCAACGGCATCGCGTACGCGCAGGGTGTGCCCACGGCCAAGGGGTCGGCCGATGTGGTCTCCAACCTGGATTCTCAACTGAGCAGTCTGAAGACGGCGGACCCCAAAACCCTCCTCGACCAGACGCAGCAGAACCTGACGGCGCTTCAGAAGTAGCGCCGGCGGACTCGGAGAGAATCAACCATGTCAACGAACACGGGACGGCTTCGCCGGTCGGGCATCCGGCGCGGTGAAGCCGTCTCGGGATGGCTGTTCACAGCACCGATGCTGGTCGTCACCGGCCTCTTCCTCGTGGTCCCGGTGCTGATGGCCCTCTGGGTCAGCTTCTCGGATTGGAACGGCAACGGGAGCCCCTTCTCGAGCGGCGTCCACTTCATCGGCACCACGAACTACGCACAGGTGGTGAGCGGCGGCGGACTGGCCGAGCAGAACTTCGGCGAGTCACTGCGGAACAACGCTTGGTATGTCGTGCTCGTCGTCCCGATCCAGACGATCGTCTCGCTGCTCCTGGCCGTCATGGTCAACCGGGCGATCCTGCGGGGGCGCGGGTTCTTCCGGACGGCCTTCTACTTCCCGTCCGTGACGAGTTCCGTGGCCATCACCGTGCTCTGGCTGTTCCTGTTCAGCGCGACCGGATCCGTCAACAAGGTCCTTTCGTGGTTCGGGCTCCACGGGCCCAACTGGTTCAACGACCCGAGCGGGATCATCCAGAACCTCCTCGGCGCGTTCGGGATCACTCAGGGGCCGCACGTCCTGACGGCGAACACGTTCCTCGGGGTGTCCTGGTGGAGCTGGATCGGCGGGCCGTCCGTCGCGATGACCGCATTCATCATCATGGCCGTCTTCACGACGAGCGGAACATTCATGCTCCTGTTCATCGCCGGACTCCAGAACCTCGGATCCGACGTCGCCGAGGCGGCAGAGGTGGACGGCGCGAACGGCTGGCAGCGATTCTGGCAGATCACGCTCCCCCAGCTGCGCCCGACCCTCTTCACCGTCCTCACGCTCGGCCTCATCGGGTGCTGGCAGGTCTTCGACCAGATCTATACCGGCACCCAGGGTGCGCCCGGGAACACGACGCTCACGCCCGCCTACCTGTCCTACACATCGGCCTTCCAGAATCAGGCGTGGGGTCAGGGCGCGGCGATCGCATTCATCCTGTTCGTGATCATCGTCGTGTTCACGATCCTGCAGCAGTGGATCCTGCGCGAACGCAAGGTGTCCCGGCGCCGCATCCGGGCATACCAGCCGCGGACGCCGAAGCCGGCGCGCGAAGTCGAGAGGGCATCATGAGCACGATGGCAGCGGAAGAAGAACTCGCCGGCGTACCCGGCGGGGGCGCGGAGCGAACCGCGGCGCCTTCGAGCCGTCCCGGGCGCAGACGGAGCGGCAGGGGGTGGATCGCCGGCCAGTCCATCCTGTACGCGATCCTGATCGTCATCGCGATCATCTACATCATGCCGTTCCTGATCCAGGTGGCGACCTCCTTCAAGACGGAACCCGAAGCCGCGACGAGCCCGGTCTCCCTGATTCCTGCGACGTGGACGATGGCCGCGTACAAGACGCTGTTCGTGAACTCCGACTTCCCGTTGTGGTTCATGAACTCGGCCATCGTCGCCGTGTTCGTCACACTCGGGCGCGTCTTCTTCGACTCGCTCGCCGGATATGCCCTCGCCCGTCTGCACTTCCGCGGTCGGAACGTCATCTATGCCGGGCTCGTCGCCGTCATGGCCGTCCCGGCTGTCGTGCTGATGATCCCGAAGTTCCTCGTCATCAACACCCTCGGGATGTACGACTCGTACCCGGGCATGATCATTCCGCTTCTGGTCGACGCGGCAGGCGTCTTCATCATGAAGAACTTCTTCGAGTCGATCCCGGCGAGCGTGGAAGAGCAGGCACGGATCGACGGCGCAGGTGCGTTCCGGACGTTCTGGTCGATCGTGCTGCCGATGGCCCGGCCCGCCGTGATGACAATCGTGATCCTCTCCTTCCAGGGGTCCTGGAACGAGTTGAGCCAGTTCATCATCTCGACCCAGAATCCGGCTCTGACCACGCTGACCAAAGGCGTCGCATCCTTGGCCAGCGGACAGCTGAGTTCCGGAACCCAGTACCCGCTCAAGCTCGCTGCCGCCCTGATCATGACGATCCCGGTGGCGATCATGTTCTTCATCTTCCAGAAACGCATCATGAACACGACCGAGGGCGCAGTAAAAGAATGACCGATCACTCCACAGCCGAAGACCCGAAGCAGCCGCTCCTGCACGACAGCGTCGTACAGGTCGCAGCTCCGACACAGGCGTGGTCCGACGGTGCCGGCGAAATGGGCGGCTCGCCCATCCATGGTTTCTACCATTCGGACGTCCGGATCATTCGCAGCCTCTCGCTGACCGCCGACTGGACCGCGCTCGAAGCGCTCAGCCGATCAGACGAGGGCAGCGCACTCTCGACGTTCGTCTCGCTGGCACGCGGGCTGGACGACGACACCGCGGATCCGCGGGTCCGGATCGAACGCCGGCGTGAGCTGGCGGAAGGTGTCATTCGCGAGCAGATCACGGTGATCAATGCACGCGAGGTCGAGGTCGAGACAGAACTCCGCCTCTCGCTTGCGGTCGACTTCGCCGACATGCAGACCATCAAGTCGGGTGCGCCCAGTCGCGCCGCGGATCTGGCGAGCAGTCCCATCGCAGAAGGGGCGCTCTTCGAAGCCGGCTCGGTCACCGCGTCCGTGACGGCGCCGGGGGCGCAGACCGCGCTCGCGGGTGACGCCCTGTCCGCCACGTGGCAGCTCCGCGTGCCCCCCGGCGGATCGGCGAGCGTGCAGTGGGCGGTCGCCGCGGAAGACGCGGCCGCGGTCGTCTCGGCGGCCGGCGGCATGGCGCCGTGGTCCGGCTTCCGCTCCCGGACGGACGATTCACGCCTCGGCGCGTGGCTCACGAATGCGCTCTCGGACCTCGACGGTCTTCGAATGGTCACGCGCCGGCTTCCCGCGGAACAGTTCCTGGCGGCCGGGGCCCCGTGGTTCTTCACCCTGTTCGGCCGCGACTCCATCTGGGCCGCTCGACTGCTTCTCCCGCTCGGCACGGAGCTCGCGGCTTCGACGCTGCGCGTCCTCGCGGCGCTCCAGGGCACACGCGAGGTCGCCGAGACGGCCGAACAACCCGGCAAGATCATGCACGAGCTGCGCCGCGGGGAGCTCTCCCTTCCGATCGAAGGCCTGACCCTCCCGCCGCTCTACTACGGCACGGTCGACGCGACCGCGCTGTGGGTCATCCTCTTGCACGACTCGTGGAAGTGGGGGATGCCCGACGAGGAGGTCATCGCACTTCTCCCGCACCTCGAGGATGCGCTCGCCTGGATGCGCGATTACGGCGACAGCGACGCTGACGGCTTCCTCGAATACGTGGACACCACCGGGCACGGGCTCGCGAACCAAGGCTGGAAGGATTCCGGCGATTCGATCCAGTGGCGCGACGGCCGCCTCGCCGAAGGTCCGATCGCCTTGTGCGAAGTCCAGGGCTACGCCTATCAGGCCGCGGTCGGCGGTGCCGAGCTGCTCGACAGATTCGGACGGCCTGGCGGCAGCGAATGGCGCTCCTGGGCGGCCGACCTCAAGGAGCGGTTCGCCGAGAAGTTCTGGATCGACGATCCCCGCGGCGCGTATCCGGCCGTCGCCCTCGACGCGGCCAAGCAACGTGTGGACACGGTGACCAGCAACATCGGGCACCTGCTCGGGACCGGCATCCTCGACGAGCGGGGGTCACGGCTGGTCGCGTCGCGGCTGGTGAGTGCCGAGCTCGCTTCCGGCTACGGACTGCGCACCATGTCGAGCGACTCGGCCGGGTTCTGGCCGCTCAGTTACCACGGCGGCTCCGTGTGGGCCCACGACACGGCCATCGCGATCCTGGGACTCGCGCGTTCCGGGTTCGCCGAGGAGGCCGCGGTTCTGATCGACGGGCTGCTGAGCGCGGCGGACGGCTTCGGTTACCGGATGCCCGAGCTGCACTCGGGCGATCGGTCGTCGGACTGGCGCTCTCCGGTGCCGTATCCGGCCGCCTGCCGGCCCCAGGCCTGGTCCGCTGCCGCCGCGGTTGCGGTCCTCACGGCCAGCCTCGGCCTCGACCCGGACGACGGTCGGCTGGACGTCCGCCCCCTCGTTGGCCGCGGGGCCATCGAAGTCGACGGCCTGCGTTTCGGCGGCCGATCGTTCGCTGTGTCGACGGATGCCGGCGGCGCCCTCGTGCACAGCACGCTCGATGCAAGCGACGTGACGGTGGCCGGCGCGGCTACAGTTGCGCCATGATCTGGCGAGCGATCACGCGACCGGCGCGGTTCGCACCGATGGTGCTCGCCTGCGGGCCGTAGCCGGCGAGGAAGATCCGAGGATCCTGCCACGCCGCTCCCGCCGCGACTGTCACGCCGCCGGCCTTCTCGCGGAGGCGGAGCGGCGCCAGATGACGGAGCTCCGGGCGGAACCCGGTCGCCCAGATGATGGCGTCGACCTCGGTGAAGGATCCGTCGGGCCACCGGACCCCGTTCTCCTCGACGGCACTGAACATCGGCCGCTCTACGAGAACACCGCGCTCGATCCCCGCCGCGATCCTCCGCGTGCGAGGGACTCCGGTTCCGCTCACGATGCTCGGCAGCGCCTGTCCGGAGCGCGCCGCGGCGTCCTGCATCGCCACGGCCGCGACGCCGCCCTCGACCGTCAGATCGGTCGTGTCCTTGAAATCGACCGGGCGACGGGTCGCCCACAGCAGTTCCGAGGCGAACGGCTCGAGTTCGAGCAGGAAGCCGATCGCGCTCGTGCCACCTCCGACGACGACGACCCGTTTTCCTGCGAACTCGTCTGCCGACTCGTACGTGCTCGTGTGCACTTGGCGGCCGCCGAACGTCGTCACGCCCGGATAGAACGGCACGAACGGCGCACCCCAGGTCCCTGTCGCATTGACGAGCAGCTGCGTCACGGTCTCACCGGCGGTGTGCTGCACGATCAGGTCGGCTCCGCGATTGACCGTGCTGAGCACCGTCACCGGCCGTTGAACGTCGAGCCCGAAATGTTCCTCGTAGCGCCGGTAGTAGCCGGAGACGATGTCCTTGGCCGGAAGAGACCGGTCCGCGGTATCGAAACTGATCCCCAACTCGGACATGCCGGGCAGGTCGTTCACCTTGTGCGCGCTCCCCAGACGGAGGGCATCCCAGCGGAATTGCCAGGCTCCGCCGGTTGATGGCCCTCGATCGAAGATGATGAAGTCGACTCCTGGCGTAAGCTCGAAACGTCGCAGATAATACGCAACCGCAAGGCCAGCTTGACCCGCGCCGATGATCACCACACGGGTGCTGACGTTGCTGGACGGCACGGTACTTCCCATCACGTTCTACTGCGAATGCACAACCGGGGTGAATGACCCCACATGCTAAACTAGTTGGTAGTTTTCACTGTTCCCTGTTTGGAATCCCGGGTCGCTAATCGTCCACCCGGACTGGCATCGTAAGGGGGTCACGCATGGGGCGCGGCCGTCAAAAAGCAAAGCACACCAAGATCGCGCGCGAACTCAAGTCCTTCAGCCCCGACGTGAACTACGAAGCCCTCGAGCGCGAGCTCACCGGTCACGGACACGACGAGCAGTACGCGAAATGGGCTGACGAGTACGAAAGCGACGACTTCGACGGTGACGAGGTGGACGCGGAGGAGAACGAGAAGAAAGCCCACTGGGGCTAGAGGAGCCACCCCTGCGCCGACGCCGCTCGAACGGCGTCGGATCTGTTGCGGGCACCCGTCTTCCCGATCGCACTCGACAGATGGTTGCGAACCGTCCCCTCGGAGAGGTGCAGTTCTCGCGCCAGTTCGCTGATGCTGGCCCCAGATGCCGCGACACGGAGCACTTCGGTCTCGCGCGCAGTGAGCGGGGAGACGCCGGATGCGAGCGATTCCGCGGCGAGCGTGGGATCGACGACACGGAACCCACCCGCCACCCGCCGCACGGCCTCGGCCAACCGGTCTGACGGCGTGTCCTTCACCACGAATCCGCTCGCACCGGCTTCCATCGCACGGCGCAGGAATCCCGGACGACCGAATGTGGTCACGATCATGGAACGGCAGTGCGGAAGTGCCCGGCTGAGCTCCGCGGCGGCAGCGATGCCGTCCATCCCGGGCATCTCGACATCGAGAAGCGCAACGTCCGCGAGACTCGCACGAGCCGCTTCGACGACTTCGTCGCCCCGCCCGACCTGCGCGACCACCTGCAGGTCGGGTTCGAGGTTCAGCAACGCGGCGAGCGCACCCCGGACGAGCGATTGGTCATCCGCTAGAAGGAGCCGGATCTGAGGACGGTCCTCCGCGGGTCCACCCGTCTCCAGCGTCACGCGCGACTCCCGCCGGCCTCGAGGAAGAAGCCGCCGCCGTCGCGCGGGCCGAACCGGATCAGGGCACCGTAGTCCGCGGCACGCCGTCCGAGACCGTCGAGCCCGCTTCCGCTGACCCGGGCCCGACCGATCTCGGCGCCCGACGTGCTGACGCCGTCGCGCTGACATCCACGTCCGTCGTCCTCAACACGCAGGGACTCGCGGGTCAGAGTCACCCAGCAGTTCTGCGCTCTGGAATGCCGGATCACGTTCGTGACCCCCTCTCGGAGCACCCAGCCGAACAGTTCCCGGAACCGCGGGTCGACGGATTCGCCATTGCTCGGAAGGTGTGCCTTCACGCCCGCCGCCGCCAGCGACGCCTGCGCCACCGCCAGCTCGGTCGAGAGACTCATCTCCCGGTATCCGGCCACCGCGGCGCGAAGGTCTGCGAGAGCGGAACGACTGAGTCTCTCGATGTCGGCGATCTCGCTCTCGGCAGCATCCGGATCGAGCTTCACGAGGCGGCGGGCCAGTTCTGACTTGACGGTGACCACCGTCAGCGAATGGCCGAGAACGTCGTGCATGTCACGCGAGAAACGCGCACGTTCCTCGACGACCGCGAGGCGTGCGATCTCCCCCTGGGCCTGCCTGAGCTCCCTGACGGCCCGGATCTGCTGGTTCATCCCGAACATCATGGTGGACACCGAGAACGTGACGATGGACGAGAAAGCGGCCGCGTCGGCGAACCCCGTCGCGAACCCGTACGCGAGCGGCACCGCCGTCATGGCGCCGACGATGGGAGCCACTATCCACACTTCTTCGAAGATCACGACGGCGACGACTGCGACGAGGACCCAGATCCAGAAGGTCGAGTATCCGATCAACGGGAAGAACACGAACGAGTAGAGCAGGTAGACGCCGAACGCGATCAATCGGTCCCGTCGCGGTGTTGCCCAGACGAGCGGCGGGATGAACGCGAATCCCGCGAACAGCGGGATCAGGAGGACCGTGGTCACGATCCGGTTCGCGAGCGACCCCCCGTCCGACCAGATCGTGTAAAGGCTGAACCCTTGGTAGCACAGGCCGATCGCCGCGCCGAAATACCAGCCACGGGCGTTCCGGTTCCGTGCACTCGCGAAGGCTCGGGCCCACCACGCCCGCCAGCCCGGGAATCGATCCGCCGCTTCGGCATCGGCTCCCGTATCTCGCGCAGTCGCACCGGAGACGAGGTCCATGTCAGCCACTGTAGACCGGTCCGTGGCCGGCCGAATGGCCCCGGACCGGTCCACCTCGCGCTCGGCATGCCCCCCGGTAGCTGAGCTGGTACGGGTGTCAACTGCGCGCGGCATCTCGCCGATACCTCCAGATTATGAACCCGCCGAGCACTACAGTCCAGGCCGCGAGCACAATGGCCGGCGTGAGGGCGTCCCCCGAAAGGTGTGCTCCCATCTGGCCGATCCGGTTGAGCCAGTACGACGGGACGATCTTTCCCACGTTCGACACCCATGCCGGGAAGATCTGCAGAGGAATCCAGAGCCCTCCGAGCAGTGAGAAGATCAGGAAAACCGCGGTGAACAGCGGTTGTGCGTAGTCGGGTTTGGCGAACTGACCGATCAGGATCGCGACGAGGGAGAACGGGATGACGCCGAGCCAGATGGCGCCGCAGGCCGCGATCCAATTCAGGGCACCCAGGTCGGGATGGAACGAGACGATCGAGATGAGGGTGATGATCACGATCGCCGCCAGTGCTGCGATCATGGCCGTAACCACCTTGGAGACGAGGTAGCCGCTCCCGGTCAACGGGGTGATCCGCAACTGCCGGTTCCAGCCGATCGACCGTTCGAGCACGATGTTGAAGGACTGCGACAGCGCCGCGATCATCCCTCCGTATGCCGCCATCTGGATCGTCGTGACGACGATCCACGGAAGATGCGTGACCGGGTCGACGGCGCCGCCCGCTCCGTATGCACCGCCGAAGGCGAACAGCATCACGACCGGGACGGCGAGGCTGAAGATCAGCGCGCGAGCATTCCTGAGCTGCCGTGCCGTTTCCAGTCTGATGTAGGTGATGCTCATGACAGGGTCCTTTCGGGGGAGGCGGCCTCGGTCAGGGCGAGGAACGCGTCATCCATGGTGTGGGAGGTGACCTCGATGTCGTGCAGGTCGTCGTAGCGCGTCAGCAGACAGCGAAGGGTCGCGTCGGACTCGTCGCTGACGATGGTGAGCTGTCCGCTGCGGTGCTCCACCGAGCGCACGCCCGGAAGCTCGTAGATTCCCGCGACGACGTCCGTGGTGAGCGGGAATCCCGCGTTGGCCCGGATGCGACGCCCGGACACGATCGCCTTGACCTCGTTGGGGCTGCCGTCGGCGACGATCCGGCCGCCGGCAAGCATGACGATCCGGTCGGCGAAGGAGTCCGCCTCATCCAGGTAGTGGGTCGCGAACACGACCGTCCTGCCCTGGGAGGTGAACTCCTGCATCGACTGCCAGAACGTCCGGCGGGCCTCGACATCCATGGCGGCGGTCGGCTCGTCGAGGATCAGCAGATCCGGGTTGGAGACGACGGCCACGGCGAACCGGGCCCGCTGCATCTGGCCGCCGGAGAGCTTGCTGACCTTCTGCTTCGCGATCTCGGTGCAGCGCGCCCGCTCGAGCGCCTCCTCCACGGAGAGTGGATGCTTGTGCACGCTGGCGATGAGCGCGACGGACTGGGCGACGGTCAGGTTCGGGAGCAGTGCCCCGCCTTGAAGCATCGCCCCCACGCGCCCGTTCTCGATCGCGGTGCGCGGGTCGCCGCCGAACAGGGTGGCCGCTCCGGTGGTCGGATGGATCAGCCCGAGCGCGACGTCGATCGTCGTGGACTTCCCGGCGCCGTTCGGGCCGAGGAGTGCGACGACTTCGCCGGACTCGATGCTGAGGTCGATGTGATCGACCGCGTGGATTCGACCGAACGTCTTCGACAGGCCGGTCAGCTGTATGGCAGGTGGTTGATTCACTCTTTCAGCATGCCGACCGGCTGGGTCGGATGCTCACGACGCCGATCACGATTCCGCCGTGACAAATGTCACGCTGTTCGGTCGGCCGACGGCCGCGAGGTGCGTGTCAGTCCCGGTACGAGCCCACGAGGCGTACGGCGCCGCCGCTGACGCCCTTGGCCTCCGTCACGAAGCCGTCCAGGTCTCGCGATTCCACGGTCACCCGACCGGCGACCCACGCCTGGACCCCGTCGGCGATCAGGCTTTGCACCACTCCCGGCGCCGCTTGCGCCGAGACCACTGCGAACATCCCGATGCCGAGGTTCCAGGTGCCCTCGCTCGATTCCAGACTGGAGCCGGCGATGTCGCTCAGGAGCCGGAAGACGGGCTGAGGCGACCATGTCCCGCGATCGATCTCGACCCAGCTCCCCTCGGGGAGCACCCGCGCGAGGTTCGCCGCGATGCCGCCGCCGGTGACGTGACTGAGAGCATGGATCTCGTTGCGGAACTCCGGCCGGTCGATCAGGTGCAGGACAGGGCCCGTGTAAAGCCGGGTCGGCTCGAGCAGCACCTCGCCCACCACGCCCCCGAAGTCGTCGGAGCGCTCCGAGTATCCGATCCGCGCGGTGCTGAGGATGCTGCGCACCAGAGAGAAGCCGTTGGAGTGAAGTCCAGATGAGGCGAGCGCGATGACGATGTCGCCGCCGCGCACCCGGTCGGCGCCGAGGACGCTGTCCGCTTCGACCGCTCCCACCGCCGCGCCCGCCACGTCGTAGTCGTCCGGGCCGAGAAGCCCGGGGTGCTCGGCGGTTTCGCCGCCGACCAGCGCGGTTCCCGTCTCGCCGCACGCGCGGGCGATGCCGGACACGATCTCGGCGATGCGCTCGGGGACGACTTTGCCGCACGCGATGTAATCCGTCATGAACATCGGACGGGCGCCGACCACGATGATGTCGTCGACCACCATGCCGACGAGGTCCTGCCCGATCGTGTCGTGCTTGTCGAGCGCCTGGGCGATCGCGATCTTCGTGCCCACGCCGTCGGTCGAGGTGGCGAGAAGCGGATGCCGCAGCTCCTTGAGCTCGGCGACGTCGAACAGCCCGGCGAACCCGCCGACACCGCCCAGCACCTCCGGCCCGTGCGTGCGCGAGACCGCGTCCTTCATCAGCTGAACGGCGAGGTCGCCGGCCTCGGTGTCCACTCCGGCCGCGCGATAGGTCTCCGAGGAATCGCTCACCCTGCCAAGCCTAGCGGCGCAGCCGGGTTCGGTCTCCGCCCGGTCAGCCGACGCCGTCCGCCCACCCGACCGGGATTCCGAGGAAACTCGTCGAGTCCGGCGTCGTCGTGTATGCGACCCCGATCGCTGCGATCGCGTCGATTCCGCTGCCCGCTTCGGCCACCGTGTAGGCCCACGCCCGCGTGTCCTCGGGTTTACGCGTGACGTCGACCGCGATCCAGATCTGGTCGGGCACGACGTCGTGGAGGATGCTCGCATACTGCTCGGCATCGCCGGGAGCCTGCCCGACTCCGATCGCGACGATCGTAGAACCGCCTCGGCGCACTCCGTCCGCGCGCGACTGCACCGCCTCGCGGCGGGTGCCGACGTGACGGGTGCCCGGGCGGCCGATCGTGCCGGCGACACCGATCTCGACGCTCGGGTGGGCGACGGCCATCGCCTGCGCCACCGCAAGCGGGTCGTCGCGCAGCCCGAAGACGAAGACGAGGTCACCGGGCTGGGTTGCCAGCGAAGGCGCCTGCCGCGTCGGCAGCATCATCGGCTCCGGACGACGCCGTGGCGGCGGAATCGGCCCGTTGGCGCGCTCGTCGGCGGCGGCATATGCCGCCGCACCGACCTCGTGCTCGTCGAGGAGCTCCTGCAGGACCTCGCCGAATTCGTCACGACGCGGGCGCCGTGACGCGGTCAGCGCGGACGTCCCGTCCAGCTCGCCCGCCGTGCTCGACCGCTCGGCGAGGACGTTGGACGGCGCACGGGCACCGGGAGCGGGTTCGCGCTCGTCGGCACCGGGCGAATCCGCGCCGCGGCTTTGCCTCAGCTCGAGTTCCGCCGCATCGGCGTCGTCGATCAGGTGGGCGATCGCGTCCGAGGGCGCGAGATCGTGGACTTCCGGCTTGGGCCGGGAACCGCTAAGCGGCCAGAGTCTGGGTGCCAACGCGAATCACTCCGATCGTTTCGATGGTGGCCGCAGCTTGCGTGGCCTCGGTGTAGGACAGGATGGGGAGCGCGGACGCCTGGGGGGCCGCGAGTTTCCGGACCGCAGGGCGCAGCTGGGGAGCGCAGACGAGAACGGCTCCCTCGTGCTCGGTCGCGGTGGTCCGGATGCTGGTGAGGACCTGCTCCAGAGTGTTCGGGTCGAGCACGATCTGTGACCCTCCTTCGCCGAGCCGCAGGCCTTCGAGCATCGACTGTTCGAGGGACGGCGTGAAGGTGATGACGCTGAGCTTCCCGTCCTCGGCGTACTTTGTCGACAGTGCCGCGCCCAGGGATTGGCGCGCAGACTCGATCAGCCCTTCCGGCTCGGTCGACACCTTGGCGCGCAGTGTGAGCGCTTCGAAGATCCTGCCGAGGTCGTTGATCGCGACGTGCTCGACGAGAAGCCCTTGGAGCACCCTCTGGATCTCCGCGAGGCTGAGCAGGCCCGGCGTCAGCTCCTCGACCGCGGACGGGTTCACCCGTTTCACGCTGTCGGTCAGCACGCGAACGTCTTCGCGGGTGAGGAGCCGGGCCGCATTGTTGCCGACCACGGACGACAGGTGCGTCACCACCACCGAGACCCGGTCGATGACGGTCGCGCCGGCCATCTCCGCGTTGTGACGCATCTCGGCCGGCACCCATTTGGCGGTGAGGCCGAAAACCGGTTCGACCGTCTCGGTCCCGGCCAGGGACTTCAGGTTGTCGCCGAGTGCGAGCACCTTTCCGCGCGGCGCGGTGCCGCGTCCCGCCTCCACTCCGGATACATAGATGACGTAGGTCGAGGGCGGCAGCTCGCCGTTGTCACGGGTCCGCACCGGCGGGACGACCACCCCGAGCTCGAGAGCCAGTTTCCGTCTGAGCGCGCGGACGCGGCCCAGGAGATCGTCCGATCCGCCTGAAACGATGTCGATCAGGTCCGGTGCGAGCTGGATCTCCAGAGGATGGACCCTCATCTGCGTCAGCAGGTCCTCAGTGGTGTCGACGCCGCCCGTGGTCTTCTCCGCGACGGCCCTCGCCTTGTCCGCCGCGACTTTCTTCGCGGCCTGTGCCTTGATCCGTTGCGAACCCCAGATCAGCAGCGCGCCGATCAGCACGAACGGGATCTTGGGCATTCCGGGGATGAGCGCGAGGACGATCGCCGCGCATCCTGCGATCAGGAGGGCGTTGCGCGACTGGCTGAGCTGTGCGCCGGCCTGCGTGCCCATGTCGGAGTCGGCCCCGGACCTTGTGACGATCATGCCCGTGGAGACGGCCATCAGAAGTGCCGGGATCTGCGCCGTCAGGCCGTCACCGATGGTGAGGATCGTATACTTGCTCATCGCATCGGTGATCGACATGCCGTTCTGGATCATGCCGATCGCGATCCCGCCGACCACGTTGATCATGATGATCAGCACACCGGCGATCGCGTCACCCTTCACGAACTTCGACGCGCCGTCCATCGCACCGTAGAAGTCGGCCTCTGCGGCGACATCGGCGCGTCTCTCGCGCGCCTGTTTATCGGTTATCAGCCCGGCGTTCAGGTCGGCGTCGATGGCCATCTGCTTTCCGGGCATCGCGTCAAGGGTGAAGCGCGCGCCGACCTCGGCCACGCGCTCGGCGCCCTTGGTGACGACGACGAACTGGATGACGACCAGGATCAGGAACACCACCGCACCGATGATGATGCTCCCGCCGACCGCGACCTGACCGAACGTCTCGATCACCTGGCCCGCGTATCCCTGCCCGAGCACCAGCCTGGTGGAGGCCACGTTCAGCCCGAGTCGGAACAGGGTCGCAATGAGGAGGATCGAAGGGAACACCGAGAAGTCGAGCGGCTTCTTGGCGAACATCGTCGTCAGCAGCACGACGAGCGCGAACACGATGTTCACGGTGATGAGCGTGTCGAGCACCCAGGCGGGCACCGGCACGACGAGCAGAAGGATGATTCCGACGACCCCGAGCGGGACCGCGACCAGGGGAAGGTCCTTGATCTTCACGATTCCTCACTGCTCCTGACGACTCTGGCCCGGCTCAGGCCGGGATGCGAAGGGAATGAATACATACGTGGCTCCTTCATCTGGCCGCTGCCGGCGTGGGCGCGGCGGATGGGCGGGGACGTGGACGCGGAGCCGGCACCGTGTAGACATCGTTCAGCGATGCTCCGCGCTTCTTAAGCGCCATGACGAATGCCAGCACCTGAGCGACCGGGGTGAAATGCTCGACCGGGATCTCGTGGCCGAGCTCGCACTGCTTGTAGAGCGCGCGGGCCAGCGGGATGTCCTGGACCATCGGGACTCCTTGCAGCACAGCTTCTTCGCGGATACGCGTCGCCACCAGGTCGGCGCCCTTCGCGACCAGCCGAGGCGCCGACTTGCCCGGCTCGTAACGCAGGGCGACGGCGACGTGGGTCGGGTTGACGATCACGACATCCGCGTCGGCGATCGCGCCGATCATCCGCGATCGGCTCATCGCCAGCTGCCGGCTGCGCCGGTGGGCGCGGAGCAGCGGATTGCCTTCCGTGCTCTTGTTCTCGTCCGTGACCTGGCGCTTGGTCATCCTGGATGCCTTCCGGTTCCGTCGGATCACCACGAAGACGTCGAGTCCGGCGAAGACCAGCCCGGCACCGATCGCCATGCGCAGAAGGGTCCACGCGCCCGACTCGGCGGATGCGATGAGTGCCTGGATGCTCAGGCCGCCGGACTGCAGCAGGATGGGAATCCAGGCCTCCATCACCATGTAGAAGCCGACACCGACCAGCAGAGCCTTGGTCAGCGTCTTGATCCCTTCCCAGCCCGCCCTCGGGCCGAAGATCCGCTTCAGCCCGTTGAGCGGGTTGAACTGCTCGAACCGGGGCTGGAAGCGCCGCATGTGAATGCCGCCCTGGGCGACCGTGGAGACGATGATCGCGAGGGAGACGACGAGGAGGATCGGCCAGACCGTGTTGCAGACGGACTGGAATCCGCTGGCCAGAGCACCGAGCGCACTGTTCGTCGTGGGGTTGGCGATCACGTACTGGATGTTGAAGAGCTGGGCTTCCGCAGCCGACTGGGCTCTGCTGACCGTGGCCGGGATCATCACCGCGCCCGCACCGACCGAGACCCACGCCGAGAGATCGCGCGAGTGCTGCAGCATGCCCTTGGCGCGCACCTCTTTGAGGTGCTTCTCGGTGGCCTGTTCCGTGCGTTCCTGTGCGTCGGACATCAGCCCCCCGCAATCAGCTGGCCGGCCTGGTTGGCCAGGGTCTCGACGAAGGCGGGCAGCGCGACGAAGCTGATCGCCGCGAGGACGATGGCGATCAGCGCGAAGGCCGGCGGCCCCATGGTGTAGGCGTTCAGGGCCGGCGCGACCCGGGACAGAAGGCCGAGCGCGACGTTGGCGAGGAACAGGACGACGATGATCGGGCCCGCGATCTGCAGTGCGGCGATGAGCAGTTGAGTGATCGACTCGGTGAGCGTCGGGGCGACGGAGGACAGGTTCACCAGCACGGTCAGCGGCACCGCTTGGAAGGAACGGACCAGCCCCCCGATGACGAGCTGGTATCCGTCGGATGCGAAGAGGAGGGCGAGCGCCGTCATCTGGTACAGCCGCGCGAACTGGGCACCGTCGACCTGCGCCTCGGGGTCGTACTGCTGCGCTGCCTGGAACCCGCCGAATTGATCCAGCAGACCACCGGCCGTCTGGATGGCCGCGAATGTCACGTAGACCAGGAACCCGAGGATGGCACCGGTGGTCGCTTCGATCACGATGTCGATCAGGAAGGGTCCCGTGGCACTCGAGATGTGGGCTGTCGACACGTTCGGCGCGATCACCATGGCGAGGACGATCGACAGGCCGGCCTTCAGCTGCATCGGAAAGCTCGTATAAGAGAACGGCGGCGCGATCACGAGGAACACGGCGATCCGCACCGAGATCAGCGCGACCGCCTCGATGTAACCCTGATCGATGGGGATGTTCATCCGCCGGAGCTGCCGATCAGCGTCGGGATCTGGGCGACCAGCTGCTGCGTGTACGTCACGATGTCGCTGATCATCCAGTTGCCGCACACCATGAGCGCGAGTGCCACGGCAAGAGCCTTCGGGACGAACGAGAGCGTGACCTCCTGGATCTGGGTGATCGACTGCAGCAGGGACACGGCGAAGCCGACGATGAGCGCGGTGATCACGATCGGCGCCGCGAGCTTCGCGACCTCCCACAGGGCCTGTGCCCCGATGTTCAAGACTGCGCTGGTATCCACGGCCCGCTCCTACTTATAACTCGACACGAGCGATTGAATGATGAGCCCCCAGCCGTCGACGAGCACGAAGAGGAGGATCTTGAACGGCAAGGACACCATCACCGGGGGCAGCATCATCATGCCGAGCGACATGAGGCCGGCCGACACGACGAGGTCGATGACGAGGAACGGGATGTAGAGGACGAAGCCGATGATGAAGGCACTGCGGAGCTCGGAGATCACGAACGCTGGGACCAGAGTCAGGAACGGCACCGTTTTCGGACTCGACGGGTTCGCCCGGCCCGCGGCGCGCGTGATCAGAGCGATGTCCTCCTGGCGCGTGTGACCGGTCATGAACGACCGCAGCGGTGCTTCGGCGGCGGTGACCGCGCCCCCGAAACCGATGTGGCCGGCCAGGTACGGCTGCACGGCATGGTTGTAGATGTCCGTGATGGTCGGACCCATGATGAAGAGGCTCAGGAACAGCGCGAGACCGGCGAGGACCTGATTCGGCGGGATCGACTGCATCCCGAGTGCGTTGCGCGCCATCGACAGGACGACGAAGACTTTGGTGAAGGACGTCATCATGATCAGCATCGCGGGCGCGATCGACAGGAGCGTGATGCCGAGGATGGTGACGATCGCGTCGGCGGGCTTGCCGTTCGGTCCGTTGATCGAGATGGTCGAACTCGAGCCGGACGGGCCGGTCGGCGCTGCTGGAGCGGTCGGCGTCGTCACCGCGGCGTGAGCAGCACCGCCGGTCAGCAGAACGATGGCCGCGATGGCGACGAGGATCAACGCCGCCACGACGAGTGGCCGCAGCAGGCGCGAGTGGCCGGCCGAACGCCGTGCCCGGTCGTCGAGGACTATTGCGGCCAACGCGGTCCCCTCAGCGATTTCGCCGCCTGCTTCCACGTCTCGAGAGAGATGATCGAGCCCGTGAATCCCCGGAAATCGGGATGCATCCCTGTCGCCTGGGAGGCGACGACCGCGGTGCCGGCCGTGGCCACCTGTTCGGGCTCGTCGGTTGCCGCGAGCACGTCTGCGAATTCCCGGGCGCTCGCCGGTGCGCTCGGCGGGGCCGCCACGACGACCGCTTCCTGCGCCTCAGCGCTCTGCAACACCGATACCCCGTGCTCTGTCACGCCGAGCACGAACCGGGTGTCATCCACATCGACGATGACCAGGTTCGCCTTGGAGCCGAGGGACTTGCGCGCGACGAGCTTGATCGGAGACGAAGTCTTGCGCTTCGCCGTCCATCGCACGGACTTCCGCTGGACGAACCAGAGCAGTCCGACGACCACGCCGAGCGAGACCAGGACGCGCAGAGCGAGGAGGACGGTGTCCACGATCAGACGAGCTCGTCGGCCGTGTCGAGGATCTGGGTGATCCGGACTGCGTAATCCTGATCCACCACGACGATCTCGCCGCGCGCGATCATGCGTCCGTTGAGCATGATGTCCGCCGGGGACCCTGCCGAACGGTCGAGCTCGATCACCGCACCCGGCTCGACTGCCAGAACGTCGCGGACCGACATCCGGGTGCGCCCGATCTCGACGGTCAGAGCCATCTCGACGTTGGAGATCCGGCCGAGCTTTCCCGCGACGTCCGCCAGCGGGATGGGCCCGGCTGAGAGCGTCGGGATCGCCCGGATCGCGAACCAGGCCACGGCGACGCCTTGCGGGTCGCTGACCTCGAAGGTGAGGGAATCGGGGTCGGTGAACAGCTCCGCTGCGTCCGTGGCGGTGGCGTCCCCGAGGACACCCGCTCCGAGCTGTTCCGCGGCCGTGACGAGGAGGGGCCGGAGGAGGTCGGCGATCCCGACGCCGACCTTCCCTCCGGCCTCACCGAGTGCGGAATCAGGATCCGCGAGGGCGACCGCGAGATCCGCCGAGGGGGCTCCGACGAATCTCGCGATCACGGCATTGGCAACCGCTTCCGGAGCGGCGTCGCCGTCCTTCCTGCGATTGACCGACAGTGTGCCGGCGAACAGCGGCGCGGACGCCAGCGTGTTCGCAGCGGCGACATACGCATTGTTGGTCATCTTCTACTCTTCCTCCGGGTTTGTGACGACGACGGCCAGACGCGACCGATTCGCGCCGACGGCGGCGGCGGCGATGGCGTGTCCTCCGACCGTTACTTCCAAGGGACGATGGCTCGGGTGCGCGGTCCGGATCACATCGCCGACCCGCAGGCCGAGCACGCGTGCGGGCTTGACGTGTACCGGCGACAGCCGCGCGGACACCTCGACCGGCACCTGGGCGAGCTGCGCGTGCAAGAGCTGCTTGGCGTTCTCCACCGGAACGGTCGGGTTCGCCTCGCCCAGCTGTGCGAGCAGAACGCGGGCGGGCAGCGCCACCGTCGCCTCCGCGCCGTGCTCCCCGACGCGAATCGTGAACCTCGCGATGATCATCAGTTCCGAGGTCGGGGCCGCCTGCGCGAACTGGGAGTGGTACTGGATCGCGTCGACATTGATCATGTTCGGGAGCACCGGGCCGAGCGAATACTTCAGGTCTTCGAGGGCGTCGTCCATCAACCGTCGTATGAGCGCGTGCTCGATCGGAGTGAAAGTCCGGTCCACCGGCTCGACCCGGCGGGTTCCGCCGAGCATCGCGTTCACCCAGATCAGCGCCGATCCGGTAGGGAACTGCAGGACACCTCTCGGCTCGCAGTCCGACAGCGTGCACAACACCATCGAAGTGGTAGGCGGGAGCCCCGACGCGTACTCGTCGTAAGTGAGCATGAGGACCTGTTCGCAGGTCACCTGGGAGAGCACGCGGACCTTGGCGGTCAGCTGCGTGCCCCACTGGCGCGCGAACGTCTCGAACGCCAGCTCGAGGATGCGCGAATGCTCACGCGCCAGCGTCAGAGGACGACGGAAGTCGTAGAGACGCGGCTCGGCGGCCTCACGCGTGGTCTTCTCCTGGGTGATCATGTCATTGCCCTCCGGCTTCCGAGGTCGTCGCGGACACCGAGGCGCCCTCCTCTTCGGAGAGGACCTTGGGGATCAGGTCGCGGACCTGTTCCGTCTGGCCGTCGAGCACGACCACGTCGACCCGGCGCTCCTCGGCCATGTCGGACGGCGTGCTGCCCTGCGCCGCGGCCTGCGCGGATCCGTAGCTGACGGCGTCGAGGCGCGTAGCGGCGATCCCCGCCTGCTGGGACAGCTCCTGCAAGACGCTGAGCGCGCGCGCGGACGCAAGCTGCCAGTTGTTGTCATACGGCGGCCCCGGCGGCCGGGCGTCGGCGTGACCCTCGATCGAGAGGTTGTAGCTCGTCGGTCCCAGAATCGGGCCGATGGTGTTGACGATCTGCGTCGCGACCGGTGTCAGAGCGGCCAGGTTCGAGTCGAAGAACGTCTGATCGCCGACCAGCCCGATCGTCAGACCGCGCGCATCGATCGTGTACGACACCGAGCTCTGCAGTCCCTGCGCGGTCAGCGACGCATTGATCTCCGCCTCGAGCTTCTGCAGGTTGGTGACTTCGATCTTCGCCAGGTCGAGCGGTGTGGGGGTGGTGACGTTCTTCTTGTTCACGTCCGCGGGAGGGACGACGATGCCCTTCGCCGTGTCCACCTTCTGCGACTTCACGACACCGAACCCGGTCTGCAGAGAATTCTTGAGCTCGTCGAACTTCTTCGCATTGATGCTCGACATCGCGAAGAGGACGATGAAGGTGCACATGAGGACGGTGACCATGTCCATGTAGGACGCCATCCAGCGCTCCTCGTTGACATGCCCTTCTTCTTTGCCCCCACGACGAGAGCGACGATGATCGCTTCTCACGTGCCGACCGGTTCCTTGTTCTTCTGCGATGCGGTCTGCTTCTCTTTGCGCGCAGGGATCATCGCGCTCAGACGCTCGCCGAGGACGCGTGCAGATGTCCCGGACTGGATCGCCAGGACGCCTTCCAGCACGATCGCCTTGCGCTCGGATTCGAGATCGCACAAGCGGGTGATGCGGCTCCCGAGGGGCAGCCAGATGAAGTTGGCGGACAGCAGCCCCCACAGGGTGGCGACGAACGCGCTCGCGATCATCGGTCCGAGCGCGCCGGGCGTCGACAGGTTGGCGAGGACGTGGGTCAGCGAGACGACCGTCCCGATGATGCCGACCGTCGGCGCGTACCCGCCGAGAGCGGTGAAGTACTTCGCGGATGTTCGGTCCCGCGTCTCGCTCGTGGCGATCTCATCCGTCAGCATGACGCCGAGATCTTCCGAATCCGTGCCGTCGGCGACGCCCTGCAATGCGGTGGACAGGAACGGATCGTCCAGGCCCTCCGCTTCGCTCTCCAGCGACAGCAGGCCGTTGTGCCTGGCAAGATCGGCGAGCTGGATCAAGCGGTCGATGGTTCCTTCGAAGTCCGGACGCCGGCCCCGGATCGCCGGCACGATCGATTTGAACGCCGTGATCGCGTCGGTCAGCGTCGAGCCGGCGAGTCCGACGGCGATCGTCGCGCCGAACACGAGGATCATCGGGCCGGGAAGCAGAAGTGAGGCCGGGCTCGAGTGCTCGATGAAGACCATGGCGAGGAGGGAGCCGAAAGCGCCCACCAGGCCGATGATCATTGCGAGGTCCATGGTCAGATCCCTCCGGACACCGCGCCGACAGAGACGGCGGAAGATGCACTCGCGAGGGCGAGGACGCGTGCGCGATAGGAGGCGATCAGTTCGATCAGCTCGCCGACGGGTTCGCGCACGACGTAGCGCACACCGTCGACCATCGTGATCGTCGAATCCGGATCGGCGGTGATGCGCTCGATCAGGTCCGGATTGACCGCGAATTGACTGTTGTTAAGCTTCGTCACCATAATCATGGGCGCGTACTCCAGGGATAGTGTTGCGACCGAACCCCCGGAGGGGTTCAGATGGTCACTATCGGCATGTTTGCGCGGCGCGTTAGCGTTCGCCCATGTCGATCCGAGGGCCGCGCAGGCGTGCACACGCCGCGGACGACAGACGTGCACACGCTGCCGACAGCAGAAGGCCCACGCAGAGATCGGCGCGCGACAGCCTGAACTCGCTGTCGCGCGCCGATCGGACCACAGGGGTCAGTTCTGCTTGAGGCTGATGAGCTCCTGGAGGACATCGTCCGAGGTCGTGATGACGCGGGCCGAAGCCTGGAACGCGCGTTGCGCGACGATCAGGTTGGTGAACTCCTGCGAGAGGTCGACGTTCGAGCCCTCGAGTTCGCCGGACGAGATGGTGCCGAGACTGCCCTCGCCGGCCGTGCCCAGCTCTGCGACTCCGGAGTTCGAGGTCGATACGTAGTTCGAGTTGCCCACGTTCTCCAGTCCCGACGGGTTCGAGAAGTTCGCGAGCGCGATGCGGCCGATGGCCTCCTTGGTGCCGTTCGAGAACGATCCCTCGATCGTGCCGTCCTGGCCGATGGTGAAGGACTGCAGGGTGCCCGCCGCGCTTCCGTTCTGACCCGAGAGGTTGGCTGATGTGGTCCCCGCGAAACCGCTGACCTGCGAGAGGTCCACGGTGATCCCGCCGACCGTCATGGTCTGGCCGCCGGTGATCGCGCCGTCCGAGAAAGTCATCGTGTCGGTCCCGGTCGATCCGCCCGGACCGGTCGCGGCCACGGTCCACCCGCCCGTGCCGTCCGCCGTGAAAGTCAGCGACAGGTCGCTCTCGTTGCCCGATGCGTCGTAGACGGGGATCTCACTGTTGATGGCGGTTCCGGCAGTGGCATCGGACGGGAGGTTCCCGGTCACCGTCGCCGCGGTCGACGTCACGGCCGGGGACATCGCTGACATCGGGAGAGCCAGGTTCCCTGGTGTCGTGCCGGTGTTGACCACACCGTTGGTCGCGCTCCACCCTTGGGCGATCGCTCCGTCCGGCGAGACGAGATTGCCGTTGCCGTCCAGTGTGAAGTCACCGGCACGCGTGTACTCCGTCTGGCCGCCGACGTTCACCACGAAGAAACCGTCGCCGTTGATCATCATGTTGGTGTCGACGCCGGTGTTCTCGGCAGCGCCTTCGGTGAAGTTCGTGTCGACACTCGCGACGCGGACGCCGAGCCCCACTTCGGCGGGGTCCGTGCCACCCGTGTTGGTCCCGGGCGCTGACGCCTCGCCCAGCATCTGGGACAGCGTGTCCTCGAATTCGACCGAGTTCGCCTTGTAACCGGTCGTGTTCACGTTGGCGATGTTGTTGCTGACCACGTCGAGCATGGTCTGTTGAGCCTGAAGACCGGAAACGCCGGAGTCGAGTGAGCGGAGCATGGGAGGCCTTTCGTCGGATGGAGCGAGGTTGGAGAGGATGTCGCGGGTGGAGAACGTCAGCTTCCTGAAGTCCCTGATCCGGAAGAGCCGGATCCTGTCGAATCGGTTGAACCGGTACCGGATGTGGACGCTGATTGCGTGATGCCGAGAATCGCGCCGAGCGCCACCGGTTGACCACCGATGGTGACCGTCGGCGACGTTCCGACGAACGAGACGGCCGTGGCCACGCCGCTCGCCGGCTCGCCGCTGCTGTTCTCGTAGAGCACGGTCTGGCCGAGCAGCGACGCCGCCGTGGACTGCATCTGCAGCGCAAGAGAGGAGTCGGTGTCCGACTGCACCTGGGTGAGCTCCTGCATCATGCCGAGCTCCGTCGTCTGCTGCACCATCTCCGACGAGTCCATGGGCTGGGTCGGATCCTGGTTCTGCAACTGGGCGATCAGCAGGTTCATGAAGTCCTGAGTACTCAGCGTCTGATCCGGCACAGAGGTCTCAGGGGTCGCATACAGCGAGGTCGGGGTCGGCGAGGTGGTCGAGCCGACGGAGTCAACCATTGACACGTCATTCTCCTTCAGGGTCAGACAAGGACGTCGAGCACGTGTTCGCCCGAGGGTCGTGGTGCGGTCGTTGCAGTGGTGGCGTCCTGCCGGTCGTCGCGGAGACCGCGGCGAGTGCCGTCCGATGGCGTGTTCCAGTTGTGCTGGTCCTGTCTTTCACTATCGGCACCCGGAGCGTTCCGGTCAGAGACGTCGACGGATCCGCCCCCGGCGGACTGGTTCAGATCCTTTCGAAGGTCCGGCAGGATCTGCTTGATCGCGTCGCGCGAATCGTCGTTCGGCGCGAAGAGCTCGATACGGACGCCGCTGTCGCTCACGTGCGCCTGCACCGTCACCGGACCCAGATCGTCGGGGGCCACCCGCACCGACAGGATGTGCTCACCGGCCCCGGACTGGCTGAGCGTGATGATCGGCTGAGCGAGCTGCTGCTGAAGCGGCGGGTAGTTCTGTGCGAATGAGGTCGGAGCAGTCGCGGATGCGGCGGACACCGAGGATATTCCGCCGACGGCGGCGGCCGCGGCCAACGCGGAACCCGCGGCCTGGAATTGGGCGGCCGACGTCGCGGCTGCGGCGCCGCCGTCTCGAGGTACGGAAGCCGCCGAGTCCGACGGCGACGCTCCCGCGCCCGTGTCGGAGAACTGACGTGAGCCGCCCGCACCGCTGTCGGTGGAGCCGGGAGAACCGGCAGCCTCGACTCCGGCGATTCGATCGGTTGCGGCCGAACCGGACGACGACTGCGACATGCTGCTTCCCGGTGCTGAGCCGAACCGCGTTCCTGCGGTCGCGCTCGAGACCGCATTCGCGCCTCCGGAACCGACGTTGACGGCGCTCCCCGTGACTCCTGTGGCAGCCCCGGCCGCCGCGGCGGTCTGACCCACCGACGCTGCGACGAGCGCTGAGAGTGCCGGATCGGTCGAACCGGTCCCGACAGTCGCGGAACCGGCAACTCCTCCGGATCCGGCAGTTCCCGAGGCTTCTGTGCCGCCCGCAGCTCCTGTGCCCCCTGCGACTCCAGCAGAAAGCGAGACGCCCACGCCCTTCATGGCATCGGCTCCGGCGTTGGCGAGACGTGGGCCGCTGGCGAAACGCACACCCGCGGGCACGCCGGGAATGCCCGCCCCGGCCGGAATCGCCTGACCGGAGGCGAGGAGCGAGTTCGCCGCGAGCGAGATCCCGCTCGGAGACGTTGTGGCACTCTGCCCGGCGACATCGGAAACCGTTCCGGGCGGTGCCGCGGCTCCCCCGGGAACCGATCCGTCCGCCTGTGCAGGTGTCCCGAAGGCACCGGATAGGGGCCCTGCACTGTCAGCGCCGCTTCCAAGGTCCGTGGCGGACGAACCGCCGGCGCCAGCTCCGCCGGTGGCGAGCGCCGTGGCCGCCTGCCCGGCGACGGGCGCTGCGCCGTTCGCCGCCAGTACAGCTGCATACCCTGCTCCAGCGGAGAGGCCTGATCGAGTGCCTGCAGGCGACGTGGCTGACGACTTTCCCTGGTCGGTGCGTTCCGCGTGCTGGTGGTCGTTCGCTGAATGACTTCGGCCGGCCGCGCCGACGCGGTCAGGATGCCCCAGACCGTCACTCGAGCGGGATGAGCCGATACCGTTTCCGGAGTCCGGCCGTGTTCCAGATCCGGCCCCCGAGTCCGAACCGGTTGCCGCGACCGAACCCGACCCCGTGTCGCCGCCGTCGATGCCGCCCGCGCTCGATCCGCCACTGCTGCTCCCTGTCGGAGCACCGCTGGACTCGGAGCCGTCGGCGCCGGCGCCTCCGGATCCTGTCTCCTGCTGCCCGGATTGAGCGCCTGCGGATCCGACCGCAGCATCCAGAGTGCTGGCGAATTCGTCGGCGCCGCTCGCGGATGGCACGACCGAGCTCTGGCCCTGAATGCCGAGCGCGGACGAGCCGCCGACTCCTGACGTCGCGTTCATGCGAGACCCCCGGACATCAGGCTGAACAACAGCGAATCGGTGCTGAGCGAGCCTGAGCTCCCGGATGTCCCGGTGATCCCGTCTGACGAGCTGCCACCGAGGATCGACGAGAGATCGCCACCCGAGCCGAGCAAAGAGGAGGTTCCGGAGTCCGATCCGCCCAGGATCGACGAGAGCGCGCTGGCCTCGATGCTCTCACCGATGATGGCGGCGAGCGTGCCGGCACTGCCCGCGGATTGAGAGGAGCCGGAGGAACCGAGCAACCCGTCGAGAGCGCTCGTCCCGCCGGACGAACCCAGCAGACTCGCGAGGGCGCCGCTCCCGCCGGAGGCACCCAGGAGACTCGCGAACGCGCTCGTGCCGCCGGACGACCCCAGCAGACTCGACAGCGCGCTCGTGCCATCAGTGGAACCGCCGAGCAGTCCGGCGAGCTCGTTGACAGAGGAGGTCCCGGACGTCGAAGCCGTCGTGTCCGATTGCGCGGGCACGATTCGCTGGATCGTCACCACGTTGGACTGCGTGATCCAGTTCGGCATCTCTTCCACCTGGCCGCCCGGTTTAGGAGCCTGAATGATCATGCCGTTTCCGGCATAGATCGCAATGTGGTTGCCTCCGTCGCAGACGATCAGGTCACCGGGCTGTGCGTCAGCCAAAGACGGTACGGTCTCGCCGATGGTCCCCTGGCCGGAGACCAACCGGGGCAGTTGTATGCCCAGGTCTTCGTACACCCGCTGGACAAGCCCGGAACAGTCGAGGCCGGCGCTGGTCGTGCCGCCGAAGACGTAGGGCACGCCGATGTATTTCTGCGCGTCGGCGACCACGTCGGCGCCGGTCACCCCGTTGTCGACCATCTGACCTGCGGAAGGCGTGACCATCTGGCCGCTGGCCGCGTCCAGGGTCGAGGCGAACGACGCACCGGAGGTACCGCTCGTGCCTGTCGTCCCGCTCGCTGCGGTCGTCCCGGTCGAGTCTGTAGCCGGGACGGGATCGTTGAGGCTGACGATCTGCGATTCGATCTGCTGGATCCGGTCAACGACATCGCTGAAGCTCATCGGGCGCCTCCCGTCTTCCGCGCCCATGATCCGGTGGCGATCTCGTCGATCGCCGCCTGTTCCGTGCGCAGGTCTTCTTTGGTCTCGGCTTCGATGTGGCGGATGTGCAGCTTCTCAATTCCGAGCGACGCCGCGCGGGCGCTGCGGTACACCTCCGACGCGGTGCCGACCTGGTCGAGGGCAGCGCTGTCGAGGGCCGCGAGCTCGGCGAGCATCGTACGCCCGGCAGCGCGTGCGGCTGCAAGCGCCGCCAGATTCGCGCTCCCGCTCGCTTCGACGGTCGTTCCGGAGAGGGCCGCATGAGTCCGCGCCCGCCGCGTCCGGATCGTGTTCAGGGCACGGTTGGCCTGCGCGAGCTCCGCTGCAGCAAGCTGCTCCTGCAGCCCGCGCAAGCGCAGCAATCCGGTGAGGCTGAACTGTTTCATCGTGCGCCTCCCGCAGTGACCACTCCGTGGCCGGAAAAGCTCTGCCCGAGCGCACGAAGTCCGGACCACGCGGATTCCGCGGTGGATCGCTCGTCCATGCTCTGGCGGAGGAATCCGTTGATCTCCTTCTCGAACTGGATGCCTGCGTCCACGAGCGCGTTTGCTCCCGGCTTGTACGCACCCACGTCGAGCAGATCCTGGGCGCCGCGCCGCGCCGAGAGGACGGCGCGCAGGGCGGTCGCGTCGGCGAGCCGCTCGCGAGACGTGATCTTCGACGCGAGGCGGGAGATCGAGCCGAGTACGTCGATGGAAGGAAAATGACCGGTGATCGCCAGTTTGCGGTCCAGCACGACGTGACCGTCCAGAATGGATCTCGCGGCGTCCGCGATCGGCTCATTGTGGTCGTCACCGTCCACGAGAACGGTGTAGATACCGGTCACCGACCCGATCTGATCGGTACCAGCCCGTTCGAGAAGCGTCGCCAGGGTGGAAAAGGTCGACGGCGGATATCCGCGGGTCGCCGGTGGCTCGCCGGCCGACAAGCCGATCTCGCGCTGGGCCATCGCCACACGGGTGAGCGAATCCATCATGAGCATCGCGTGCGCACCGCGTGACCGGAACCATTCGGCGATCCTCGTTGCCGCGAGGGCGGCCCGCATCCGCATCAGGGCAGGTTCGTCCGAGGTCGCGACGACCACGATCGAGCGCGCGAGTCCTTCGGTCCCGAGGTCGTCCTCGAGGAATTCGCGGACTTCGCGTCCGCGCTCACCGACCAGCGCGATGATCGAGACATCGGCCTCCGTACCACGCGCGATCATCGACAGCAGCGACGACTTGCCCACACCGGAGCCGGCGAACAGCCCGATCCTCTGCCCGCGGCCGGTGGCAAGCAGCGTGTCCATGACCCGCACGCCGAGTTGGAGCGGGGTGTCGATGCGGCTGCGCTCCAGCGGATTCGGCGCACCGTTCTCGACCGCAACCCAGCCGTCCGCCGTCAGCGGGCCTCTGCCGTCGATGGGCTCGCCCAGGCCGTTGATGACCCGGCCGAGAAGGCCTTCACCAACGGGCACCCGAGCCGGAGTGAGCGAGACCCGCGCCGGAGTTCCGGCTCGCACGCCCGCGATCGGCGTGACCGGCATGCAGCTGATGCTCTCCGCGCGGGTCGCGACGACCTGCGCCTGGGCCGCGCTTCCGTCCTCACCCAGCCGGACCAGTTCGCCGACCTCGGCGCTCAGCCCCCGCACTTCGACGCTCAGGCCGACGACGGCCGATACGACACCGACGCGCTCCGGAACGGCCACCGCGAGGGACCGGGCGAACCGTGCTCCTCCCGGGCGGTATGCCGCGTTCATCGCCGGACCCCGGTCATGATCTCTTTCGCTCGCGCAAGCGCGGTGCCGATCCGTGCGTCCAGCCATCCGTCGTCGAGCAGCACGATCGCGTCGCCGGGTCCGACGGACCGATCGGCCGTCAGCGTGACGCGCGCGGGCAGCGTTTCGCCGGCCAGCAGCTCAGCGTCCGCCGGATTGAGTGTGATGGTCGCCGCCTGCTGAGCGACCAGCCGCGACAGTGCGCGGCGAAGAGCATCCTCCGCGGCCGTCCGGCCGTCGCCGACCTCGCGCCCGATGATCGCTTCCGCGAGATCGAGCGACGCCGCGATCAGCGCATCGTCGGCGTCCCGAACGACCGGTGCCACACGGGCGTCGAGTGCGCTCAGCGCGCGCCCGAGCGCCGAGAGCGCCTGCGCCACCCGAGCCTCACCGCTCGCCAGAGAGGTGGCGGCAAGGTGCGCCCGAGCCGAATCGGTCGTGTCGAGTGTCGCCGCCGCCCTTCGCAGCCCCTCGGCGTAACCCTCCGCATAGCCACGCGCCCGTTCGGCCGCCATCCCGGGCAGCCCGTCCCCGCCCACCTGCGGGTACGCGATCGGCGTGAATGCGCTATTCGACATATTCTTCCTCGTCGCTGCGCTGGACGGAGATCATGCCGTCTGCTTCGAGGTCCCGGATGGATCGGACGATCTCCGAACGCGCATCCTCCACCTTCGAGAGCCGCACCGCTCCGAGCACGGCGAGCTCCTCGTCGAGGGTTTCGCGATTGCGCTCGGACAGGTTCGCACGGATGATCTCCTGGACCGGAGGCGGTGAGCCCTTCATCGCGAGCGCGAGAACGGGCGTGTCCACGCCTCGCAGAACCTGCTGCACGTCCCGCGACTCGAGTTTGACGATGTCGTTGAACGTCAGCATGCGCGAACGGACTTCGGCGGCGAGCTCCGGGTCGCGCTTCTCGAGATCTTCGAGGAGAGCCTTCTCGCTCGATACCGTCGACCGGTTGATGATCTCGACGAGGGGCTGCACACCGCCCGCCGCGTCCTGGCTCTCCTTCTGCGGGACGACGGCGCCGGCCCGGGAACGAAGCGTGTCTGCGGCGATCCGGACAGCTTCCGGGCTCGCGCTCGTCATCGTCGCGAGGCAGTGCGCGACATCCGTGCGGACACCAGGGTCGATCACGGCCAGGATGCGGGAGGCCTGATCGGGTCGCAAGTGCGCCAACACCACGGCGATCGTCTGCGGGAGCTCGCCGTCGAGCAGCAACGCGACCTGCCCGGGCTCGGCCGTGTCGAGGAACTCGAACGCACGTCCGGCGAGCGAGGACGCCACCCGTGACATGACCCCTGCGGCGCGCTCGGAACCGAACGACGCCTCGAGGAGCCCCGCGGCGATGTCGCGTCCTCCTCGGACTCGCGCGGAATGCTGGATCGACAGCTCGTGGAACTCGATCAGGGCGGCCTCGGCCACCGTCGA
>FSWU01000224.1_pt1 | contig 29877 bp, 25 predicted proteins | sample 1638061 | NCBI WGS metagenome assembly FSWU01 (sample SAMEA3914788, study PRJEB12502) | metagenome | biome: forest; material: soil | place: Canada | collected 2011-07-03 | depth 0.1 m
AGACGTGGACGGGATCGAACGATCGCCGCGGTCGTCATGGTCTGCCTGATCACCGCCGTGACCGTCGTCGGCCAGTACACGTTCTACACGTACATCGCGCCGTTCATGATCAGCCGGATGAACGTGAACCCGGGCGATGTCGGCGCCTTGCTTCTGGTCTACGGCGTCGCGGGCGGCATCGGTCTGCTCATCGCCGGATCGGTGCTCGGCAGACGACCGCAACTGGGCCTCCTGCTCGCCCTGATCCTCGCCGCCGTCTCGGTGAGCGCGCTGGCGATCTTCGCGGCACAACCGCTCATCGCGATTCCCGCACTCACCCTCTGGGGCATCGCGTTCGGTACTTTCCCGCCCGCCATGCAAACCCGACTCCTCCACACGTCATCCGCCGGCTTCCGTGACACGGCGAGCGCCATCTACACCACGGCGTTCAACGTCGGGATCGGCACCGGTGCGCTGATCGGAGCGGCCGTGTACGGTGCGATCGGCGTAGGAGGGCTCCCGTGGGTCTTCGTCGGGATCCTGGTCCTGGCACTGATCCTGTCGCTGGTCGTGGGGCGCTCGCCCAGTGCCGAGCCGGAATCGAGCGAGCGGTCACAGCCGGTGATCGAAGCGCGGTAGCTCAGAGCGGCTGAATTCCGAACGCTCGCGCGAGACGATCGATCTTCTTCGCGCGACCAAGCCTGGGCAGGTCGCTGCCGTCGCGGATCACGCGACCGCGCGCCTCGAAGTCCGCAAGAAACTCCCGAGCCCACGCGACGTCGGACGGGGTCGGGCTGATCACCTCATTGATCACGGGAAGCTGGTCAAGTTCGAGGCACAGTTTTCCCGTCATGCCGAGCGACACCGCAACCGAAGACTGTTCGCGCAAGATGGCGTGGGCACTCGAGACGGTCGGTCCGTCGATCGGCCCGGGCAGGTCTCCGATCCGGCTTGCGACGACGAGCCGGGAACGCGGGTAGGCCATGGCAAGGTCGTCGGCGCTCGTCCCCGTGTCCCGTCGGTAGTCGCCGCTGCCGAAGGCAAGCCGGAAAGTCCCACGGGCTTTCGCGATCTGGACCGCCTCTTCGATTCCGAGCGCGGATTCGACCAGGGAGGTGACTGGAGTCGCGCCGCCGAGCCGGTCGAAGGTCTCTGTGACGTGTTCGCCCGCTTCCGTCTTCGCCAGCATGACACCGGCGACTCCGGGGCGCCCCATCAGCGCGTCGACATCATCCGACCAGAACGGCGTCGAGTGATCGTTGATGCGGATCCACGCGCGCTTGTCTTCGGACAGCCAGTCCACGACGTTCTGCCGTGCCTGGTCTTTGAGCTTCGGATCGACCGCGTCCTCGATGTCCAGGATGATCTGATCGGCTCGCGAAGCGTGGGCTTCGTCGAACTTCTCCGGCATCATCGCATTGACCAGAAGCCACGATCGCGCGATTTCGGGATCGACTCCGCGCGTCGACCAGCCCTGCTTGTGCTCTGAATTCTTCGTCAACGTCAACGCAATCACCTTTCCCAGCAATAGAGCGTGCCATACCTGACTGTGAGGTGACCACAATCCTGGCCAGGCAGTCCTCTATGCCGCATACCACCGTACCGCCCAGCGGCACGAGGAAAGCGAATGCTCAGGCGATGATGGTCCAGGGATTCTCAATCAGCCGGGTGAGCGTCTGGAGGAATCGGGCTGCCAATGCTCCGTCGATGATCCGGTGATCTGCGGAAAGCGTGTACCTCATGCGGTGACGGATCAGCACCTCATCGCCGACGACGACCGGCTCGCGTGCCGTCCCGCCGACCGCGAGAATCGCCCCCTCCGGCGGGTTGATGATCGCCGTGAACTGCTCGACGCCGAACATGCCGAGATTGCTGATCGTGAATGTCCCACCCGACATCTGCGCGGGCGTCAGTTTCTTGGCGTTCGCCAGTCCGACCAGCTCTTTGGCTTCGGCGCCGAGCCGCGTGACGCTCTTGCCGTCCGCGTCCTCGATCACCGGGACGACCAATCCGTTCTCCGAGGCGACGGCGACACCGATGTTGATCCGGTGGTGCACGAGCATCGTGGTGCTCTCGTCGCCTTGGTAGGAGGCGTTGACCAGCGGATGTTCGCGAAGGGCCACGGCGCTCGCCCGGATCAGCAGGTCGTTGATGCTCACCTTCGGACGACCTGATGCGCTGAGCTGCTCGTTGAGCTGAGTCCGCAACTGCACCAAGGCTTCAGCGTCGGCGACGGCAGTCACATAGAAGTGCGGAATGCTTCGCGCACTCTCCCCCAGCCGGCGCGCGATCACGCGGCGGGTGTTGCTCAATGCGACGGCTTCGGAGCCGCGCTTCTCGTCGGTTGCCTGAACACCGCCGGAGGCTGCCGCACCGGAAGCGGGACCTGAAGCGGACGCAGGGGCACTCGATGCCGTCGCGGAAGGCGCGCCCGAAGCCGGGATCTGCTCACCAATCGCCGGCTGGGCGGACGTCGCCTGCACAGTCGCCGACTGCGCAGGCCCGGACGCGGAGGTGGCGCTATCTGCATCCCGGCTCTCGAGCAGTGGCTCGATGTCGTTTCGTATGATCCGTCCGCCGGGTCCCGTACCGTTCACGCGCGCAAGATCGAGATGGTTCTCCCGTGCGAGCTTGCGGACCAGCGGCGAGGCGAATCGGCGTTCGCCGGGGTCTGCCGACGGGGCCGGCTCACCACCAGCGGCGCCGTCGTGCGCGGCGTCGTCGTGCGCCGACGTGACATCCTCAGAAGGCCTCGCCTGGTCGGCTTCAGCGACCCTGCCGGTGTCAGCCGCCCCTGCGCCCGGCACATCTCCGACATCGCCCTTGCCGTCGTCGAGGATCGCGATCGGCGCGCCGACGCTCACCAGATCGCCCTCGGCCACAAGCACCTGGCTCAGCGTTCCCGCGTCATACGCCTCGTACTCCATGGTGGCCTTGTCGGTCTCGATCTCAGCGAGAATGTCGCCGACCTCGACGCGGTCACCCGCCTTCTTCAGCCAGCTGAGAATCGCCCCCTCCTCCATCGTGTCGGAGAGGCGCGGCATGGTGATTTCGATCATGATCTGCTCCCGGTGGGCGCGTTGCGGTATCCGACCGCCTGAAGAGTCTGCCGGATCGCCCCGATGACGTCATCCGCCGACGGCAGAGCAGCGGTCTCCAGCGGCTTCGAATACGGAAGGGGGACCTCGGCCATGGCCACCCGGCGCACGGGTGCGTCCAGGTAGTCGAATGCGCCGTCCGAGATGCTCGCCGCAACCTCGGCGCCGATCCCGTAGGTCAGCCAGTCGTCTTCGAGGATGACCGCCGAATGCGTCTTCTTGACCGACTCGATCACCGTCTCGCGGTCGAGCGGGCGCAGACTCATCAGGTCGATCACCTCGATGTCGAGCCCGTCGGATTCTGCGAGCTGCTCGGCCACCTGCGAAGCGACGTGAGCCATCCGCGAGTAGCCGACCAGAGTGATGTCGCGGCCCTCGCGGGTCACCTTCGCCTTGCCGATCTGCGCGGGGGTGTCGTCGTCCGGGACTTCGCCCTTGGTGTTGTAGAGCGCGAGGTTCTCGAGGAACAGGACCGGGTCGTCATCGCGGATCGCCGCGAGCAGCAGGGCCTTCGCGTCGGCGGGCGTGCTCGGTGCGACCACCTTCATTCCCGGCACGAACGAGTAGTAGAGCTCGATGTTCTGGGAGTGCGTCGCGCCGAGCTGCTGACCGCCGCCGCCCGGCGTCCGGATCACCAGGGGAACCTTCGCCTGGCCGCCGAACATCCCGTAGATCTTGGCGGCATTGTTGATGATCTGGTCGAGCGCGAGCAATGAGAAGTTGATCGTCATGATCTCGACGACCGGGCGGAGCCCGAGCATCGCGGCGCCGATCGCGGCTCCCGTGAAACCTTCCTCCGCGATCGGAGTATCGCGGACGCGCTTCTCGCCGAACTCCGGGAGAAGTCCCGCGGTGATCTTGTAGGAGCCCTCGAAGATCCCGATCTCTTCGCCGATCAGGAAGACGTTCTCGTCCCTGATCATCTCCGCCCGAAGCGTGTCGTGCAGGGCTTGCCGATAGGTCATGATGCTCATGCGCGTCCTCCCTGCTGAGCCGCGACGTTCGGCAGAGGCGCCTGCTCGAACAACGGCTGGCCTGGCAGACGACGCGAATCGTTGGGGACGGGCGTCGCATACGTGTAGTCGAACAGAGTCTCGACCTCGGGGAACGGGCTGGACTCGGCGAAGCTCGCGGCTTCGGCCGTGCGCGCCATCGCTTCCTCGTCGATCTTCTTCAGCGCATCCTCATCGAGGACGCCACCCGCCCGGAGCTTCTCGGCGAATGTGAGCACCGGGTCGAACTCCTTGAGGGATGCGACCTCCTCGGCTGAACGGTACTTGGCCGGATCCACCACGGAGTGCCCACGCAGGCGTTCCGTGACGACCTCGAGCAGGAAAGGCTTGCCGCTGCGTGCCGACTCGACGGCACGCACGGCGGCATCGTGCACGAGTGTCGGATCGAAGCCGTCGACGCGCTCGGACGCCATCCGGTACGAAGACGCCCGCTTGTAGAGTTCCGGCTCTGCCGACGACTTTTCGACTGTCGTCCCCATGCCGAGCTGATTGTTGATGATCACGAATACGATCGGCAGGTTCCAGAGCGCGGCGATGTTCAGCGACTCGTGGAACGCGCCGATGTTCGTTGTCCCGTCACCCATCGTGCACAGGACGACATCGTCGCCACCGCGGTAGTCGATCGCGAGCGCCGCCCCGGTCGCCAGAGGAAGCTGGCCGCCGACGATGCCGTAGCCGCCGAGGAGGCGCTGCGTGATGTCGAACATGTGCATCGAACCGCCCCAGCCCTTCGAGACACCATCGATGCGCCCGTAGAGCTCGGCCATCACACGGTTCGGATCGATACCACGCGAGATGGCGTAGCCGTGCTCACGATAATTGGTGAAGAGATAGTCCGTCGGTCGCAAAGCAGACATCAGGCCCACCACCGTCGCCTCCTCGCCGAGGTTGAGGTGGCAGTAGCCGCCGATCAGGGACTGCGTGTAGGCACGTGCCGCACGCTCCTCGAAGCGCCGGATCAGCATCATCTGGCGGTAATACGCCACAAGACTCTCCGGGTTCCCGGCTGCGGATTCCGCAGGCACCGGATTCTCCGTGTTCTTCGACTGTGCCGCCTGACCCCGCGCCGTACGTGTTTTCGGCGCTGGCTTACGCGGCGTCCGCGTCTGTGCGGGCATCCGACTACTCCTCTCGAAGGCCCTTGTGAGGCCGGCTGGAACAAACCGTCATCGTAATGACACCAACACGTATCATTATATTGTCTCCGCCGGGTATCGGCGGAATCGGTCGCTGGAGGGAGCGGCACATGAGCACACCGACGCTCGATCCGGAGAGCCAGACCGTCGCGGCACGGAAACGGGGCCGACCGACGGAGGACGAGCGTGTCGAACGTCGATCCCAGATCCTCGACGCCTCACTCGCCGTCTTCCTCGAGCATGGCTTCGGGCACGCGACCATCGGGCAGCTCGCCGCGGCGTCCCAGGTGACGAAGCGCACCATCTACACCTACTTCGGCGGGAAGTCAGACGTGTTCGCCGCCATGGTGCAGGAGCTCGCAGAGACGGTCAGCTCGGACGGAAGCGGGGCACCGGACGTCGATACCCTGGAGACTCTGGCCACGCGAATCGTCTACCGCGTCCATTCGGACGAGCTGGTCGGTTTGCACCGCCTGGTGATCGCGGAGTCGTCCCGCTTCCCGGAACTGGCACAGACACTTTTCGAGAAAGGCGATGTTCGCCACATGGCTCGATTGGCAGAACACATCCGGCGAGAATCGGGCGAGCCGGTGACCGACCGAGCAGAGTTGCTGTTCTCCCTGCTGCTCGGCGAAGCGCATCGGAACCGCCTGCTCGGACTCGAACCGGCCCCGAGCCTGAAGACGGCGAGATCGCACGCGCGACGCGCTCTGGCGGCTCTCGGACTCGGCTGATCGGTTTCCGGCCATCCGCTGCCGCAGCTCAAAGCTCTCGCGCGCGGGCGAAGCCGGTGCAATGATCTAACGATGGGACACCTCATCTACGGTGCCGGTGCCGAATACGAGATCGACGACCGCACCCTTTCCCACCTCAAGGTCGCCATCTATGCGAAACTCCGTTTGCAGGAGAGCTTCCTGCTCAATTGGACGATCAGCCCGGAACAGGGTTCCGGTCGCATGAGCCTGTGGATCTCGCCCTCGATACCGCTCCAGTTCCGTTTCTCCGGCACCCGCACTCCCGAACTGAACCGGGTCTGGCTGGATGCTTTGGCGCTGTCCGCTCACAGCACCAGGGGAATGACGGTGCTTTCCGAAGACGATGCGGAGGGATACCTGCAAAGTCTGCCCACTGCCCTTTGAAAGCCCTCTATCAGTAAGAGCAAAACAGGTACATAATCGGGACCATCAGCGAGCAAGGAGGCTTGACATGGTAACGCTCCTCAATCCCTACTTGGGATTCCGCGACACGGCACGTGAAGCGATGCAGTTCTACCAGTCGGTGTTCGGAGGCGAGCTCACACTCAGCACCTTCGCCGACCTCCAGGCCAGCGAGGACCCGGTCGAGAAAGACTTGGTCATGCACTCGATGCTCACCTCCCCCGGCGGATTGGTGCTGATGGCATCCGATACCCCGCCGAGCATGGAGTACAAGCCGGGAACCAACTATTCGGTGTCGCTCAGCGGCGACGACGAGGCGGAGCTGCACGGCTTCTGGGACAAACTGGCTGACGGCGGGACCGTTTCGATGCCGCTTGAAAAGGCACCATGGGGCGACTCCTTCGGCATGTGCGTCGACAAGTTCGGCGTCCCCTGGCTGGTGAACATCTCGGCTCCGTCCGCCTGAGCGGATGATCGTCGAAAGGGGCCGGCCTGCGAATGCAGACCGGCCCCTTTCGACGTGCTACCGCGATCTCGACTAGACGACCGCGAGCTCCGGGGCCACGGCCCGGACGACCAATTCGCCGTCCTCGACCGAGACCTGCGCCTCGCTGCCTGCCACCAGCCAGCCGGCGACGAGCTGATCGGCGACCCGATCGTCCAGTTCGCGCTGGATGACCCGTCGCAGCGGGCGCGCACCGTATTCGGGCTGGTAGCCGCGGTCCGCGATCCAGTCCACAGCCTCGTCATCGACCGTCAGGCCGATGCCCTGGCTGCCGAGCCGAGCCTCGCTCTTGCCCAGCAGCAGCCGGACGATGTCACGAAGCTGCTCCTTCTCGAGCTTGCGGAACATTACTATCTCGTCGATCCTGTTGAGGAACTCGGGACGCATCGTCTCGCGCAGCTTGGCCATCACACGGTCGCGAAGAGCCTTCTCCGAGCCGAAGCCGTTGCCGCCTTCCGCAGCGGCGTCCGCCACGAAACCCAATGCGCCGCTCCGGCTCGCAAGGAACTCCGAGCCGAGGTTCGAGGTCATCACGACGACCGTGTTGCGGAAGTCGACCGTGCGACCCTGACCATCGGTCAGCCGGCCGTCGTCCAGAACCTGAAGCAAAAGGTTGAAGACGTCCGGGTGGGCCTTCTCGACCTCGTCCAACAACACCACCGAGTACGGGTTGCGGCGGACCTGCTCGGTCAGCTGACCAGCCTGGTCGTAGCCGACGTACCCGGGAGGAGCGCCGACGAGCCGGCTCACCGTGTGCCGCTCCCCGAACTCGCTCATGTCGAATCGGAGCATCTTGGTCTCGTCGCCGAACAGGGTTTCGGCGAGCGCCTTGGCCAGCTCGGTCTTTCCGACACCGGTCGGGCCGAGGAACAGGAAGCTGCCGACCGGACGGTGCGGGTCGCCCATCCCGGTGCGGTTGCGGCGGATCGATTTGGCGATCGACACGACCGCGTCGTCCTGACCGACGATCCGCTTGTGAAGCTCGTCCTCGAGAGACGCCATGCGCTCGCGGTCGCCCTCGGTCAGCTTCGCCGCGGGGATCCCGGTCGCGCGCGCGATGATCTCGGCGATCTGCTCCTCGTCCACGACAGCCTCGGCCGCGGAGGCCACACCGGCGGGTTCCTCGTCGGTTCCGCTGGAATCGAGTTTCGACTGGATCTCGACGATCCGGTCCCGCAGCCTCGTCGCCTCTTCGTACCGTTCCTCGGCGACCGCGGTGTCCTTGGCCTCGGTCAGCCCGGCCAGCTCGGCGCGCAGTAGTTCGACACCCGTGCGAGAGCCCAGCCGAAGCCGCAGCCGTGCACCGGCCTGGTCGATCAAGTCGATCGCCTTGTCTGGCAGGTACCGGTCACTGATGTAGCGCGCGGACAGCTCGACGGCGCCACGGATCGCTTCGGGCGTGTAACGCACGCCGTGGTGTTCCTCGTAACGGCTCTGAAGGCCCGCAAGGATGCTCACGGAATCCTCGATGTTCGGCTCGCCCACCTGGACCGGCTGGAACCGGCGCTCCAGTGCCGGGTCCTTCTCGACCCGGCGGTACTCGTCGAGTGTGGTCGCGCCCACTACGTGGAGCTCGCCCCGCGAAAGGCGCGGCTTCAGGATGTTCCCGGCGTCCATGCCGCCCTCGCCGCCGCTGCCCGCGCCGACGACCGTGTGAAGCTCATCGATGAAGACGATCAGTTCGCCTTGGCGAGCGGTGATCTCGTCCATCAGCTTCGTGAGGCGCTCCTCGAAGTCACCGCGGTACCGCGTACCGGCGACCATGGCGGGCAGATCGAGCGCAACCACTCGCTTGTCCCGCAACTGGTCGGGCACGCCTCCGTCGACGATCGCCTGCGCGAGGCCGTCGACGATTGCGGTCTTGCCGACGCCCGCTTCGCCGACCAGCACCGGGTTGTTCTTGGTGCGGCGGGAGAGGATCTCGATCGTCTGCTCGATCTCGAGCGCACGCCCGATGACCGGGTCGAGGCCTCCCTCACGAGCTTTGGCGGTCAGATCGATGCCGTAGGTGTCGAGCATCGGAGTGTCCGAATTGCCGTTCGCCCCCGGTGCGCCCTGCGACTGCGGAACCGACTGGCGATTCGCTCCGCGCTGGGCGTCTTGAAGGGCCTGCGGCGTCACGCCGGCGGCGGCGAGGACATGGCCGGCGGCCAGTTCCTGGTCCGCGACGAGCGCATAGAACAGGTGCTCCGGGTCGATGTACGACGATCCGAACGCGCGCGCGATCTGGTAAGCGTCGAGCAGCGCTCGCTGGGCCGACGGGGCGAGTGACGGCGTGTCTGCGTGGTCGTCCGAGTCTTGCGGAAGCCGCTCCTCCGCGGACTTCGCGACCGCGTCGGGGTCCGCTCCGAGTCCGCGGACGACGTCGGCGAACGGCTGCCCCCCGACCATCACGCGCAGAATGTGCAGCGCGTCAAGCTCCACGTGGCCGTGCTCTCCCGCGAAACGGGCAGCGTCGGCGAGCACCTCATGGGTGCGGCGGCTCAGCAGCCGCATGATGTCGATGGGGCGACCGTACTGTGCGGCTCGTTGTTGCCCCTGCAGTAAGCGTGCCAAGAACTCGTCGAACGAGCCGTAGCCGCTTGCTGAATCTGAATGCGAAGGCATTCGTCCTCCAAACTTGCAAACTTGAGTGTCCTTGACTCAAGTAACTGCGAGAGAGGGGGATTCATTCCCAGAACGCCCGAAGGCGATCAGGAGACGAGCCTCAGGAGACGATGAGAGTGTTCTCGTAGGAGCGGCGCTCGTCGGAGCCTTGCTCGGCCCACGTCACCCGCACACGCGGAGGCGGAGAGTCACGGACCGAGATCACCCGGAACTGAAGGTGATCGCCCGGAGGCACATCGCGTGGAATGACCTCGTCGGCCGTCACGAACTTGGGCGGACGCGTTGCGTCGGTCACCAGCGCCGCCGCCGCGACGACGCTCCCTGTGTTGCGGATCAGCCATCGCCCCGGCCTGACCTCCTCTGATGCCCAGCGGACCCCACCGGCCTCGACCGGCTGGCTCGTCACCCGATCCGCGACATCGGCGGCAGGAGTCAACGCCACCGCTGTTGCGCGGGCGAGAGCCTCGGCCGCCTCCGCTTGCGCCCGATCGGCGATCTGTCCGGCGGCAGCTGAGCGACTCGCTGCGTCGGACGCTTCGGAGTGCGCGCGATTCGCCAGTTCAGTAGCGACGGCAGACCTGCTGATGGCATCGAGTGATTCAGCGTGGGCTCGCTCGGCCTGTGCGCGCGCACGGCGGCCGAGCGTGAGAGAGATCGCAGCGACCACCAGGCCTGCAAGGCCGAGGATCAGCGCAAGGACGTCGAAAAATACCACGAGCGAAGCTTAGTGAACAGCGCCCCCCAGCGCGAGGCGAGCGTTCGGTGAATCGCAAACGTGCTCGGCTCGCGCGAGAAACTATTTCAGCAATCGGGACAGGACCCGGTCGGCGAGCGGCTTACCTCCGGTCTGGCAGGTCGGACAGTATTGGAGCGTCGAGTCGGCGAAGATGACCTGTCTGATCGTGTCGCCGCAGACCGGGCACGCCTCTCCGGTCCGTCCGTGCACTCGAAGCCCCGACTTCTTCTCTTTCTTCAACTCGGAGGCCGCCAAGCCGTCGGCACGTCCCAGCGCATCCCGCAACGTCGTCTGCATCGCGTCATAGAGACGGGAGACCTCGTCCGGCGTCATCGACGCGGGCTTGAACGGCGACATCCGCGCGGCGTGGAGGATCTCGTCCGAGTAGGCGTTGCCGATGCCCGCGATGTTCGCCTGATTGCGGAGCACGCCCTTGATCTGCGACCGTCCGGCGGCCGTCAGGATGTCCGCGAAGACCGCCTCCGTGAAGGCGTCGTCGAGAGGATCCGGTCCCAGCCGCTCGACACCCGGTACGGAAGCAGGATCCGGGACCAGGTAGATCGCCAGGGACTTCTTCGTTCCCGCCTCGGTGATGTCCAGCCCCGATCCGTCCGGCAGGTCCCCGTCGCCGTGCAGCAGCAATCGCGCGGCGAGCGGTCCTCTGCCGGGGCGGGACGCGGGCGGTGGCGCACCGTCGCGCCAGCGGATCCAGCCCGCTCGCGCGAGATGGACGACGACATGGAGCTCGCCGGCCGCGATGTCGAGGAACTTACCGTGACGGCTGACCCCTCCGATCGTCACTCCGGCCAACGCGGAGGGTGGCGGATCGAAGGTCTTGAGGGCCGAGAACGCGACGACATCCAGCCGCTCGATCACCCGCCCATGCAGACGCCGATCCAGGTCCGCTGCAAGCGCGTGCACTTCGGGAAGCTCCGGCACGCCTCCATTATGGGCCGCACCGCTGACATCGGTATGGGCCGACTAAGCTGCGTGGCGGAAGGGGAAGCATGACAGACAACGCATCAGACAACGCACCGAGACCTTCGGAGCCGAGGCTGGCCGCGACGGTCCTGCTCCTGCGAGACGATCCGTTCGAAGTGCTCATGGTGCGCAGGCACGCCCGGGCGGTCTTCGCGTCCGCGCTCGTCTTCCCGGGCGGGGCGGTCGATCCCGGGGACTCGGACGAGAAGTGGCTCCCGCTTCTGGACGGCGCGGACGATCTCACCGCAGAGGAACGGGCGATCCGGATCGCAGCAGTACGCGAGACGTTCGAAGAGACGTCCGTTCTGCTCGCGACTCGAGCCGATGGCGGGAAGCTCGCGCGGCCGGCGGCGACAGGCGTGTCGTTCCGCGAGGTCGTCGAAGCCGCTGGAGGACGCATCGACGTGTCGGCACTAGTACCGTTCGGCCACTGGATCACGCCCGATGCCGAGCCACGCCGCTTCGACACGCACTTCCTCCTCGCGGCGGCGCCGGGCGGGCAAGAGCCCGTCTCGGACGGAGGCGAAACCGTCGCCCTCGAATGGGCCCGCCCGATCGACCTCGTCGAGCGTGCGGAGGCGGGTGAGCGCTCGATCATGTTCCCGACTCTGATGAACCTCAAGAGGCTCGCCGAGACCGAGGACACCGAGAGTGCGCTCGCCGCAGCTCATGCACGCCCGCGCTTCAAGGTCGAAGCCCAGGTCCAGGTCCGGCCGGACGGCTCCCGGGTCATCGTGATCCCGGCCGAAGCCGGTTATGCACTCACAGAGTACCCGGCAGGTTCAGCGTCGACCTCCGCGGCTGTGGTCCCTCCGAAAATCTGAAGTCGCATCGAAAATCTGGGCGCAACTCAGGGCCTCGGCTCAGCGAGTGCGGGGAATGACCTCGCGCGCCAAGAAGTCCAGGTGGTCCAGGTCGTGAATGTCCAAGATCTGGAGGTAGAGCCGATCGAAGCCGAGTTCCGCCAGCTGACCGATTCGGTCGACCGCCTCCGTCGTGGTGCCGGCCAGTCCTGTCTGCTTGAGCGTGGCAAGGTCGTTTCCTGAAGCGGCAGCGCGCGACGCCGCCTCCGATTCGGATGCCCCGACCGCGGTCGTGCGGGCCAAGGAATAGGTCATCGAGCCGGGGTCGCGACCGACGCTCTCGCACGCATCGCGAACGCGTCGTACCGCGGCCGGAAGATCTTCCAGGGGCGCGAAAGCCGCGTTGTATTCCGCCGCGAAACGCGCAGCGAGCGCCGGAGTCTTGCTCGGACCGGTCCCGCCGACGATCACCGGGACCGTCGACTGCACGGGCTTGGGCAGAGCGGGTGAGTCGATCAGGGAATAGTGTTCGCCGTCGAACGAGAAGAAGGAGCCGATCGGCGTCGACCACAATCCGGTGATGATCGCCAGCTGCTCTTCGAGGATTCCGAATCGTTTCCCAGGGAACGGTATGCCGTACGCTTCGTGCTCTCGCGCGAACCACCCGGCGCCCAGCCCGAGTTCGACCCGCCCGCCCGACATCTGGTCCACCTGGGCGACTTGGATCGCGAGGACCCCGGGGAACCGGAACGTGGCCGAGGACACGAGGGTCCCCAGCCGGATCCGGGTCGTTTCGCGCGCCAGGCCCGCGAGCGTGGTCCATGAGTCGGTCGGCCCTGGAAGCCCGTCACTGCCGGGAGAAGCCATGAAATGGTCGCTCCGGAAAAAAGCGTCGAAGCCCAATTCCTCTGTCGCCCGGGCGATGCGAAGCTGGTCGTCGTAGCTCGCGCCGAGCTGCGGCTCGATGAAGATCCGAAAGTCCATCCCTCAAGCGTATCCAGGTGCGCGAGCCCATGCCCCGCCGCGACCGTCTGAGCGACCGGATTCGGTCGACAGCGCGAGCGGGTGCAGGATGGAATGGTGGTTGGGGACGAATTCAAGCTGAGGTCGATTGCGGTCGCAGCCTTCGGACCCTCCGTACTCTTCGGTCTCGCCGAGGGCGCCATGCTGCCTGTCGTCGCCCTGAGCGCGATCGACCGGGGCGCGTCTGTCGCGCTCGCATCGCTCGTCGTCTCGATGATCGGGATCGGCTCCATCCTCAGCAACATCCCAGCCGGTGCACTGACCACCCGCTACGGAGAACGCTGGTCGATGGTCTTCGCCGCCGGCATCAGTGTGATCGGCATGATCCTCTGCCTGCTGAACGGCGGCCTCATCGTCTTCGCGGCCGGCGTCCTGTTCATCGGGGCCGCCAGTTCGGTGTTCAACTTGGCTCGTCAGTCTTTTCTGACCGAAGCGGTCCCCGCGCGGATGCGGGCTCGAGCGCTGTCCACGCTCGGCGGGAGCATGCGCGTCGGCGTCTTCGTCGGACCGTTCCTGGGCGCCGCCACCATGCATTTCCTCGGTCTCGACGGCGCCTACTACGTCGCTCTCCTCGCCGTCATCGGCGCAGGAGTGATCGCCTACCGCGTTCCGGATCTCGAGGTCAAGCACGCCCGCACCGCACCCACGGGCGCCAAGATCACCACCTGGGGCATGCTCAAGCAGTACCGCGGGGTCTTCGTCACTCTGGGGACCGGGATCCTCCTGCTGTCGGCGATCCGCGCCACGCGGCAGGTCGTCATCCCGCTCTGGGCGGCCCATCTGGGGATGAGTCCGACCACGTCCTCGATCATCTACGGCGTCGCCGGAGCCATCGACATGCTCGTCTTCTATCCGGCGGGCAAGGTCATGGACCATTACGGCAGACGCTGGGTCGCGGTCCCCTGCATGCTCGTCATGGGCGTTTCCTTCATCCTCATGCCGCTCACGCACAGCGTGCTCACCCTTGCCCTCGTCTCGATGGTCATGGGGCTGGGCAATGGAATCGGATCCGGAATCGTGATGACGCTCGGCGCCGACAGCTCCCCCTCCGTCGGACGGCCCACCTTCCTCGGTATCTGGCGCGAACTCGCTGACGCCGGTAGCGGCATCGGCCCCGTCATCCTCTCGGTCGTCACCGCGATCTCCTCCCTCGGCATCGGCATCGTCGTCTCCGGCGTCGTCGGATTCGCCGCGGCCGCGACGCTGTGGAAATGGATTCCGCGCATCCCGCACGATCAACTCGATCGACGGGAGCGACGCGTGAAAGTGCCCAGGATCGGCGACGGTTGAAGATAACGGAAATCGGACGACTTCGCTGAATTCCCGCGCCGCGAGGCCGCGTCGTCTAGGCTCACTTACGACCCCTTGTGTAGTGCTCGGGAACGTCCCGGGTCCAGCGTGAGCGGGCAGGCAGCTCCGGAAGTCGGAACTGCACAGAAGAAAAGAGAGAACACCCATGACTACAGGAACCGTCAAGTGGTTCAACGCCGACAAGGGCTACGGCTTCATCTCGCCCGACGACGGAACCGCTGACGTCTTTGCACACCACTCGGCGATCGTCGCCAACGGCTACCGGACTCTTGAGGAGAACCAGAAGGTCGAATTCGACGTCGCCCAGGGTGCCAAAGGCCCGCAGGCCGAGAACATCCGCCCGCTCTGACGCACACCCGCTTGCACTGACGTGAGGTCGGCATCCCACCAGGGGTGCCGGCCTCACGTCGATTGAGGAACCCATGATCGCGTTGATACCCCAGCCTGCTCAACTGACGCCGGGGGCCGGCGAGTTCGCCTTCGAAGCCGGGACGCGCATCGTCGCGGCTCTCGGTCTCGAAGGCGTCGCCGCCTGGCTGCAGGATTCATTGCGCACCCCGACGGGGTTCCCGCTCGCAATCGTGACCGCGACAGCGACAGAAACACAGACTGCTCCCGGGAACTCGATCGAACTGCGACTCGACGAGTCGCTGATCGACGAGGCGTTCCGGTTGGAGGTGACTTCTGCCGGCATCCGGATCGCGGGCGGCGATGCGGCTGGTGTCTTCTACGGATGTCAGGCGCTTCTCCAGCTTCTGCCGGCCGCGGTATACCGTCGCGCCCGGACGGAAACCGGGCCCTGGACCGTCCCGGTCGTGACCATCGAGGACGCCCCGCGGTTCGGGTGGCGAGGTGTCATGGTCGATGTCGCGCGCCATTTCATGCCCAAACACGACCTGTTGCGTTTCATCGACCTCATGGCGATGCACCGTCTCAACGTCCTCCACCTGCATCTGACCGAGGACCAGGGGTGGCGGATCGAGATCCGCCGCTACCCGCGATTGACCGAAGTCGGCGCGTGGCGTCACGAGAGCCAGGTCGGCGCCGGTCCGGACAGCCCCGGAGACGGTCGCCCTCACGGCGGCTATTACACCCAGGACGACATCCGCGAGATCGTCGCGTACGCCCTGGACCGGTTCATCACGGTCGTACCCGAAATCGAGTCGCCCGGCCACGTTCAGGCCGCCATCGCCGCATACCCGGAACTCGGCGTGACCGGCGAGCAGCTCGAGGTCGGAACCCGGTGGGGCATCATCCGCGACATCCTCAACACCGAAGAGACGACGGTCGAGTTCTTCACGAACGTGCTCGACGAGGTCATCGATCTCTTCCCGTCCCTCTACATCGGAGTCGGCGGCGACGAGTGCCCGAAAGACCAGTGGATCGCGGATCCCAGAAGTCAGGAACGGATCGCCCAGCTGGGTGTCGGCGACGAAGAAGGCCTCCAAAGCTGGTTCATCGGGCGGCTCGACGAGCACCTGACCTCACGCGGACGACGCCTCTTCGGCTGGGACGAGATCCTGGAAGGCGGCCTCGCCGCCGGCGCCACGGTCGCGTCCTGGCGCGGAAACGCCGGTGCCATCGCGGCCGCCCGGAGCGGGCACGATGTCGTCTCCTGCCCGGACGACTCCGTCTACCTCGACTACCGCCAGTCCGACTCCCCCGAGGAACCGATCCCCGTGTCCATCGTGCTCACGGTTCGGGACGTCTACGGCTTCGATCCGGTGCCCGCCGAGCTCACGGAGGCCGAGGCGCGTCACGTTCTCGGCGGCCAGGCGAACATCTGGACCGAGCACATGGATTCGCCGCGCACCGTCGATTACCTGGCGTTCCCGCGTTTATGCGCGCTGGCCGACGCGCTCTGGCGGACGGGCGACTCCGACTTCGTCGACTTCGAACGCCGTCTCGATGCGCACTTCGCACGACTGGACGCCATCGGCGTCGAGTACCGGCACACGACGGGTCCCCTGCCGTGGCAACGCCGCCCGGGGATCACGGGGCGCCCTTCGACGCGCGAGGAGCGCGCGGCTCACGTCGCCGAGCTCACCGCGAACATCATTCACCCGGCGCTTTGACACCGGACGGGCCGACCTCGTCGTCGCGGTCTACGCCGTCTCCGCCCTGGCCGCTCTCGCCGCCGGGCGCAAAGCGGTATCCCATGCCCGGTTCGGTCAGCAGGTAGCGTGGCCGGGAGGACTCCGGTTCGAGTTTCTTCCGCAGCTGCGCGAGATACAGCCGTAGATATCCGGTCTCGCTCACATGCCTTGGCCCCCACACTTCGGAGAGCATCGTCTCCCGTGTGATCAGCTTTCCGGGATTCCGCACGAGCAATTCCAGGATCTGCCACTCGGTCGGCGTGAGGCGGACATAGACCGGTTGTCCGTCTGCATTGTCCTTCGTCACCCGGTGAGCCGTGAGATCGACCACGACCGGGCCGAACCGGATCAGCGGGGCGTCATCGCCGGCCGGCTGTCTCCGGCCGAGCGCGCGGATCCGGGCGAGCAACTCGTCGGTCGCGAAAGGTTTGGTGACATAGTCGTCGGCGCCGAGGTCGAGCGCATGAACCTTCTCCGTCGAGCTGGACCGGCCGGAGACCACGAGGATGGGCACACTGCTCCAGCCGCGAATGGCCTGGATGACCTCCAGACCGTTGAGGTGGGGCATCCCGAGGTCGAGGATGACGAGATCCGGATGATTGGCCACGACGCTGTCGAGAGCCTCTTTGCCGTCGCGGGCGATGATCACCTCGTACCCGCGCGCGGTCAGGATGATGCGGAGCGCCCCGAGGATCTGACGATCGTCGTCGGCCACGATGATCTTCATCGCTGCTCCGCGATCGGCAGAGTTATCACCATCGTGAGCCCGCCGCCCGGTGTGTCGTCCGCGACCAGATTTCCGCCCATTCCTTCGACGAATCCCTTCGAGAGCGCGAGCCCCAAGCCGATGCCCGCCGTGTTGTCCGTGTCGCCGAGGCGCTGGAAGGGCTGGAAGATCTCCTCCTTGCGGTCCTCGCGTACTCCCGGGCCCGTGTCGCCCACGCGGATCTGCACATCCGGCCCGAACGTGCTGACACTCAGCCGCGGCGGGCTTCCCGGAGGGGAGTACCGCAGGGCGTTGCTGAGCAGATTGACGATGACCCGCTCGAGAAGCACGGGGTCCGCTCGCACCGCGGGCGTGTCCTCGGGGAAGTCGAGGACCACCTCGCCCGGGGCGATGTTGAGCTCTTCGAGGACGGACGGCAGGATGTCGTCGATGTCGACACTGTCCAGCGACACACCGAGCACGCCGGCTTGGACGCGGCTCACGTCGAGGAGGTCGGTGACCAGGCCAGCGAGGTCGTCGAGGCTGTTCGAGGCCGTGTCGAGAAGCTCCTCCTCGTCTTGAGCCGACAGCGTGACGTGTTTCGAGCGCAGACTGGTGACCGCCGCCGTCGCCGCCGCCAGCGGCCGGCGAAGGTCGTGCCCGACTGCTGCGAGCAGCGCCGAGCGCACCCGGTCGGTCTCCGCGAGCGGCCCGAGCTCGCCGGCCGCCTTGCTGAGATCCAGCCGTTCGAGGGCCGTCTGCATCTGGGTGACGATGACCGCGAGGATCCGTCGGTCCGAGGACGCCAATGCGCCGCCGTAGAGCTCCAGCTTTCCGCGGTCGCCGACGCTCTGCGCACTGCGCCGGTCCTCCGGCGCCGGATCCCCGTCCGAGTAGATGAGAGTGCCGGCGGTGTCCCTGAGCTCCACGGCGCTCAGGCCGAAAGCCTCGCGCGTTCGGGTCACCAGGGCCTGGAGTGCGTCGTCGCCCTGGATGACACTCCCGGCGACTCCGGCGAGGACTTCCGATTCGGCGGAGGAGCGCGCAGCGACGCGAGCGCGACGCGCCGATCGGTCGACGACGAAACTGACCAGTGCGGCATTGATCACGTAGAGCAGAAGTGCCAGGAAATGGAGCGGGCGCGCGATGGTGATCGTGTAGATGGGCTGAACGAAGAAGAAGTCGAGAGTCAGGCCTGACAGGATCGCCGCAAAGAGCGCCGGCCAGATCCCGCCGACGAGCGCGACGATGACGACGACGAGCTGGTAGCCCAGCACGTCTGCAGTGAGCGCGTCGGGGCTGCGGAAGGAGCCGAGCAGCAAGGTCAGCAGCGGGCCGAGCACGATCGCGACGACGAACCCGTACGCCCGGCGCCGCATCGTCAGAGCGCCGCCGATCCGGGGCAGCGAGAACGGATGCGTGCTCGCGGCCGAGTGGGTCACGATGTGGACGTCGATGTCCCCGGACTCCCGAACGACGGTGGAACCGATCCCGGGACCGCCGAGTAGAGCGAGCAGTCGGCTTCGCCGTGAGACCCCGATCACGAGCTGCGTCGCATTGCTGGCGCGCGCGAACTCGACGAGCGATCCGGGGATGTCGCTGCCGACCACCTGGTGGTAAGTGCCACCGAGCTGTTCGACGAGGGCTTGCTGGGCGACTATCGCCCGAGGGTTCCGTTCTCGGAGACCGTCCTCGCTGACGATGTGCACGGCGAGGAGCTCACCGCCGGCCGAACGCGCCGCGATCCGTGCACCGCGCCGGATCAGCGTCTCCCCCTCCGGGCCGCCTGTCAGGGCGACCACGACCCTTTCGCGAGCCTCCCACTTGCTGTCGATCCCGTTCTCCTGGCGGTACTGCTGCAGAGAACTGTCGACCTCGTCGGCCAGCCACAAGAGCGCGAGCTCGCGCAGCGCGGTCAGGTTGCCCAGGCGGAAATAGTTGGACAGCGCGGCGTCGACGCGTGCGGCCGGATAGACCACGCCTTCCGCGAGGCGGTCCCGGAGCGCCTGCGGGGTGAGGTCGACCACTTCGATCTGGTCGGCCTTTCGCAGGACATCGTCCGGGATCGTCTCCTTCTGGCTGACGCCGGTGATCTGCTCGACCACGTCGTTCAGAGATTCGATGTGCTGGATGTTGACGGTCGAATAGACGTCGATGCCCGCCTCCAGCAGGGTCTCGACGTCTTCCCAGCGCTTCTCGTGCTCGCCGCCTGGCGCGTTGGTGTGGGCGAGTTCGTCGACCAGCGCGATGTCGGGATGCCTTTCGAGCACGCGCTCGAGGTCCATCTCGCTCAACTCGATGCCCCGGTAATCGACGGCGCGCAGCGGGACCACGTCGAGTCCCTCGAGCATCGCGGCGGTGGCGGCGCGACCGTGGGTCTCCACGATCGCGACCGCCACGTCTTTGCCGAGCTCCTTGAGCCGGCGACCTTCTTCGAGCATCGAGTAGGTCTTGCCGACCCCGGGTGCGGCACCCAGAAAGACCCGGAGTCGTCCTCGCTTCATTTGAGGTTCGTCCCGCTAGTCGTTTCCACTCGGATCCAGCTCGGCGAGCGCGATGTTCAGCTGGAGGACGTTGACCGTCGGATTGCCGAGGTAGCCGAGCTCACGACCCGCAGTGTGCTCGTCAACCAGTTTCCGCACGGATGCCGCCGAGATCCCCCGGGTCTTCGCAATGGTGTCGATCTGCAGCTGCGCGTACGCCGGGGAGATGTCCGGATCGAGTCCGGACCCCGATGCGGTCACCGCGTCCGGCGGGATCTGCGCGGCCGTCACGCCATACGTCTTCTCGATGACGGCCCGCCGCTGCTGGATCTCCTTGACCAGGACGGGGTTGTTCGGTCCCAGGTTGCTCGGGCTGGACTCCTCTGCGTTCCAGCCGTCACCGGCTGCAGAAGGCCTCGACTGGAACCACTGAGTCAGTGGCGCACCCTTCTTGGTCGTGAATCCCTGCCCGATGAGGCTGGAACCCACCACCTTTCCCTGGTACTGGACCGTCGACCCGTTCGATTGGCCGGGCATGGTCAGTTGGCCGATGCCGGTGATCACGAGCGGGTATGCGATGCCGAGGACGATGGTCAGGAGGATCATGCTGCGGAGCGCCACCCAGTATTGGCGGCCGGTTCCGCGAATCGGTGAACTCATGTCAGGAATCTCTTTTCCGTTTTTTCTGTCTGTTGTTGTCCGTTTGATATCCGCATGACGCCCGGCTCACATTCCGGGGATCAGACCGATCAGCAGGTCGATGAGCTTGATTCCGATGAACGGGGCGATGATCCCGCCGAGGCCGTAGATGAGCAGGTTCCGGTTGAGCAGGCTCGATGCCGACGACGGACGGTAGCGGACGCCGCGCAGTGCGAGCGGGATCAGGATCACGATGATGATCGCGTTGAAGATCACCGCGGAGAGGATCGCGGAGTCCGGGGAATGCAGCTGCATGATGTTCAGCGCCTGCAGTCCGGGGAAGACTCCGACGAACATCGCCGGGATGATCGCGAAGTACTTCGCGACGTCGTTGGCGATCGAGAACGTCGTGAGGGCGCCTCGGGTGATCAGCAGCTGCTTGCCGATCCGGACGATGTCGATCAGCTTCGTGGGGTCGGAGTCGAGGTCGACCATGTTCCCGGCCTCTTTGGCCGCCGACGTTCCCGTATTCATCGCGACGCCGACATCCGCCTGTGCAAGCGCGGGCGCGTCGTTGGTGCCGTCACCGGTCATCGCGACCAGGTTGCCGCCCTCCTGCTCCCGCCGGATCAGCTCGAGTTTGTCCTCAGGCTTCGCTTCGGCGAGGAAGTCGTCGACTCCCGCCTCCGCGGCGATCGCCTTCGCGGTCAGCGGGTTGTCACCGGTGACCATGACGGTGCGGATGCCCATGCGACGCATGTCTGCGAACCGCTCGGCCAGTCCTTCCTTGACGACGTCTTTGAGGTAGATCGTGCCGAGCACCGAGCCCCGCCCGTCCGCCGTCTTTGTCGCGACCGCCAGCGGCGTTCCGCCGACCTGGGAGATGCGTTCCACTTCTCCGTCGAGTTGCGCGACGACGTCCGCGGGAACACTGCTGGTCTCCTGCACCCATGCGAGCACGGAGGACGCGGCACCCTTTCGGATCTGGGAGCCGTCCGCGAAGTCGACTCCGCTCATCCGGGTCTGCGCCGTGAACGGAACAGCCTCTCCGTCCACCGACGGCGGCCGGCCGAAACCGAGGCTTTCCGCGAGCGAGACGACGGAGGATCCTTCGGGGGTCGGGTCGCTCAAGGAGGAGAGTGCCGCGGCTTCGATCAGATCGTGCTTCTCAGCACCGCCCACCGGCGTGAACTCGCTCGCCTGCCTGTTGCCGTAGGTGATCGTACCCGTCTTGTCGAGAAGCAGCGTGGTCACGTCGCCCGCCGCTTCGACGGCGCGTCCGGACATCGCGAGCACATTGTGCTGGACGAGCCGGTCCATCCCGGCGATGCCGATCGCCGACAGCAGGGCACCGATCGTCGTCGGGATCAGACAGACCAGGAGGGCGATCAGGACCGTCACACTGGGCTCCGCCTTGGAGAAGCCGGCGACGGGGCCGAGGACCAGGATGACCACGACGAAGATGATCGTCAGGCTGGCCAGCAGAATGTTCAGCGCGATCTCGTTCGGCGTCTTCTGCCGTGCTGCGCCCTCGACCAGTTTGATCATCCGGTCGACGAACGTCTCGCCCGGCTTGCTGGTGATGGTCACCACGATGCGGTCGGAGAGCACCCGCGTGCCACCGGTCACCGCGCTGCGGTCACCGCCTGACTCGCGAACGACCGGGGCGGACTCGCCCGTGATGGCCGACTCGTCGACGGAGGCGATACCCCACACGACGTCGCCGTCCCCAGGGATGAGCTCGCCCGCCGTGATCACCACGGTGTCTCCGAGCTTCAGCTCGGCGGAGGCGACCTGGCCGATCGTCGCCCGCTGGGCCGACGGGTCGGCCTTGGCGTCGTAGTCGGTGACCACGTTCGCCACAGTGGTCGTGCGGGTCTTGCGAAGGCTCGCGGCCTGCGCCTTTCCGCGACCTTCGGCGACCGACTCGGCCAGCGTCGCGAACAGCACGGTGAGCCAGAGCCAGATGGCGATCGCCCAGGTGAAGCCCAGCGTGGCGACGGTTCCACCCGAGGTCTGCTGACCCATGAACGGTTGTGCGATCGCCAGGATCGTGGTCAATGCAGCGCCGACCTCGACGATGAACATGACCGGGTTGTGCCACATCTCCCGCGGATCGAGCTTCCGGAATGCTCCCGGGAGCCCCGTCCACAGCTGGCGGGCGTTGAAGGCTCCCTTCGGAGTCTTCGAGGGCGTTTGCGCCGATTCCGGCGCGGTGACGGTTGTCATGATTAGTGGAGCCCTTCCGCTAGCGGACCTAGCGCAACGAACGGGAAATAAGTGAGGGCGGTGATGATCAGGATCGTGCCGACGAGCAAGCCGACGAACTGCGGCTTGTGGGTTGGCATCGTGCCTGCTGTGGCTGGAACCTTCTCCTGCTTGGCAAGAGATCCGGCCAGCGCCAGAACGAAGATGATCGGAATGAACCGGCCGAGGAACATCACGGCGCCGAGGGAAGCGTTCAGCCACGGTGTGTCCGCGGTGACGCCGCCGAACGCGGAGCCGTTGTTGTTGCCTGCCGAGGTGAACATGTAGAGGATCTCGGAGAAGCCGTGCGGGCCCGGGTTGAAGATCGTCGTCTTCTCGATACTCGTCGATACCCCGGGAAGCGCGAAGCTGAGCGCGGTACCGGCCAGGACGAGAGTCGGCGTCGTCAGATAGTAGAGGCTCGCGAGCTTGATCTCACGCGACCCGATCTTCTTGCCCAGGTATTCCGGTGTCCGGCCGACCATGAGGCCCGCAAGGAACACTGCGACGATCGCCATGATGAGGATGCCGTACATCCCCGCGCCGATGCCACCCGGAGCCACCTCGCCGGTCATCATGTTGACGAGTGTCATCATGCCGCCGAGCGGGGTGAGGCTGTCGTGCGACGCGTCCACGGCACCGGTCGAGGTGAGGGTGCTCGTCGTCCCGAACAGTGTCGTGCCCAGGATCCCGAACCGTTGCTCCTTGCCCTCCATCGCGCCGCCGGCCAGCTGCGTCGCGACGCCGCCGCCCTTCAGCTCGAACCACGTGAACAGAGAGAGCGATGCGACGAAGACGATGCCCATCGCGGACAGGATCGCGTAACCCTGGCGGTTGTCGCCGACCATTTTGCCGAAGGTGCGCGGCAGCGTGAGCGGGATGAGGAGCATGAGGAAGATCTCAAGCAGGTTGGTCCACGCCGTCGGGTTCTCGAACGGATGAGCGGAGTTGGCGTTGAAGAACCCGCCACCGTTGTTGCCGAGCTCTTTGATGACCTCCTGCGACGCCACCGGTCCGCCCGGGATTGACTGCGTCCCGCCCGTGATGGTGTGAACGACATCCGTCGGGTTGAAGTTCTGGATCACCCCACCCGCGATCAGCACGATCGCGAAGATGATCGCGAGCGGCAGGAGGATGCGGAAGGTTCCGCGCATCATGTCGACCCAGAAGTTGCCGATCGTGCCTTGGCGGTGAGCGGCGAAACCGCGGATCAACGCGATTGCGACGGCAAGACCGACCGCGGCCGACGCGAAGTTCTGGATTGCCAGACCCGCGAACTGGACCGTGTATCCGAGGGTCTCTTCCGGCGAATAGGACTGCCAGTTGGTGTTCGTCACGAACGAGATCGCCGTGTTGAACGCCAGCCCCTGCGGTACCGCGGGCAAGCCCAGCGAGTAGGGCAGGATCTCCTGAATCCGCTGAAGGAGGTAGACGATGAGGACGCCGACGACCGAGAATGCGAGCACGCTGCGCATGTAGACGGGCCAGCTCTGTTCCGAACGGGAGTCCACACCGATCAGCCGGTAGATCCCGCGCTCGAATCGGAGATCCTTCTTCGTGGTGAAGGTATGTGCCATGTAGTCGCCGAGGGGCCGGTACACCAGCACCAGAAGCAGTGCGAGTGAGGCCAGCTGGGCGATGAAGAGCCAGAATGTCATCTAGAACTTCTCCGGTTTCAGCAGGGCGTAAACGAGGTAGCCGATCGCCGCTCCTCCGAGAACGGCTCCAAGAAGGTCGAAGAAGATCACAGCTTCTCAACTCCCCACGCGATCAACGCGACCACTGCACCGAGGGCGAGTATGCCGGCGACGCACAACACGTCTAACAACGGGACCAGCTCCATTCAATTGAGCACGCATCGCCGTTCGGCGAGCGAGGACCGGTAAAACCGGCCAGGCATCATTGAATCGGCCGAGGGACCCCCAGAACTCGGTCCTAACGGAATCCATACGGCGGCAGTCGGATTCCTAACGCCTTTCCTCACGCGAGCGCCGGTACTTCCTCACGCGAGCGCAGGGAGTTTCCTCGCGCGACCGCTGAGGGTGCCTTCACGCGACCGCAGAGGGTGTCCTCACGCGACCGCAGAGGGCGTCACGCGAGCACAGACGGGTTCCTCACGCGACCACAGACGGGTTCCTCACGCGACCACAGACAGGAATTTTCCCGACATAGGGCCACCTGCGAAACATGGCGATGACGGCATGTGTCATCCCAACAGTGGCGCGGCCCGGTGCTGTTCAGCCGGAGACGAATTCCGCTGGGTTCATGAAAGCGTTCGAGCCTGAGACGGATCGCAGGATGCGTACGTCAGTTGTTCGCGGGGAGTATGCGCGCGAAGTGGTGAGCTGCGGCGAAGATCGGGATGATGTCGACGGGCTCACCAGGGTGCGGCGCCTGGATCAGCAAGCCGTCCCCCAAGTAGATCCCGATGTGTGCGTGGTCGTTGTAGACGACGAGGTCGCCGGGAAGCGCCGCCGACTCAGGGATCGTCGTCGCCACATCGTCCTGAGCGCTCACCAGGTGCACCAGCTGGATGCCCACCTGCGCGTACGCCACCATGACCAGACCTGAGCAATCGATGCCAGAGTGGCTCGCGCCGCCTTCGACATACGGATCGCCGAGATAGGTCAACGCGTCCTGGATGATCACCGAGCGAGGACCACCTTCAGCGAGCGCCGCAGCGATGGCCGCAGCCACCGTAGGCACGGACGCGCCGCTGTAGTCATGGTTCTCTTCAGCGACGATGCCGGCGAGCTCGACCGCGGTCTCATTCGAGTCCTGGATTGTCGGGGACTGGACGTCGGCCGACACGTTCAGGATCTGCGCGGCCGTTCGTCCGTGAGAGTCGACGACGGTTCCATAGGACGAGACGGGGATGCTGATGGGCTCCGCGTTCGCAGGCATGGCCAGCAGCGTACTCATCGCCAATCCGAGAGCCGCCGCTGAGGCGGTCGCCGCGATCTGCTTCCTGCGCACCGAGCCGAAGAGCCCCCTCTCGGAACCACCGGTTTTGCCCTCCTCGGGCAGGACAACGCGATGACGCGCCGAATGTCGGCCGCGGGTGTTGCTCATGGAATCCTTACCGCTCGCGATCGGAACTGCGAGCCTGAACGTGACAAATCCGCGCGATCAGATCGAGCGGACCCATCCAACCTATCAAGTCAAAACCGAATGTCTTCTGGGATCGCTGGTTTCTGCGACTGCGCATTTTTGCACCGCCGTGTTTCTTCGCTCCGATCACCGACCCGTCCGTTGGAAGGGTCCGCCGGTTGGGAATTCACGTAGATCTCTCTGCAGCTATCCGATCGCACACACAGCACTGGTCCAGTCGTTTCGCGTGAAAGTGGACTCATCGCTAGGCCACTCAGCGGCCTACCGTGGTGGCATGCCGACAACACCCTCGCTCACCGTTCGCCGCAAACACGACCGCCAATCGTTCGATCCCGCCGCCCTCGAAGCGATCCTCGACGAAGGGATGATCGCCCACGTGGCATTGGTGCGCGACCGGCTGCCGGTGGTCCTGCCCTTCCTCTACGCGGTGGGTGATCTCGAGGACGGAGCCGGGAGAAGACTGTTGCTCCACGGCTCGACGGGAGGCGGACTCTTCCTCGACGCGGGAACCAACGGACTGCCGGTGTCCGTAGCGGTGACCCACATCGACGGCCTGGTTTACGCACGATCTCTGAATGACAGTTCCGCCAACTACCGGAGCGCCATGGTCTTCGGACGGGCGACGCCCGTTCCCATCGGATTGCGGCAGAAGGCACTGTGGATCGTCGGCGATCACCTCATGCCAGGCCGTCGTGAGGAAGTCAGGGAGATCTCCCAGAAAGAACTGGCCGCGACTCAGGTCCTCAGCCTTCCGCTCGACGACGCGAGCGTGAAGATCCGGTTTGCCGGCGTCGGCGAGGCCGCTGAGGACGGCGAAGACCACGGAGTCTGGGCCGGAGTGCTTCCCCTCTCGATCAGAGCGGACGCGCCGATCCGAAGCGAACTGACTGAGACATCCGACCCGTCGTCGGCCGCCGTCGATAGGCTCATCCGACGGCTCGACGACCTCGCCGACACCCGACGTCGCGCTCTGGAGTCACTGCTCACGTCCAGAGACTCGTCGGCACTCCAGTGAGAAGCCTCACTCCCGGCGGCTCGACAGCAGCGCTCCCCTGAGAATGTCGAGGACGAGCGTCAGCTCGAGATCTGTGCACGCGCCATAGCCGATGACGATCCCGTCACGCGGTGCTGTGACGTCGGAGCCGTAGTAATCGTCGAGGTCGCCGACGAGAACCCCGCGAATCGCAAGCGCGGAGCGGACTGCTGCCGCCGGATGTCCGCGCGGCCATGACAGCACGGCGTGAAGGCCGCCGTCGAGCGCGTCGAGGGCGACCCCGGCATCCAATCCGGCGAGCCTTCCTGCGATCAACTGCCGTCGATGGCCGTATTCGCGACGAGCCCGGGCGAGGTGCCGTCTCAGTCCGCCCGCGCCCAAATAGCGCGCGAGCGCGTCCTGCATGACTCCGGACACGGGCGATCCGAGCGTCGTACGCATCTCCAGGAGCGCATCCCGGAATTCCCGATTCTTCGTCACGATGTAGCCGCAACGGAGCCATGGGCTCAAGACTTTGGAGAAGCTCCCGACGTGCACGACCCGGCTCGCGCGATCGAGCGATGCGATCGAGGGCAGGGCGCTGGCTCCGTGCCGGAACTCGCTGTCGTAGTCGTCCTCGACGATCAAAGCGTCACGGAGGTTCGCCCATTCGAGAAGCTCGAGACGACGAGTCACATCCAGCCGTCCGCCGAGCGGGTATTGGTGACTCGGAGTGACGAGAGCAGCATCGAGATGCTCGGTCGATCCGAGTGAATCGAGGTCCATGCCCCCCTGGGCGAGCCCCACCAGAACGACCTCGGCGCCGAGCCGTGTCAGGATCGTGCGGGCGGCGATATGGCCGGGCTGTTCGCAGGCAACCCGCGGAGAACCGCTGCGCGTGCTCCGCAGAGCGAGGGCGATCAGCGCGATCGCGTCGCTCGTGCCGGCCGAGATGACGACATCGTGCGGTTCGCATTCGAATCCGCGGGAGCGCCGCAAGTGCTGTGCGATCTCCGACCGGAGGAACGCCATCCCGGCGGCCGGTGGGACGGTCGAGGGAAGCGGCGCACTCACCGCTGCGCGCCAGGCCGCCGTCCAGTCGCGGTGCGCCACAGCCCGTGTCGACGGATGGCCGGGCCGGAGATCGATCTCGCCGGCATCCGGCGACATGGTTTGCGGGCCGAACCGCACCGGCGGCACCGCAGCCCAGCCGTCGAGAGTCGCGCCTGTACGGGAAGACCCCTGAGGAGCCATCGCGGTACCGAGCGCTACGAAGGTTCCGCCGCCGGGGTTCACCTCGACGTAGCCCTCTCCCGCGAGATCCTCGTAGGCAGCCACGACCGTGCCTCGGGATATCCCGTAGGTCGACGCGAGAACACGAGTCGACGGGAGCGCCTCACCCGGGATCAGCAGACCCCGCAGGATCGCCGACCGCAGCTGTTCGGCCAGGTGACGCCGAAGACCGCCGGGCTGAGCGCCCGACAGCGAAAGGGCAAGGTCGACGTGTTGAGGGTGCCGCACCCTGTCATCCTTCCAGGAATGCTGGGCGCTCCGGAAGAAGACCACGATCTCGACGCCCGCTTGCTGCGGGACGTGACCGACCGCGATCCACCCGGGCGGACGAGAAAGAGCCCCGGCCGAAGCCGGGGCTCTTCAGGGCAAATGCCTCCGCGCCTAGAGCGGGCGGATGTTGGCAGCCTGAGGACCCTTGTCCCCGGCTACGACGTCGTATTCGACCTTCTGATTGTCTTCGAGCGACCGGTAGCCGCTGGAGGTGATGGCCGAGTGATGGGCGAAAACATCGGCGGTGCCGTCATCAGGTGCGATGAAACCGTAGCCTTTGTCGTCGTTGAACCATTTGACGGTTCCAGTTGTCATGGGATTTGTTCTCTCTTCTTCTTCATTGGGTCCCGAGCTTCGGGACCATCTGCCGTGACTGCCGCTCGTGATTTCGAGCGGTGTCCCGGCGACACATTCTCGCTACGTCCTTGACCGCGGTTGCGGTTTCGGACGGGCGGGAGTGTGAGTTCTTGGGAGGCAAAGTGTGCCCTGTCAGGTGAGCCGGTCGCGCCTCAATGCGGCCGGTACTGGGCGGTCAGAGGGCATTCGAATGGGTCGCGAGCGGACAGGCCGACTCGGTTGAGGTAGCGGATCACGATGCCGTATGACGTGAACAGGTTCGTCTCCGTGTACGGGATGTCGTGATCGGCGCAATGCTGGATGACCATGCGGCGCGCGTGCGCCAGATGCGGCCGGGGCATGCTGGGGAACAGGTGGTGCTCGATCTGGTAGTTCAGGCCGCCCATCGCCAGGCTCATCGGATAGCCGCCGGACACGTTGCGGGAGGTCATGACCTGCTTGCTGAAGAAGTCGAGCCGGCTTCCGCGCGGGATGATCGGCATGCCCTTGTGGTTGGGAGCGAATGATGCGCCCATGTAGATGCCGAACACGGCGAGCTGGACGCCGAGGAAGGCAAACGCCATTCCGAGCGGCAGGAACCAGAAGACAGCCGCAACGTAAAGGGTCAGTCGCAACGCGATGGTGATGATCTCCATCACTCGCTTCTTCGGCTTGCCGGCGCCGAACAGCGATCGCACGGATGTGTAGTGAAGGTTGACGCCCTCGAACATCAGGAGAGGGAAGAACAGATAGCCCTGTTTGCGCGTCAGCATCGCCATGATGCCCGTGCGCGTCGCGGCACTCTCCTCGATGAACGAGATCGTGTCGATCTCGATATCTGGGTCTTTGCCGACCATGTTCGGGTTCGCGTGGTGCCTGCTGTGCTTGTTCATCCACCACGAGTAACTGATCCCGACGAACATCGTGCCGAGTACGCGGCCGGCACGGTCGTTTGCCGGCCCGGTCGCGAACACCTGGCGATGCGAAGCCTCGTGAGCCAGGAATGCGAACTGGGTGAAGATGATCCCAAGAACTCCGGCGATGATCAGCTGGAACCACGAGTGGCCCAGGAGCACGAATCCACCCGCTGCCGCCAGCAGCGCCGTCGTCAGCACGCCGAAGAGCCCGATATAGAAACCGCGGCGACGACGGAGCAGACCGGCGTCGCGAACGCGTTGCGACAGCGCGGTGAAGCTGCTGGTCATCGACCCCGCCGACTCTGTACGCGGTTTCGTTGATCGAACCGCAGTCGACGAAGGAGACAGTGCCATGAATACCTCGGGATGTTGTCGTGGTCGACTTCCCAGCCGAGGTGATACGAGCAGATGCTCAAGAGATACGGTCAGACTACGCTGTGATCCTGGGAGGCGCCAG
>FSWU01000123.1_pt1 | contig 29421 bp, 30 predicted proteins | sample 1638061 | NCBI WGS metagenome assembly FSWU01 (sample SAMEA3914788, study PRJEB12502) | metagenome | biome: forest; material: soil | place: Canada | collected 2011-07-03 | depth 0.1 m
CGGTTGGGCGCACCTCAGTGGAGGGGGCGGCCGGTGCGCAGGCGGTCATGGGGGTCGATTCGCTCCTGGACGGCGAGCAGGCGGGCGGCGTCTTCGGCGGCCCAGAGGCGCAGCACTTCGCCGGGAGCGGGCGTCGGTCCGCAAAAGTTCAGCTGGGCTTTTTCGACGCCCGGCGCTATGTCCTCGACGATCCGGTCGACATGGGCACGGGTCGCTGCAGCGTCTGATCCTGTAGGAGTGCTCACGAAGAGGTTGAATCCGTCGCCACGGCCAGTGGTCGAGGTCGGCGCCCCGATCGGCTCGTTCATGGCCCCGCCGAGGTGGCGGAATTCGATCATGCGCGGTGCGTCCGCGCCGCCCGAGACCGCGTGACGCGAGGCGATCTCGATCGCATCGTCGGTCAGTTCCGGAATCAGGACGCCGCGATTCGTCACATTCGTCGGTGCGACCGGGTCCATGTGGATGACGGGCAGCTGTTCGGGTCGCAGAATCCCCACCGTGTCGAGAAGGATGGGAAAGCTCAGCATCGGCTCCAGGATCCGGCGCCCGTCACCGGCGAGATCGGACGCCGTATCGTCGATGTGGGCTATGCGGAGATGCACGACGTATCTGCCGCGCAGGACTTCCGGAAGCTGGGGCACCGGCGGCAGGTGGAGAAGCGCGATCGACGTCGAGGTGCGGTCGTCGAGGCTCTCTAGCCAGTGACGGTAAGCGTGGACGACATCCAGCGCGGCCGACCCGTCGAAGAACACGCCGCCCCCGAAGATGTCCGGAGCCGCGACGAGTTCGAACTCGAGGCCGGTGACGATGCCGAGACCGCCACTTCCGAGAAGGCCCCAGTAGAGTTCGGGATCGGAGTCCGCGGTCACCGTGGATGCGCGGTGGTCCGCGTCGAGAACGTCAAGGCTCGTCACCCGATCGGCTGCGAACCCGAATGTCCGGCCGATCGGACTCAGGCCGCCGCCAAGTGTGTAGCCGACCACACCGACCCCTGGCGATCCGCCGGCCAGCCCGGCCAGACCGTGTGCTCCCGCAAGACGTAGCACGTCTCCCCACACCGCGCCGGGTTCGACGCGGCAACGGCGCCGGTCGGGATCGACCTGAACGGCCCCGAGCTTTGCGATGGAGATGAGCACCGAGTCTTCGTCTGCCCGCAGCGCGCCGTGACCTGTGTTCTGGATCGCGATCGGCAAGCCGCGCGAGTCCGCCCATCGTGCGGTCGTGACGATATCGTCCAGCGATCCTGCGACCACGACCAGCAGAGGCCGCTTCGACACCGACTGATCCCAGCTCGCGACGCTTGCGGCATATGCGGGGTCGTCGGCAAGCCAGGCGCCACCCTTCAGGTTCTGAGCGAGCCGGTCGCGTTCTCGAGGCGAGACGACGTTGATTGCATCGGGAGTCACGATGATTCCTGACTGATCATGGATGAGGTGGCCGGGTTGAGGTGGCCGGGTTGAGGTGGGCGGGCTGGGACGGCCGGGTTGTGATCGCCGGGCTGGAACGGATCGGGAGACGGGTCAGGATGCGACCGGGGCGGAAGCGGTCATCGGTACTGCATCCGTTGCGGTGAGCTGCCTCCGGCGAGCGACCGCATGCCAGATCACGAAGGCGAGACCGATGGCATTGATCGCGATGTCGGAGAACAGCAACAGGCCTGTGTTGTCGACAGCGTAGTCGTGGTTCACGACGATTTGGAAGACGTGCCCGCCGGCCGCCCCGAACCCGAAGATCGCCGTCGCGACGATGACCGCGACCTTGCTGGACAAGGTGGCGTGCTTCCGGTGCGCGATGAACGCGATCACTGCGATGCCCAGGCTGCTGAACGCGAGCTCGAGCTGGAACGGGCTCTGCGCCCATCCGATGGACTTCGCGGCGAAGTCGCCGAAGAAGGAGTGCATGACGAAGTTGACCGCTTGCGCGATACCGATCGCCCACAGCACGAAGGTGTTGACGAGAATCCCGCTGATCATCCCGGCGCTCCGGCGGCTTCCGTATCGTGCGATCTGGACGCCGGCGACGATGAGTCCGATCACGAAGCAGGTGATCGCGTAATTGCTGATGAGCGCGGTGATGACGTCGTTGATCATTGATCTTTCCGTTCGGATCAGTAATGGGGAGCTTTGCCAGTATGTTCGAGGCGACCACGGTTGGTCTGGCCCCCGTCCATGGCACGCGAGTGTGCAAAGGGCCCGGCTGAGATGCGCAGAATGACCGTACGGGAACCGAGCGGTGCTTAGCTTGCCGGCATGGCAGTCACAATCTACGGGGTCGTCGCCCTCACCTTCATGATGCTCATGTACGCCTTCGAACGACGCGGCCCCCGATTCATTCTGCTGTTCGCGGTCGGCTGTCTGCTCTCAAGCGCCTACGGATTCCTGTCTGGCGCGTGGCCGTTCGGGATCGTCGAATTCGTCTGGGCAGGCATCGCCCTGCTCCGATTCCGAAGTGCGCGAAATCAGCGCGCTTCCTGATCTACGACCGGATGATGCGATAGCCGGCCCCGGGGCAGGTCGCCTGCATCTCCGCGCTCAGGCGGGGGTTCCGAGTGCGGATGTCCACGATTCCGCCCCAAGCGCGAACGGTCTCGCAGACCTGCGGGATGCTTTCGGTATTGATCGCGTAGGCGAACTTCCGGATGGGGTCGCTCGAGAGCTGGGCGGGCTGCTGGAGCAGCCAGTCGTCCGCGAACTCGTCGTCGGGTGCGGTGGGGGAGTACTGGACCAGCAACGTCTTCTCCCGCGGGTCGGAGAACTTGAAGAGGTTCTGCGCGCCTTGTGCCAATGAATTGATCGGTTCCGGGCGGGCGACGCCCAGCTGCGGAACCACTTTCCGCAGCTCGGGAGAAGCCGGAGGGACCTGCAGAACGAGGACGAACACGATCGAGACCGCCGCGATCACAGCGACGGAACTCGCCACCACGCGGCCGCGGAGAACGCTTGTCCAGCCGGCGACGCTCGCGGCCGAGATCGTGATCGCGAAGATGGACAGCATCCAGCCCATCTTCGCCGGGTAGTAGCCCCAGCCGCCGATCGCAGCGCTCTCCCGCGAGAGCATCCCGATCGTCAGCGAGGACGCAACGATGATCGTGACGACGCCTGCGAACTCCCAGTTCTGGTTCATGCCGAACGCGGCCAGCGCGAAGACGGTGAAGAGAACGGCGCCGCAGATAGCGAGATCGCGGAGGGTGATCGGCACGACCGCACCGGTACTGCCCAGTGCAGAGCCGTCGCGGAGCAGGTCCGGAATCGACAATGTGAAGGCGTACACGACGAAGACCACGGCGGCCAGCCAGCAGATCCCGGCGCGCCGCCATTGGAAGAGCGTCCTGGCCGAGCCTCGCATCGACGCGACGAGGGCGATACACAGCGCGACGGGCACGCTCGCGAGCGGTGCCCAGACGGCCAGCATCAACGTGGACGCGAAGACGAGGATGGTCAACGACGCCAGCTTCTGGTGACGTCCCTCACGCCAGACCAGCCAGACGGCGAGCAGTACGACGAGAGAAACGGTCACATTGAAGAATCCGAGCGAGAACGTGAATCCGGCCACGTACCAGGTCAGCGGGAACGCGCCCCCGGCGAGCGCAGCCAGCAACTGAATCACGAACCCGGCTCTGCGCACCGTCACAGCCAGGACGAGCGCAGACATTCCGCACAAGATCAGGGTGATCACCCACCACATCCCCACTTCGGCTGCCACATCGTGGAGCAGGAGTGAGGGAACCACGACGGCGGAACGCCGAGCCGCTATCGCGACCGCCATGATCTCGTTCGCGAACGGTCCCGGATTCGGGTGGATCGAGGGGACGAGTCCACCGTCGTGAACGATGAACCGGCTCGCCATGGTGTTCCAGACGGCGTCGTTGTTCATCGCCCAGGAGAGCTGGGTGCTGCCATGCCGCACGACGAATTGGATGATGTATGCCCCGGCCGCCGCCGGCACGATCGACGCGAGACCACCGAGCCGGAGAGCATCGCGGCCCGGCACCCGTAATGGTTCCGGGCGTGACCAGAGGGCGACGATGGCTGCTGCGCCGAGCACCGCGAGGAGAAGCGTGATGCCCACCGGCAGGGATGCATGCAGGTGCGGCAGCAACGGCATCGCCAATGCAAGAGCGGTCATCGAGACGACGATCCCGCCTGCGGCTGCCAGCAACCAGCCCACGAATTGGCCGAGCGCGAACACGATCAGCAACGCGGTGAGAATCGCCGCAGGCCACTGCACCTGACCGGCACCGCTGACTGCGAGCAGCGCGAGTTCGAGGACCCCGGCGACTCCGAGGAACACCCACGGTTTGGCGGCGTTCCTGCTTACAACGGCAGCGATGCTCTCTTCGACGGCGACGAGGCCGTCTCCGATGACACCGATGCCCTCGTCGATGACTGCGATGCCGTCTTCGATGACAGCGGCAGAACTGCCTTCTTCCACCGTCGTCATCGATGCAGGTCTTCTCTCGCTCACGCTTTGTTTTTGCCCGCATATTCATACCATGCCGGTGCGCCGTACAAGCAATGGAAAGACGTCCGAAACCTTCATGACCGGATGGGTACTTGCTGCGTAGCGTTGCTGACATGACAATTCGACTCGATCTCTTCAGTTTCGTCGTCGCCGATATGGCACGCAGCCTCCAGTTCTACCGCCGCCTCGGTTTCGAGATCCCCGCGGGCTCCGAAGCCGAACCGCACGTCGATGTGGAGGTCTCCGGCGGCATCCGAGTCGCGTGGGACACGGTCGAGACCGTCAAGTCCTTCGACCCCGGCTGGACGATCCCGACCGGCGGACACCGGATCGCGCCCGCGTTCCTGTGCGACAGCCCGGGCGACGTGGATCGCCTGTTCGCCGAATTGATCGGCGCTGGTGCGAGCGTTCACAAAGAACCATGGGACGCCTTCTGGGGCCAGCGGTACGCGACCGTGCTGGATCCCGACGGCAACGCCGTCGATCTGTTCGCGCCGTTGCCGGCCCGGTAGGTCTAGCGCGACCCGGTCAGAGCGAGGTCGGCGGCCGGCCGGCAAGCGCCCGCACCTCGCGAGAGAGATGCGGCTGATCGGCGTAGCCGCACGCGGCGGCGACGTCGGCAAGAGGCACTCCGGCAGCCATGAGCTTTGACGCTCGCTGAAAGCGGAGGATGCGCCCGAGGGTGCGCAGTCCGTAGCCGAAGAGTTCGACGCTCCGCCGATGCAGCTGTCGTTCGCTCCATGCCGTCTCCCTCGCGATCTGTGCCACCGAGGCGCCTGAGGCGACAGCCTGAGACAGGGTTCGCCGGGTCGTGCGGCCCGCCTCGAGCCGTGACATCCGTGCGAAGTCCGCGACTGCCCGCTCGAGGGCGGCCGCGGTTTGTGCAGCTTCGACCGGCTGCACCGCCGCGCACGTTCGCAGCCCCACGGTTGCATCGACGATGCTCAGCATGCGCCGATGTATGCGCGCATCGACCAACTGCTCCAGCGGCACGCGCTGGTTGCGCAGCTCCCGCGCGGAGGTGCGCAGCAGTGCCGCACCATCGCCGGGCGCGAGCCGGACTCCAGCGATGGTCCCTGGCGAGCGCGGCCCCGTCTCCTGGGGAACATCGTCGGGACCGGCGACGACGAGCTGCCCGCCCATCCAGAGCACGTCCATGCAGCCGTCCGGGGCGACGATTCCGCCGACTTCGCCGGTCGAAGTCCACAGGATGGCGCCATCGATCCGTGACGCCCGCTCGCGATACGCAGGAGCCGACGATCCGATCGGATCCGAACCCATGTGCTGCCCGTTCATCGTCGCGGCGGAACCTGCCCGCCGCCGCTGGATGCGTCCATCGTAGCCGGTGTCCGATATGCAAACGTTCGCATTCTGGTGATAATGTACACAATGCGAACACCGCGAATCTTGTCGCGGATGACACCGTGTGCGGCAAGGAGGGCGCCAAGAGTGAGTCTGGATCCGGTGCGGAGGAACGAGGCGAAGATCGAATCGGTCGACGCACGGCTCCTCGTCGTGCCGCTTCCGCCCGCGATGACGTATTTCGGCTACCAGTCCATCAACGTCCCATTCGTGACCATCCGCGATACCGACGGAATCGAGGCCACCGGGTTCACCTACACTCTCGACGCCGGCGCGAACATCGTTTGCCGGATGGTCGAGGAGGTCGTCGCGCCCGCTCTGGTCGGAACGTTCCCGGACGAATGGCAATCGACCCGTTCCTCTCTTCTGTCATCGACCCGTCGATTGGGAGCGACGGCATTCGTCGCCGCGCTGTCCGCCGTCGACATCGCCGTCTGGGACTTGCGCGGACTCCGCGAGAACAGACCCCTGTACGCGCTCCTGGGGGGATCGACAAAGGACGTCCCGTTCTACGGATCCGGCAGAAGTGGCGACCGGATGACGACGGACGAGCTCGTCCGCCACAGCCAGGAGTATCTCGGCGACGGATTCGACGCGGTGAAGATCGGAATCGGGGTGGGTGAGCCCGCCCGCGACGTCGCGCGAGTGCGCGCGGTGCGAGATGCGATCGGCGAGGGGCATCGATTGATGGTGGACGCCGCGGAGCGTCTCTCCGTCGCCGACGCGTTGTGGATCGGCAAACGACTCGAAGAGTTCGACCTCTACTGGTTCGAAGAGCCGCTCCTCGCGGAAGACGTGCAGGGATATTCGATGCTCGCGGATCGCCTTTCGATTCCGATCGCCACCGGGGAGCACTTCCAGCAGAGCTCGACCTTCGAACGTTATTTCCGGGAGACCGGCGTCGCCATCTACCAGCCTGACGCGGCGCTCGGCGGCGGGATAACCGAGATGCTGACGGTTGCGGAACTGGCGCGGGCGAACCATCGACCCTTGGCCTGGCACTCCCTCGCGGATCTGCACGTGCACATCGCGTCCTGTGCGCCGACGACCCGGTACATCGAAGACTTTCCTATCCTCGATCGCGTGATCGCGGATCCGCTGCGACCGAGCGGGGGAGTCGCCGTCGCGCCGTCTCGTCCAGGGCACGGGATCGTGTGGGACCGCGACGCGGTCGAAGCGTACGGCCGGCCCGGATAGGTCACCGGTCGAATCCGACGAACGCTGGAGAGCAAGGGATCGACGAGAGCAAGGGATCAGGACAATGGACAGAACTCGTTTGGGCCGCACGGAACTCGACGTGAGCGTGGCGTGCCTCGGAACGGGCGGATACAGCCGACTGGGCCAGGCCACAGGTGCTTCGTTCGCCCAGTCGGCGGAGGTCGTCGAGTCGGCGATCGACCAGGGTGTCAACTTCATCGACACCGCGGCCGCTTACGACACCGAGGAGATCGTCGGAGCGGCGATCAAAGGGCGGCAGCGCGATCAGCTCGTCATCTCGACGAAGAATCACATCATCAAGAAGGGCACGGACTTCGTGGGAAGGGATTTCGTGACCGGCGCGGAGTTCGCGCGGCTGGTGGACGAGAGCTTGACGCGACTCGGCACCGACTATGTCGACATCTTCCACGTGCACGGAATCGTGGCGAGCCAATACGACTATTGCGTCGCAGAGATCGTGCCCGTTCTCGAGGACCTCCGAAAGCAGGGAAAGATCCGGCACACCGCCATCTCGGAGCGCTTCTATCAGGAGCCGCGCCACGACCTTCTGGAACTCGTGGTGAACGACGACTACTTCGACGTCATCATGGTCGGTCTGAACTTCATGAACCACACCGCTTTGAGACATGTCGTGCCGGCTGCCAAGGAGAAGGACGTCGGAATCCAGGGAATCTATGCGGTCCGCAGGCGGCTGATCACCCCGGAGGCGGCGCAGACGATGATCGACGAGTCGATCGCCAATGGTGAGATCGATCCCGCCCAGCTCGACGCCGACCCGCTCGGTTTTCTCACGGCGGACGGGGTGGCGGCCTCGCTGATCGAGGCGTGCTACCGGTACAACCGCTATGCGCCCGGCATCGATACGACACTCACAGGCACAGGGAGTGTCGAGCATCTGACCGACAATCTGGCGTCATTGAGCGCACCTCCGTTGCCCGAGGATGTCGTGGAGAAGATCGACCGGATCTTCGGCAGGGTCGAGAGTGTCACCGGCGACTAGCGAGAGTGATCCTCGATGAAGATCGTCGAGGTGCGCGGTTACTGGCTCGAATACGCGCTGTCCCGGCCGCTCTACAACTCGATCGGCAGCATCGAGAGCCGGAACGCGCTGATCGTCGAACTCGTCACGGACGGTGGGCATTCGGGCTGGGGGGAGACCCAGCGCCTGCCCGGGCTCGCGTGGTCCATCATCGAGTCGGCCCACGCGAAGCGGCTTCTCGGATCGGATCCGTTCTCGAACCCGTTGGCCAATCCGTTGAATGCTCCACTCGATGAGAAACCTCAGGGGGAGCAGCCGCGGGGAGAGGTGGCCATGATGGCTGCGAGCGCGATCGACATCGCGCTGTGGGATCTGCGGGGTCGCATCCTGGGGCTGCCGATTGCCTCCCTTCTCGGGGGCGCCCGCCGGCAGGACATCCTCGCGTACGCGAGCGGTCCGTTCATGGCAGGCGGTGGGGATCCCTATCGGAACATGCTCGCGGACGTTGAGCGTTATCTCGGGGAGGGTTTCACCGGTTTCAAACTGCGGTGCGGAGTGACGCCGGCAGCGGACGCCGAGATCGCGAAGAGCGTCCGCAGGTTGATCGGGCCGGACGCCGGGCTCATGATCGACATCAACACGGGTTATTCACGCGACTCGGCCGTGGAACTCCTCGGTCGTGTCGAGGGGGCGGACCTCAGCTGGATCGAAGAACCATTGCAGCCGTTCGATTTCGACGGTTATGCCGGCCTGTCGAAGGGGTCAGCCGTCCCGATCGCGGCTGGAGAGAACATCGCAGAGTTGAGGGATTTCCGGCAGCTGATCGCGTCGGGAGGCGTCTCGCTGATCCAGCCGGACTTATATCTCTGCGGAGGCATATCGGGCGCCATGCGGATTGCCGCGCTTGCGGACGCATTCGGCACACCGTATCTCCCGCACGTCTTCGGCGGGACCGTCAATTTCTACGCGTCCTTGCAACTCGCCTCGGTCCTGACGCCGTATGGGCTGGGTCGAGGAGCGGACTATCCCTGGTTCGAATACGATCGCGGTGAGAATGCGCTCAGGACCATGCCGAGCGAGCCGGCGCTGGATGAGCGCGGCCGCATCGCGATCCCCGATGGCCCTGGCATCGGCATCGAGATCTCGCGAGAGATGTTCGCGCCCTTCACGCACCAAGCGTGGGAGTTGCGATCGGAAGGGACAGGCTGATGATGGTGCACCTCGCGACGCCCCCCGACCCGGACACGAGTACGCCGGTCGTCGTCTGCCCGCCCGGAACGGTCGACACGCATCTCCATCTCTTCGGTCCACTCGACAGGTATCCGCTGATCCCGTCGCCGCCCTATCTGACCGGCGACGCCCTGCCCGAGTCGGGTATCGCCATGCACGACAAGCTCGGAGTCGACTACGGGGTGCTCGTGAGTGGCGGCGCATACGGGCGGAGTTGCGATTATCTCCTCCACGTCCTGGACAACTGGGGGGACCACTTCCGGGCCGTCGCCGTCCCGCCGGCCGATCCGACCGATGCCGAACTCGATCGTCTTGCCAGGGCCGGGGTGCGGGGCATCCGGTTCACCGGCGATTCGGCCGGCACCCACGTCGCCCACATCGAGCCGGAACTTGCGGCGCGGGCTTTCGAGTTGGGCTGGCACGTGCAGTTCGTCGCGCAGCCCGGAGAACTGGAGAGTCACGCGGATCGGCTGCTGGCGTTGCCGAACGATCTGGTGCTCGATCACTTCGGCGGCGTGAAGGTCGAACTCGGCATCGATCAGCCGGCAGTGAGACTTCTCTTGGCCATGCTGGACACCGGACGGGTCTGGGTGAAGCTCTCGGGTCCCATGTATTCGTCGCGCCTGGAGTTCCCGTACGCGGACGTCGGACCGCTGGCGAGGCTGCTGGTGCGCGAGGCACCGGAACGTCTTCTGTGGGGCACGGACTGGCCGCACCTGCACATGGGTGAGCGGCGAATGCCGAATGACGCCGAACTCCTCGACCTGATGCTGGACTGGGCGCCGGACGAACGAGTCAGGAACCGGATCCTGAGCGACAACCCGCGAGAGATGTACGGTTTTCCCACCGGCTCGCGGCGGACGGACGGCGGCTAGTCGCCTTCCACCTCGCGGAGGCTGTGCAAGGCGGTGACGGAGGCGTTCCTGACGTGGGTCTCCATGTTGGCGGACGCGAGTTCCGCGTCGCGTTCGCCGACCGCGTTGACGACGGCACGCAGTTCGCGAACGACTTCGAGCGAGCGCCCGACTTCGGAGAGGGACGTCGCCCTCAGGACCTGGACACGCCCCTGGATCCCCTCGAGGAGCTGCTGAAGCGACGGGCTCTTCGCGCCTGCGATCAGCACGGCGTAGAACTTGTCTTTGGTCAGCAGGATCTCCCGGATGTCCGTCGTGCGGGCAGAAACGTCGGCGAGGGTCTCGACGGCTTGCGCAAGCTGGGCGACCTCCACGTCGCTGGCCCGCTCGACGAACCTACGCACCACGAGCGACTCGAGCGCCGCGCGGACCTCATAGAGATCGACGGCGTCGTCGAGTGCGGGCGCACTGACCATGGCACCGCGCTGCGGCACTACCGTGACGAGCCCTTCGGAGGTCAGCTCTCTGAGCGCTTCACGCACCGTTGTTCTGGAGACGCCGAGTTGCTCGATCAGTTCCCGCTCGACGAGGCGCTGCCCCGGCTTGAGCTGGAAGTCGAGGATGGCCTGCCTCAGGGCCGTGGTCACTTGTTCGCGCAGCGGCGCAGCAATCCGGCCGACGGGCTCGGTGGTCCACGAAGCTGCCAAGGAATTTGTAGTTGCCATGTCTCTCACTAACGGTCCTGAATCGACATTCCGTCATACGATCTTCAAATTGTACGTTCCGCCGATTCCGGAGAAGGCACATTCTTCGCATCTGGCGCAACATCGCGTCAGATCGCGGCCTCCGCTTCCGCCTCTTCCTTCAGGAATTCGCCGATGACCTTCTCCGCGACGCGGAACGATTCCAGAGCCGCGGGCACGCCGACGTAGATCGCGGTCTGAAGGAGGACCTCCTGGATCTCTTCGACCGTCGCGCCGTTCGTGAGCGCACCGCGAACGTGCGCTGCGAGCTCATGCGATCGATTCAACGCGGTCAGCATCGCCAGGTTCAGGAGGCTCCTGGTCTTTCGGGGCAGCCCGTCGCGGCTCCAGACCGCGCCCCAGCAGTATTCGGTGACGAACTCCTGAATGGGCTTGGCGAAGTCGCTGACCTGATCCAGTGCTTTGTCCACGTAGCTCGCGCCGAGTACCTCCCTCCGCACGCTCAGTCCTTTGTCGTACGTTTCCTTGCGGGTCTCATCGAAGCTCATTCGGTCGGTCCAGTCCAATCTCTTCACAGTGTCACAGGTGACGGCGCGTCGGCGTCGACGGCGGTTCGTGCGTCGATCACGACCGGACGATTCGCTTCCACCGCCTGGGCGAACGCCGAAGACAGGTTCGACGGTTTGTCGACCCGGATGCCGAGTGCGCCGAAGTTCGATGCGATCGCCGCGAGGTCGACGTCGGCATACGTCCACAACTCGTTCGAGGGCGGCTTCGGGCGGTCCCCGTACATTCGCTGCCAGCCGGCCCGGCTCTGCGTGCCGCCCAGGTTGTTGTTGACCACGACGATCGTGTTGATGTTCCAGCGCACGGCCGTTTCGAGCTCGGCGAGGTGGTAATAGAAGCCGGCGTCGCCCGTGAACACGAAGGTGGGCCGGTCCGGCTGGGCGCATTTCGCTCCGAGGCCGGCGGGGAACGCCCATCCGAGGTGCCCCGCGCTGCGCAGATAGCTCTGCGTCGGCGAGCTGAGATCGAAGAACTGCGACATCCACATGCCCGCGTGTCCGGTGTCGACCGCGACGATGCCGTCGCTCGGCAGTGCCGCAGACAGTTCCCGGCACAGGCGCTCCGGTCTGATCGGTGCCTCGTCAGAGGTCATCGCCGACTCGTAGCGATCGCGCCATTCCGCGCGCAGCGCCTCGACCTCGGCTCGCCATGTTTCGCGGATCCGCGCGCTTCCCGGGTCGGCCAGTTCCGCCATGCGCGCCAGGGTGGTGCGCGCGTCCCCGAGCACTCCGACCTCGACCGGATAGTTGCGGCCGATCGTCTCGGGGTCGGTATCGATCTGGATCGCGCGTGTCCCGAGCTGCGGCACACGCCAGAAATGCGTCGTCATTCCACCAGCCGTGGTGCCGACGAAGCAGACGAGGTCTGCGCGGGCCACCGCCCGGTTGGCGCTTTCCCGCGAGTACGTTCCCACGACGCCGAGGTTGAGCGGATGGTCCCCCGGAACGGTGTCGCGACCGTTGGCCGACGTGACGATCGGAATGCCCAGCATCTCCGCGACGCGGACGAGCTCATTGCCGGCGCCGGACGCACGCACACCGCCGCCGGAGACGATGACCGGGCGCGCCGCCCGCTCGAGCAGGCTGACCGCTTCGGCGATCGACGCCTCGTCGGCGCGAGGGCGGTACGGCGGCACCACCGCGAATTGCGGTTCCACCGACGAGTCGAGCAGTGCCGACTGCTGGTCGAGCTGCCCCTCGTTGCCCTGGATCTGCAGGTGCACAGGGCCGGGCGTTCCGGTCGTTGCGACGCGGAAGGCCTGCCGGATCATGTCGGGGAATCGGCTGACGTCGTCGATGCTCGCGTTGAGTTTCGTCACGTTGTCGAAAGCCGGGAGGTCGTCGACCTCCTGGTAGACGGTCCGGAATTTCGTCTCGGGCAGCCGGCCCCCGGTCAGGGCGATGACCGGCGAATGCGCGAGATGCGCGTCCCGGAGACCCGCCGCGAGGTTCAGTGCGCCGACGACCTGAGCGCCGCAGATACCGGGCTTTCCGGAAGCACGTGCATAGCCATCGGCCATGTATGCGGCGGATTTCTCACCGTGGGTCGCGATACGCCTGATCTCCGGGTGCCTGAACTCGAGTTCGACGAAGGTCTGCCGAAGTATCGCGGGAACCATGAAGACGTGACTCACGGAATAACCCGCCAGCATGTCAGCGACGGCCACTGCACCGGTTTGCTCCTGCGTGCCCGTCATGCTGTCGTTCTCATTTCGTCCGTGCGGCTCACGTTGTCCTCCTCGACAAAGGTGTGACGATCATACAATTTGATGAGGAATAATGTAACAGCAATGGATGCCCTTCCGGTGACAGGGCACGTGACCTGCACCGCTGCGGGTTAGATGCGACGCGAGATCTCGCGTTGCATGAGCGAGCGAACGAAGGAGATCGCCGAATGGACGACGACCAAACCGATGGCACATTCGAGGATGCTCTTCCGCCAGGCTTCGACACCCTGCTGAGGGGCGCATTCGATGTCCACATGCACGGTCAGCCCGACTTGTCGGCGGCTTTCCAGAACCGCGGCTCCGACCTCGGCGTCGCCAGGCTCGCTCACCGTTACGGTCTGCGCGGATGGGTTCTGAAGTCACATCTCTGGCCCACGATGGATCGGGCGCGAGCGCTCAACGAGCAGCTCCGCGACATCGACTTCACGGTGCTCGGGAGCATCACTCTCAATCCGCCCGCGGGCGGCATCTCTCCCACAGTCGTCGATTTCGCGGCGGCGCACGGAGCCCGCGTCGTCTTCCTGCCGACGTGGAGCGCACAGGCGGATGTCGAGCGAGGGGGTTACATCTCGACGCTGCTCGGACGGGTCTCCGGCACGTTTCCCGAGTACTCCCGGGCCAGCTCTCAGACCGTCGTCGACCGCAACGGAGCGCTCACTCCTGCCGCGCGGGATGTGATCCACGCGTGCAAAGACCTCGGACTCGTGCTTGCCACAGGACACTTGGCGCTGAAGGAGAGCCTCGCCGTCGTCGAGCTCGCCACGGAGCTGGGCGTCCCCGTGATGATCACGCATCCGTCGCACTTCACGACCGATGCGGAGCTGCTTCGCGAATTCACGACGCAGGGAGCCTTCGTGGAGTTCACCGGCGCTCCACTGCTGCATCCGCTCGGTCACGAGCGCGTGCGCGACGTCTTCGAGATGATTCAGGTTCTCGGCCCCGACCAGGTGATCCTCTCGTCGGACGTGTTCTCCCGCTGGGTCCCTCCGGAGCCGGAGTGCCTTCGTATCCTCGCCGAGCAGCTCACGTATCTCGGAAGCAGTCGGACAGCTCTGCGTCGGATGCTGGTGGAGAATCCCCACCGGCTCCTCGGGCTGCCGGTCCCGGCCGAGACGTTCCCGGCCGACGCGGTCCCAGGCGAGACGATCCGGGCATGACGCGTCTGGAACCGCTCGATCCGGGCGAGATGTCAGACGAGCAACTCGAGCTCTACCGCAAGTTCACCACTGGTGTGCGAGCGGCGCCCGGAACCGACTTCGCGCTCGTCGACGACCGCGGAAGGCTCATCGGACCGCCGGCGGCGTGGGTCCTCAGTCCGTCGACGGGATCGGTCCTGGAGCAGCTGGGCGGCCAGATCCGCTTCCATCTCGGGCTGAGTCCCCGAGCGCGGGAGGCCGCGATCCTCTTCGTCGCATACGACGAGGGAAATCCGTTCGAGATCGCCACGCATGTCCGCGCCGGCGCGATCGCGGGCCTCACCCCGGACGACCTGGACGCGCTGGCCGAAGGCCGCGCGCCGGCCGCCCGCAGCGATGAGGAACGTGTCGTGTTCACGGCCGTTCCGAGCCTGTTGCGCGAACGCACGCTGAGCGACGAGGAGTATCGATCCGCGGTCGCGGTACTGGGTGTCGACGGCCTCCTGGACCTGACCGCACTGGTCGGTTACTACCGCCTGGTGTCGATCCAGCTGAACGTGTTCGGGATCCTTCCGGCAGCTCGGGATGCGGGCGATTCGTCGTCGGCGGGACAGCGATGACGCCCCTCCGCGTGGCCCGCTGCGGAAGCCGATTCAAAACTTTGTCGGACAAAGTTGTTGACACTTTGGTATGACGATCCTACAATTTCGAACACGCTCATCGATGAGTGTCCTGGCCGTGGGGGCGACTCGAGCACCAACGTAACAACGAGCTAAATAAACCACCACACGAGGTTTTTTGTGACAGAGAGGCCACATGTCCAGTTCGATTCCGGTTGACACTTCAACCACAGATCCGGCCCTTCGCAGGCGCCGCGCAATTCGAGGATCCTTCTTCGGTTTCTTCATCGATTCGTTCGACATCTATTTGCCATCGATCGCATTGCTCCCGGCGATGATCTACTTCACCAACGGGCTCAGTGCATCGCAGACCGCGATCGTGACAGGGTTCACGCTTGCGACGACCCTCTTCGGCCGTCCCGTCGGCGCGATCCTGTTCGGGCATTTCTCCGACCGGCTCGGGCGCAAGCGCACCGGGGCGATCGCGATCTACGGCTTCGGCGCGGTGACCCTGCTGATCGCATGTCTGCCGGGCGCACAGGCGATCGGCGCACCAGCCGCGATCACGCTGCTGCTCGTACTCCGATTCATCGCGGGTGTCTTCCTGGGAGGCGAGTACACGGCAGCGACGCCGATGGCCATCGAATACGCCAAGGTCAACCGTCGAGGCTTCGTCGGAGGAATCGTTCAGAGCGGTTCCTCGGTCGCCTACTTCGCGATCGCGCTCTTCACCTACCTGGCGCTCCTGATCTCTCCCGCGGGCGACATCAACTCGCCGTACGTGCAGTGGGGATGGCGTATCGCGTTCGTCGTCGGTGCGGTGCTCGCCTACATCGTGGCGCGCTTCCTGCGGCGGAACGTCGAGGAGTCGACCACGTGGCTGGAAGCGGCCAAGACCAAGACCAGCCCGGTCCTCGCAATGCTGGGGAAGGGCAGTCGAGTCGCGTTCATCCAGGTGTTCATCCTGATGAGCGGAATCTTCTTCATGACAAACATGGTCGGTTCCGTACTACCTCAAGAGCTCGAAGCCCATCCGGGGTTCACGCCGACGGACTTCACGATCACGCTCATCATCGCCAACTGCTTCACGCCGTTCTCGTACATGCTGGCCGGGCGCCTCAGTGATGCATTCGGCCGGAAGCCGATTCTGCTCACCGGCGGGATCCTCACCCTGGTCGCCATGAGCGGGCTGTTCGCCTACCTCGGTTCCGGGGCGAAGATCGGGTTCGCCTGGCTGATCGTGATCACCTTCCTGATCGAGTCGATCAACGGATTCTCGATCGGTACGCTGCCGTCCTTCATCAACGAACGGTTCCCCACGGCGGTGCGCTCCTCCGGCTGGGGCATCGGCTACAGCCTCGCCGTCATCATCCCCGGATTCTTCGCGTACTACCAGGTCGGCCTGGCGCACTTCATCCCTAACGGGTGGACCGCCTCGGCATTGTGCATCATCGGCGGAATCCTCATCATCGTCGCCGTCGCCGTCTCGCCCGAGACGCGTGGCGTCGACCTCGCATCGAACGACATGCTCGGGAACGCCGCGTCGACCTGGAAGAAGCAGGTGGTCGCCGGCCCGAAGACTCCGGTCGGCCCCACGGCGACGCCGCAAAGCGCGGAGAGCTGAGCACTCGCCCGGATGATCATGGATACCACACAGGGAGAAGGATCTGGATTGCCTCGACCAGCTATACCGACGTATGAGCAACTTCGTCACCGCGAGGACGGTCCACCAGGTTCCTCCTGGGGTGTGTTCGGAGAAGGAGATCAGCTCGGAGCCGCCAACTTCATCACCCCCGAAGTGACGGTCAACGCCACCAGACTGGTGACGACCGGGCAGATCTTCAACCTCGACTATCCGATCAACACGTTTGTACCGAGTATCGCCGGGACCAGGCCGCCTACGGATCATCATCTCTTCTCGAACAATCCGAACCATCGCGACGACTGGCTGGACTCGTTCTACCTCCAGTCCACGTCCCAGATCGACGGGCTGCGCCACATGCGTCACCCGGAGTACGGGTTCTACGGGGGAGTCCCCGACTCCGAGATCGAGACCGACAGTCCGGCCCTCGGGATCCAGCTGCTGGCGGAAGCCGGCATCGTGGGCCGCGGCGTACTGATCGACCTTCCTCGCTATTACGCGGCGGTCGGTCGTGAATTCGATGTCACGACGAACCACATGGTCACCGTGTCTGACCTGCGTGAAGCGGCCGAGCTGCAATCGGTCGAGTTCCAGTCGGGTGACATCCTCCTGCTGAACACGGGCTGGGCTCACTACTACCTGGGCCTGACCGAGGAAGAGCAGGCATACCGGCGATCGCACTGGGGTTCGCCCGGGATCGGTCAGTCGGTCGAGATGGTCGAGTTCCTCTGGGACCAGCACTTCTCGATGGTCGCTTCCGACAACGCCGGCGTCGAGGCGTTCCCGGTGGATCCGGATTCCGGGTTCGTCAATCCCGACGAACCGGCGCCCGGCCGTGGACCGAGCCACAACGGGATGCTGCACCGTCCGCTGATCGCCCTCCTCGGCCTGTATCTGGGTGAGCTGTGGCGCCTCGACGAGCTCGTCGAGGCATGTGCGGCGGACGGGCGGTACGAGTTCTTGCTCACCGCGAAACCGCTCGACGTCCCGGGTGGCGTCGGGTCCCCGCCGAACGCAATGGCAATCAAATGAATGAATCGAACAACGAATTGAATATCGAATGGAGTCTCGAACAGTGACCGCGATTGATGTTGATGAAGTACTTGTGGGAGCAGTCGATCTCCACTCTCATTCTGGGCCGTCGCCGATGCCGCGCCGGATCACGCACGCCCAGGCGGCTCAGCAGGCCGCTGAGGTCGGATTCCGTGCGATCGTCGCGAAGTGCCACTACCACGACACCGTCACGGACGTGCTCTCGATGGCGCCGCTGCTCGAGGGAGTGACGACCGAGCTCTTCGGGGGCATCGCACTCAACAGCGTGAACGGCGGCCTGAACCCCTGGGCGGTCGACCGCTCGCTGAAGATGGGTGGAAAGGTGGTGTGGTTCCCGACGATCTCGGCGCGCGCCCACCTCGAACACGCGGCGGAGCACGAAGAGACCCAACGGCATTTCCAGCCGCTCGGCATGATGCAGAGCGCCGAAGTGTCCGTCTTCGAACCGGACGGCTCGCTTCGTCCGGAGGTCGCGACGATCATCGACCTCGCGAAGGAATCGCGCGCGCTGATCTCCACCGGGCACCTGGACGGGACATCGGCGATGGCCGTGATCGAAGCCGCGGCCAGGGCGGGACACGACCAGGTGATCGTGAGCCACCCGAACTACGTGACCGGAATCGACCAGGAACAGGCAGCGCGGATGGTCGAGAAGGGGGCGTACATCGAGCACGAGATCGCGATGTATCACCTGGACAAGATCTATCCCCTGGACGTGCTGATCGACTGGATCCAGGCGATCGGCCCTGAGCACACCGTCCTCGGTTCCGATCTCGGTCAAGTGGGGAATCCGCTGCCCGTCGAGGGCTACAGGGGCGTCGTGGAGCGACTGCTCGACGCCGGACTGTCCGTCCACGATGTTCAGCTGATGATCCGGGACAATCCGGCACGACTGATCGGACTGGGCGAATGAGCGGGCACGTGACGGGCTTCGCCCGCGCCCTGGCCGAGTCCGATCGCTGCCTCGTCGGAACGTGGGTGAAGATCCCCGCGCTGGAGACCGTCGAGATCCTCGCCGACAGCGGATTCGACTTCATCATCATCGATCAGGAGCATGCACCGCTGAACCTCGAATCGGTGTACAGCGCGACCGTGGTGGCACAAGGAGCGGGCCTTCAGGTCCTGGTGCGAGTGCCGGACCGCAGCGGCAGCCACCTCCAGCGTCTCCTCGATTCGGGAGTGGACGGCATCCTCGTGCCGCGGGTCACGAGCGCCGCCGAGGCCGCCGAGGCTGCGCGGCAGATGACCTTCTCGCCCGAGGGGGATCGCGGCATGGGCATCACCGCCCGGGCCGGCCGTTGGGGCGGAATCGGGCGCGACGCATATCTCGCCGCCGGTTCCGGGGTGATGCGAGGGGTTCAGCTCGAAGACAAGGACACCGTCGCGAATGCGGCCGAGGTGTTCGCCGTTCCTCACCTCAACGGGGCTTTCCTCGGAATGGGCGATCTGCAGCTGTCCAGCGGTCAGAGCGAGTCGGAGCCCGAGATCCAAGAGCTCGTCGATTCCTTCCTCGCTGCGGCCGATGCAGCATCGATTCCCGTCGGAACTGCGGTTCAGACCGCCGAACAGGTCGAGAAGGCTGCGAAGCGCGGATTCTCGTATGCGATGGTCAGCAATGACACGGGCCTGCTGCTGTCGGCCGCCAAGTCGGTGGTGGGTGAGGTGCGTAGCCGCCTCGGATACTGAGCCAGACCCGACCATCCTCCACGAAAGGAAATGAGCAATGCCCTACGGAGCCGACGACCTTCGGTCGAAGCTTGCGACCGCGACGAAGACCGCGACGGCCGAGCGGTTCTCAGCCGCAGACTACGTCAAGTTCTATGAGGAGCCCCCATTCGAACGGACCGCCACGAGCTCGACCTGGTACGCACGTGGCCAGAACTTCGTCTTCGTCTACAGCGAGATCTCCGGCCCGACCGAATTCGGGCCCTGGAGCGAGCAGGAGGAACAGGTTCTCCTACTCCTCGACGAGGGGCTGTCCGCCGAGGTCCAGGCCCCAGGGGAGTCCGTCACCGTGCCGGGCCAGCGAATGGTGGTGCTGCCGCCCGGTCGCGGGAGCGCAACGGTAACCGGGACCGGTCGCGTCGTGCGCCTGGTCCGTTCGAACTCGGTCGATGCCGCTCTGGCGCTGAACGCCGATTCCTACGCGGAACCGCACGAGAACATCCCGCCATTCGTCGCATGGCCGGAGCCGGTCGGCGGCTACAAGCTGCGCGTGTACGACCTGACGGTGCCCGCGCTGAGCAATCCGCCGTTCCGCCTGTACCGGTGCACGACGTTCATGGTCAACTACATCAACCCGGTGGACGGGCCGCGCGACCCGTCCAAGCTATCGCCGCACTACCACGACGATTTCGAGCAGTGCTCGGTCGCCTTCGAAGGCGAGTACATCCATCACATCCGCTGGCCATGGACGACCGACCGTCGGGTGTGGCGGGAGGACCAGCACGAGCTCTGCGCTTCGCCGTCGGTCACGATCATTCCCCCGCCCAGTATTCACACGAGTGAAGCCGTCGGGTCCGGGCAGAACCACCTCGTCGACATCTTCAGCCCGCCCCGTGTGGACTTCTCGTCGATGGAAGGCTGGGTGCTCAACGCGGCGGACTATCCGATGCCAGAACCACAAGGATGACGGACTCTCGTAATCGTTCGGGAGCGCGTCTCCGCGTCGGCATCATCGGGTCCGGGTTCGGAGGCATCGCGCTCGCCGTGAAGCTTCAGCAGCGGACCGGCGCCGAGTTCGTCATGTTCGAGCAGGCGGCCGGAATCGGCGGGACGTGGTACGAGAACCGCTACCCCGGATGCGAGGTCGACATCCCCTCGCACGCCTACTCGTTCTCATTCATCAAACACGACTGGCCGAGAACCCACGCGACGCAACCGGAGCTGCTCGCGTATGCGGAGCATGTCGTCGACCATTTCGGCTTGCGCCCTTACGTCCGGCTTAACACGCGCGTGGAGCACGTGACATGGGACGACGAGCGGTCGGAATACGAGCTGCGGACGGATTCGGGAGAGACGTTCTGGTTCGACGTCGTCGTCTCGGCCGTCGGGTTGCTGAGCGTTCCGCGCTTCCCGGACTGGCCGGGGCTGGACGAGTTCGAGGGGAAGGCATTCCACACTTCGTTGTGGGAGCACGAACACGATCTCTCGGACAAGACGGTCGCCGTCGTCGGCACGGGATCGACGGCGGCACAAGTGGTGCCCGCTCTTGCACCGGTCGTGAAGCGGCTTCTCGTGTTCCAGCGAGAGCCCGGATGGATCGAGCCGAAGCACGAGCGCGCGTTCACCCGTCGGGAGCGGTGGGTGTACCGAAACGTGCCGGGCGCACAGAAGCTCCACCGTGCCTACATCTTCTACAAGGCGGGACGCCGGTTCAAAGGGAACGAGGTGGACAGTCGACGCCAGCAGCAGATGAAGAGACTGTGCCTCGACTTCATCGAGTCGACCGTCGAGGACCCGGAGACGCGGGCGAACGTGACACCGGACTACCCGTGGGGCTGCAAACGTCCTGTCGTCGCATCGACGTATTACCCGGCACTGAACCGATCGAACGTTCGCCTGATCCCGCACGCTGTGACGCGAGTGACGAAGAACGCGCTGGTCGATGCGACGGGCGGGGAGCATCCGATCGACGTTCTGGTCATGAGCACGGGGTTCCAGCCGACCCGCTTCCTTGCGAACATCGAGGTCACTGGGACAGGCGGTCGGAGCCTGAAGGAAGCGTGGAAGGAGCGGGCTTCGGCCTTCCTGGGCATCACGGTTCCCGGATTCCCGAACTTCTTCATCCTCTACGGCCCGAACACCAACGGCGGGACCTCGCTGATCGCCCAGTTGGAGCGCCAGGCCGAGGTGGCCGTCGGGGCGATCGAGAAGCTCGAGAAGTCCGGCAGCCGTCGCGTCGACACGGATCCGCGAGCGGCTCGCCGCTACGTCCGCTGGATCGATCGGCAGCTGGCGACCCACGCCTCGGCGATGGACGCGGGCTGTCACAACTACTACCACTCGGAGACCGGCCACAACGTCACGCAGTGGCCCCGAACGCATTTCGTCTATCTGATGTGCACGCGACTGCTTCCCCGTTTCGGCCTGCGTACAGAGGGGCAAAGAAGTTCTTGATTATTTTTGTATGACGATCATATAGTCAGTCAAGGGACGTGATGATGCATACGCGTCGTCGCGCAGCTGGGATACGAAGGAGTTACCATGCCGCAGTCGAAGGCGGTGCCCTCAGGCGAATCGGCCGACGAGCACGTTTCGGTTCTCTCGGTGAAGTACGGTGAGCGAGTGGTTCGAAAGAGCGACGTCTTCTACGATTACTCCTCTTACGCTCTGCCGGACGGCGAGCTGAACATGGACTATGACTTCTGGGTCATCCGCTCTCACGGGTCCGTCATCCTCGTCGACACCGGGTACGACATCCCTGCGCACGACTGGCTGGGCGAGATCAGCGTCACCCCGACGCCGGTCGGGCTCGAGCTCATCGAGCTGGATCCGCTCGACGTCGACCTCGTCATCACGAGCCACTTCCATTACGACCACATCGGATACCTCGGCCTCTTCGAGAACGCCGACGTCGTCTCGGGTCAGGCGGAGTACGACTACTGGTTCGCCAAGAAGGCCGCGAACGACCTGGACGGCGAATTCACGACGGCCAAGGATCTCGAGCCGATCGAGAAGGCCGACCGCGAGGGGCGGCTTCGGCTGGTCTCGGAGCCGACGGAGGTCTTTCCGGGCATCACGGTGTTTCCCGTGGGCGGCCACTGCCCGGGCGAATTGCTGACTCTCGTCAAGACGGACACGTCGTACCTGCTGCTGACCGTCGACGCCGCTCACTTCTACGAGCAGGTCGAGAACGAGTGGCCGTTCTTCGCCTTCACCGATATCGACGAGATGCGCAACGGGCTGAGCACCATCAACCGGATCCTGCAGGAGACGGGCGCAACCGTGATCCCCGGGCACGACGCGCGGGTCCGCGACCGCTTCCCGGCGGCGGACGGGCCCGCGGGTGCGGTTGCGACCGTTCTCGCGTGATCGCCGGGAAGAGCACTGGAAAGGACTGAGATGACTGAATCCCAGCACTACACGGTCACGATCCTGAAGCACGGCTCGCGCTCGACCGTCAAAAGCGACGTGTTCCTGAACTACCCGATCTACGGCGAAGACGACGCACCGATCGACATGGACTACTTCGCCTGGATCATCCGCAACGAGGAGCGGACCGTGCTCGTCGACACCGGATTCTCACGCAAGGGAGGCGAGTCGCGGAATCGCACGTTCCTTCTCGATCTGCCGCGGGCGTACGAGTCCCTCGGGATCGAACCGTCCGAGTCTCCCGATGTGGTCGTGACCCACGCACACTACGACCACACGGGCAATCTCGATCACTTCCCGACGTCGCGGATCATCCTGTCCCGTAGCGAATTCGAGTTCTGGAACGGCCCCGGATCCCGGCACACCCAGTTCCAGCACTCCGTCGAGGATGATGACCTCGCCGAGCTCAGGCGAGCGGCGGACGAAGGGCGTGTCGTCCTCTTCGACGACAAGCTCGAGATCGCACCGGGCATCGAACTCATCCGCGTCGGCGGCCACACGCCCGGCCAGAGCGTGGTGAAAGTCGACACGTCCGAAGGAGTCGTCCTCCTCGCAAGCGACGCGATCCATTTCTACGAGGAGTACGAGCGGGACATGCCGTTCACCTTCGTCGCCGATCTGGTCGCGATGTATGACGCGTTCGAGTACATCAAACGGCTCGAGCAGTCTGGCGAGGTCACGCATGTCGTGTCGGGTCACGACGCCACCACGCTCAGCAGGTTCACGCCGATGGCCGGAGAATTCGCCGGCCTCGCGGCCACCATCGGAATCGGCGGCACAGAGAGTCCAGAGAAGGAAGAACGGAAACCATGACACAACGCTTCGACGGCAAGGTCGCGGTGGTCACCGGCGCGGGTAACGGGCTCGGCCGCGCGTCAGCGAGACGCCTGTCGGCCGAGGGCGCACACGTAGTCGTCGTCGACATCAACGCCGCAGCGGCCGAGGAGGTCGCATCGGCACTCCCCACCGAATCACTCGCCGTTCAGGCAGACATCTCCGACGAGGCACAGGTCGACTCCTACGTCGCGGCCGCGCTGGAGCGCTTCGGCCACATCGATCTGCATCACTTGAACGCCGGGATCTTCGGTGCCTTCGAGGCGCTTCCGGACATCACGGTGGAGAACTTCGACAGGGTCATGAGTGTGAACGTTCGCGGGCAGTTCCTGGGCTTGCGGGCCGCATTCCGTCTTTACCGGGATCAGAAGACCCGCGGCAACATCGTCCTCACCGCGTCGATCGCGAGCCTGACCGGCAGCGCCGACCTCCTGCCCTACCACACATCGAAGCACGGGGTCGCTGGGCTGGTGCAGGGCGCGGCCGCATATGGCGGACCCCTCGGCATCCGGGTCAACGCCGTCGCGCCCGGCATCGTCCCGACGGACCTCTTCGCCGCGGCCGCTTCGGCGACGGGTGGCAAGAACGACATGGAGACACGAGCGTCGACCACGCCGCTTCGTCGAGCCGGCACGCCGGACGAGATCGCGGCGGTGGCCGCGTTCCTGCTCAGCGACGACTCGTCGTACGTCACCGGCCAACTGGTCTCGGCGGACGGCGGCGCAACGATCATCAACACGGTGAGGCCTTCGGGCGGCGCCGGAGCGTGGGACACCGAACGTGTCGATCGCGAAATCTACGGAAGCGAATGGGATTAGGAGGCGGAAACCTATGACGGATCCACGGATCGGGTTCATCGGGCTCGGCAATATGGGCGGCAGGATGTCCCAGTGCATCGTTCGCGGTGGGGTCGAGGTCCTCGGGTACGACACCCGTTCGGAGTTCATCGAGGCCGCGGGCGCGGTTGCGGCGGCGTCGGGCGCCGACGTCATCGAGGGTTCGGACATCGTGCTCCTGTCCCTTCCGGACAGCAAGATCGTCGAGGCCGTCGTCTACGGCGAGAACGGCCTCCTCGCGCACTCGCGAACGGGCCAGATCGTCGTCGACCTCAGCACGTCCGCCCCGTCTTCCACCCGGGCGATTCGGGCTGCATTCGCCGAGAAGGGCGTCGAGTACCTGGATGCAGGCATCTCCGGAGGAGCCGCCGCGGCCGACAAAGGCCAGCTCACCCTCATGGTCGGCGGCAGCGAGGCCGCCCTGGAACGCGCCCACGGCGTGCTCGCGTTCTTCGCAACGAACATCTTCTACGTCGGCGAGAGCGGCGCGGGGCACACGACGAAGTTGCTGAACAACTTCTTGAACGCGATAGCGCTGTCGGCGACGGCCGAAGTGATGGTGGCGGCCAAAAAGGCGGGACTCGATCTGGCGGTGGTCCTCGAGGTGTTGAACAAGAGTTCGGGCGTCAACTTCGCCACGCTCAACCGCTTTCCCAAGATCATCACGGGCGACTATCTCAAAGGCGGCCTGACCAACACGCTGATGCTGAAAGACGTCACCCTCTACGTCGACCTCCTCGCGCAGCTGGGAGTTGCAAGCCTGAACTCTCCCGGACCCGTCGCCAGCTTCGGGCTGGCGCGCTCGCTCGGCTACGCGGACGAGATCAGCAACACCGTCGTCGATGCGATCGGGGACATATCCGGTGGCGTCCGCCTGCACGATTCGACACGTTCGGAGGCATCATGATTCTGATCTCCCCACCCGGGTACGCGGGAACGGCGGGAAAACCCGGATCGCAATTCACGGGAGACGCGTACCCGTATCTCACGATGGCGGCGACCGACGGCGTGACCATCAACACGGTCGACTTCACGCCGGGTGCAAGGACGTTCTGGCATCGACACGAGAACGGTCAGATCCTGCAGGTCATCGCAGGGCGGGGCCTGATCCAGTCCGAAGGCGAGCCGATCCGGAACCTGCGCGCCGGCGACACCGTGTGGGTTCCGCCGGGCGAGCGGCACTGGCATGGAGCAGCCCCGGACTCGTTCATGGTGCACACCGCGATCTCCTTGGGCACGACCGAGTGGGCAGAAGCCGTGCTCGATTCCGACTACCGCTCGGCGGCACCGATTGCAGAGGACACAACACCATGACAACAGATCAGAGTCGCCGGGACGTTTTCCAGGAAGGGATGCGCGCGCGACGCGAAGTGCTGGGAGACGATCACGTCGAAAGATCGCTGAGCATGGTCAGCGACTTCTCGCGGCCCATCCAGGAGCTGGTCACCGAGTACTGCTGGGGTGTGGTCTGGGGAAGCGATGGGCTTCCCCGGAAGACCCGCAGCCTGCTCAATCTCGGAATCCTCACGGCGTTGAATCGATCTCATGAGCTCGCGGTGCATGTCCGCGGTGCCGTGCGGAACGGTGCGACGCCCGGGGAGATCCAGGAGGTGCTCCTGCAGACGGCCATCTATGCCGGGGTTCCGGCGGCGCTCGAATCCTTCCGCGTCGCCGAACGTGTCCTCGCGGAACTCGATGTCGATGCCTGAGGGCGGCGGCGCGGGGCCCGTTCTGGCGTTCATCGGTCTGGGCAACATGGGTGCGCCCATGTCCGCCCGGCTCAGCGCCGCGGGCTTCAGCGTGCAAGGGTTCGACGTCTCCGAGGTGGCACGTGCCGCGCTCGACGAAGCGGGCGGAAGCAGTCGGCCAGACGTCGCGAGCGCGGTGGACGGCGCCGACATCGTGATCCTGATGTTGCCGAATTCGCAGATCGTCGAATCGGTGCTCGATTCGGCCGGTTTCCGTGACAGCGTCGGCGCCGGGGCGCTCGTGGTGGATATGAGCTCATCGGAGCCGATGCGGACACGTGAGCTGGCCGGGCGCCTCGCGGAACGGGGAGTGCGTCTGGTCGATGCTCCGGTCTCCGGAGGCGTCTCCGGCGCGCGAACGGGGAAGCTCACCATCATGGCGGGCGGAACCGACGAAGACGTGGCGGAAGCGGACACGGCTCTCCAGGTGCTCGGCCACTCCCGGCACGTCGGCCCGGTCGGCTCGGGTCACGCGATCAAGGCGCTCAACAATCTGCTCTCCGCCACGCATCTGTGGGTCACCAGCGAGGCCATGATCGTCGGGGAACAGTTCGGTTTGGACCCCCAGATCATGCTGGACGTCTTCAACGGATCGAGCGGACGCAGCGGGTCGACGGACAACAAATGGCCCAACTTCATCCTCCCCGAGACCTACAACTCGGGCTTCGGCCTGCGGTTGATGCTCAAGGACATGCGGATAGCCGTCGATCTCGCCGAGAAGACGGACGCTCCGAGCCGGCTGGGAGCCGACGCCGTCCGGCTCTGGGCTGAAGCCGCCGAAGGAATGCCCGCCGGCGCGGATCATACGGAGGTCGCCCGGTGGATCCGCGCGAACCGAGATCATCCGACCGGATCAGAGACGCCGGAACACCAGTGAAACCCGCAACACCAGTGAAACCCGGAACATCAGTGAAACCCGGAACACCAGAAAGACAGGGAGTGAGATCATGGCGCTGACGACACGCCAACAGGAGATCAAAGACGAATTCATCGGCGTCCGCGGAACGTGGAGCGACAGCTGGGAGGCCGTGCTGCAGCTCGATCCGGAGTTCCTCAGGACCTACCTGAACTTCTCCGCCGTGCCGTGGAGGAAGAACCACCTCGACGACAAAGTCAAGGAGTTCATGTACATCGCGATCGACGCGGCCGCGACACACCTGTACACGCCCGGGATCCGTCAGCACATTGCGGCGGCTCTCAAGCTCGGGGCCACGCCGCAGGAGATCATGGAGGTGCTCGAGCTCACCGCCACCCTGGGGATCCACGCCATGAACATCGGTGTGCCGATCCTCGTCGAGGTGCTCGAAGAGAAGGGGCTGCGAAGTGGACCGGCCGCGCTCAGCGAATACCAGGAGCAGGTCAAGGCGGACTTCACGCAGACCCGCGGCTACTGGCACCAGTTCTGGGACGAGATGCTCGAGCTGGATCCGGAGCTGTTCGCCGCATACACCGAGTTCTCGTCCGTGCCGTGGCACACGGGGACGCTCGAACCCAAGATCAAAGAGTTCGTCTACATCGCCTTCGACACCGCGGCAACCCACCTCTACGTGAAGGGGCTGAGGCTTCACATCGAGAACGCACTCGGCTACGGGGCCACCGCCCAGGAGATCCTCGAGGTGATGGAGATCGCGAGCGTCCTCGGCATTCACGCCGTCACGGTCGCAGCCCCGATCCTCTTGGAGGAGATGAAGAGCGCTCCAAAAGGCTAGCGTGAGGTAATGGCACAGCACGTTCAGCACCAGCATTCGGGCGACGGCTCAGCACACGACAGCGACGCTCACCTCGCCGAGCTGCTCGACCTGGACGCAGAGGCTCTGGGATCGTTCCTCGGCACGGTGGTCGAGTGGGTCGGACAGCACGCTCCCGAGGACCCGCGGTCGATCGTCGATGTCGGCGCCGGAACGGGCACCGGCAGTCTGGCATTGGCGCGGCGCTTCGTGCGAGCCGATGTGGTCGCGATCGACGCGTCGCCGACGATGCTCGAGCGTGTTGAGGCCGCCGCGCGCGATCAGGGACTTTCCGACCGGATCAGCGTGCTGCTCGGCGACCTGGATGACGGCTGGCCAGAGACCGGCGCGTTCGACATCGCGTGGGCGGCGTTGTCGATTCACCACTTCGCCGATCCCGACCGGGTGCTCCGCAACATCCACACAGAGCTGAATCCCGGCGGCCTCCTCGTGGTGGTCGAGATGGACGGTCCTCCCCGCATCCTGCCCGACGAGATCGACGGCGCGCGGCTCGGGCTCGAAACGCGCATCCGCGAGGTCATGACCGATCCGGGCTGGAACGCGCACCCGGACTGGCGACCTCAGCTGGAGCACGCCGGTTTCGAGATCGCGGAACAGCGTGACTTCACGTTCGAGGTAGACGCGACGACGCCGAACGCGGGCCGCTACGCAGACGCGTACCTGCGCAGGATAAGTACTCGCCTGAGCGAACGGCTGGCGGCCGACGATCTCGCGGTGCTGGACCGGTTGCTGACGGCCGACGGCCCCGACTCCCTCCTGAGCCGTGACGATCTTGTCGTGCGTGGACGGCGGACCGCATGGGCGGCTCATCGTCGCTGACGCTCGGGACTGGTCCGGATGCCGCACGGCAGGCGATGATGGACCGGTGAGAATCGGTCTTCATGCGCTTGGCATCGGCTCCGGCGCGAACCCCGCTGTGATCGAGGCTGTCGCCCGGGCCGCGGAGGCTGCCGGTTTCGCCACACTGTGGAGCGGTGAGCACGTGGTGATGGTCGACCGTCAGGATTCCCGCTATCCGTACACCGATGATGGTCTGATCGCCGTGCCCGCCGACGCGGATTGGCTCGACCCGCTCGAGACGCTCGCTTTCGTCGCCGCGGTCACGAGCGAGATCGCTCTCGCATCAGGGGTCCTCCTGCTTGCCGAGCACAACCCGCTGGTCGTCGCAAAGCGAGCTGCAAGCATCGACGTCTTGTCTGGCGGGCGCTTCACACTGGGCATCGGTGTCGGCTGGTCCGCGGAGGAGTTCGCCGCACTCGGCGTGCCCTTCGCCGGCCGTGCGCGACGCGTGAAGGACTATGTCGCGGCGATGCGCGAACTCTGGGCGAGCGACGTCTCCTCGTACCACGGCGAGTTCGTCGAGTTCGACGCAGTGCGAAGTTACCCCAAGCCGCTGCGGGACCGACGCGTCCCCGTGATCCTCGGGGGCAACGCAGATGCGGCTCTCGATCGCGTGGCCGGATTCGGGGACGGTTGGTACGGGTTCAACCTTTCCCGGTCCGAGCTGCCCGAGAGGATCAGGGCTCTCTCGGACCGCTGCCGAGAGCACGGGCGAGAACTGGACGGCCTCGAGGTCGCCGTGTCGCTCCGGGATGGCGCCCCTGCCGAC
>FSWU01000176.1_pt1 | contig 29343 bp, 26 predicted proteins | sample 1638061 | NCBI WGS metagenome assembly FSWU01 (sample SAMEA3914788, study PRJEB12502) | metagenome | biome: forest; material: soil | place: Canada | collected 2011-07-03 | depth 0.1 m
GGGCACCCAGGACCCGAGATCCGTTCAGGGCTCCGGCGACGTCAAGTACCACCTCGGAACCGAGGGCACTTTCACGGCCGCGGACGGCACCGAGATCCCGGTCTACATCGCCGCGAACCCGTCCCACCTCGAGGCGAACGACGGTGTCCTCGAAGGCGTCGCCCGCGCGAAGCAAGACCGGCGTCCGGCCGGGACATACCTGACCCTGCCGATCCTGATCCACGGCGACGCGGCTATGGCGGGCCAGGGAGTGGTCGTCGAGACCCTGCAGATGTCGCAGCTGCGGGCCTACCGCACCGGCGGAACGATCCACGTCAACATCAACAACCAGATCGGCTTCACCACGTCGCCCAACGACGCTCGTTCCTCGGTGTATTCGACCGACGTGGCCAAAACGATCCAGGCGCCGATCTTCCACGTGAACGGCGATGACCCGGAAGCGGTCGTCCGGGTGGCCGAGCTGGCATTCGAGTACCGCCAGCAGTTCAAGCGGGACGTCGTGATCGACCTGATCTCCTACCGGCGCCGTGGTCACAACGAGGGCGACGACCCGTCGATGACCCAGCCGCTCATGTACAACCTGATCGAGGCCAAGCGCAGCGTTCGCCGCCTCTACACGGAAGCGCTCGTCGGTCGTGGCGACATCACCCAGGAAGAGTTCGAGCAGGCGCACCGCGACTTCCAGGACCGCCTGGAACGGGCATTCCTGGAGACGCATGCAGCGCAGACATCCTCGATCCCGGTGATCACGCCTGGGATCGCGGCCGCGGCGACCGCCGATGCCCTGGGCAGGCCGGACTCCGATCAGCAGGACAGCGACGCGATCGGCGAGCCCGAGACGACGGGCGTCACCGAGGCGGTCATCCACACGATCGGCGATGCGTTCGACAACCCGCCCACCGGCTTCAGTGTGCACCCGAAGCTCAAACAGCTTCTGGCGAAGCGGCTGGAGATGAGTCGCAACGGCGGTGTCGATTGGGCCTTCGGCGAACTGCTGGCCCTTGGCTCGCTGCTTCTGGAAGGGACACCCGTCCGGATGGCCGGGCAGGACACCCGTCGCGGCACCTTCGTGTCACGGCACGCTGTGCTGCACGACCGCGCGAACGGACAGGAGTGGCTGCCACTGGCGAACCTCGCCGACAACCAGGCGCGTTTCTGGATCTACGACTCCCTCCTCAGCGAATACGCTGCGATGGGCTTCGAGTACGGCTACTCGGTTGAGCGGCCGGACGCCCTGGTGCTCTGGGAGGCACAGTTCGGCGACTTCGCCAACGGTGCCCAGATCATCATCGACGAATTCATCTCGTCCGCCGAGCAGAAATGGGGGCAGCGTTCCTCACTGGTCCTGCTCCTGCCGCACGGGTACGAAGGGCAGGGACCCGACCACTCGTCGGCGCGCATCGAGCGCTATCTTCAGCTGTGCGCCGAGAACAACATGACCGTGGCCCGGCCGTCGACCCCGGCGTCGTACTTCCATCTGCTCCGGCGCCAGGCTTATGCCCGTCCACGCAAGCCGCTCATCGTCTTCACCCCGAAGTCGATGCTTCGGTTGCGCGGCGCGACCAGCGATGTCCCCGACTTCACGTCGGGGCGGTTCGAGGCGATCCTCGACGACCCGCGCGACCTCGACAAGAACGCTGTCACGCGTGTCCTGCTGGTCGCCGGGAAGCTCTACTACGACCTGGTGAACGATCTGGACAAGAACCCGGATCCGACCATCGCGCTCGTTCGAATGGAGCAGTTCTACCCACTTCCGGCCGGCCGGCTCCGGGACGTGCTCTCGAGTTACCCGAACGCGGAAGTGGTGTGGACTCAGGACGAACCCGAGAACCAGGGCGCATGGCCTTATCTCGCGCTCGAGACCGCCAAGAACGAGATCGGACCGTTCGACGTCGTCTCGCGTCCCGCCTCAGCGTCTCCGGCGGCCGGGTCAGCCAAGCGCCACGCGCAGGAGCAGTCGACCTTGATCGCAGAAGCACTCCGCCGGTAGAGACACCAGCGAATGGGAATGGCCCCGGTCCGCATTGCGGACCGGGGCCATTCCCATATGGATCCGTGCGACCGACATGCTCGCCTAAGTCCCGACCAAGGCGCCAGCCAGGTCACGACCGACACTCTGGTCTAGATCAAGCGCCTTTCCAGGCGACTAATGGTTCGACTGAAGGAAGCGGATACGCATCAGGACTTCGGTGCGAAGCGTCTCGGGCGCCGTCTCGCGGCACGCACGCTGCACCGCCTCCATCAGTACGATCCCGACCTGGTGCTCTCCCGTGCAATCCGGGCAGACCGCCAAATGGTCACGGATGTCTGCAGCGTCCTCGCTGCACAACTCGTGATGAAGATACTCTTCCAGATCCTGTTTCGCCTTGTCGCAGCCGCAGTCCGTCATTTCTCGCTCCTGTTGGTCGGCACGGAAGACTCCTGGACGGCGGACAGCCCTCTCTCGTGCGCGTAGTCGGTCAACCGTTCGCGCAGCATCCGCCGTCCACGGTGGAGCCGGCTCATCACGGTGCCGATCGGGGTTTTCATGATGTCGGCGATCTCCTGATAGGAGAACCCCTCGACGTCAGCGAAGTAGACGGCCATCCGGAAGTCCTCAGGTATGGACTGCAACGCCTCCTTGACCGCGCTGTCCGGAAGATGGTCGATCGCCTCGGCTTCCGCGGAGCGACCTGCCGACGCCGTCGTCGACTCTGCTCCACCCAGCTGCCAGTCCTCGAGATCGTCCACATTGCTGTGGTAGGGCTCGCGCTGCTTCTTGCGGTAGTTGTTGATGAACGTGTTCGTCAGGATCCGGTACAACCAGGCCTTGAGGTTGGTCCCCTGCTCGAACTGCTTGAATGCCGCGAACGCCTTCACGAACGTCTCCTGCACCAGATCCTGCGCGTCCGCTGGATTGCGCGTCATCCGCAACGCAGCCGCGTACAACTGGTCCATGAAGGGGAGGGCCTGCTCTTCGAAGAGCCGGCCGAGGTCCTGGGTCTCGGTGGTCATCACCGGCCAGTCTAGTTGCGACAGCTGATCGCCGAGCAGCCCGCTCGGCGCGGTTGGCCGGTCTAAGAGCTGTGCGACCACTGGACGAGACCTCCTCGAATTCTCAAACGTCGATATCCTTGACAACAATGCTGACTTCCAAATATTCCTCTCCCGACTTCAACCCGTACGGGGATCGCGCATCGACGGATCCCGATGCCGCGTGGCCCGCTCCGACCGCCGCCGGACCTCTGGACGCGACGCTCGCTCTGCCGGGGTCGAAGTCGCTGACGAACCGCGAACTCGTCTTGGCAGCGTTGGCGGACGAGCCCTCGTTGCTGAGGTCTCCTCTGCACTCGCAGGACACGGCGAACATGGCGCGTGCGCTGACCTCGCTCGGCGCCAGGATCGAAGAGGTCGCCGGCGACGGTGCGTTCGGAAAGGACTGGCTGGTCACTCCGGGCGAGCTGATCGGAAGCACGACCGTCGACTGCGGCCAAGCGGGAACGGTCATGCGATTCGTGCCCCCCGTCGCCGCCCTGGCACTCGGGCCGACGACGTTCGACGCGGACGACTCCGCGCGCGGCCGGCCGATGTCCGCCATGATCGGAGGGCTGCGCGCAATCGGCGCGGACATCAACGACGACGGGCGTGGGTCGTTGCCTTTCACGGTCCATGGCACTGGCCATGTGGCCGGCGGCGAGGTGACGATCGATGCGTCGGCGTCGAGCCAGTTCGTATCCGCGCTGCTGCTCTCGGGCCCGCGCTTCGACGACGGGCTGCTCCTCACCCACTCGGGTTCGAGGCTCCCCAGCCTGCCGCACATCGAGATGACGATCGCGACACTCTCCGGTCGCGGAATCGAAGTCGAATCGCCTGCCGTCGGGCAATGGCGGGTCGGATCGGGGACGATCGCCGGTGCAACCGTCGACATCGAACCAGACCTTTCCAACGCGGCTCCGTTTCTCGCCGCGGCGCTCGTGACCGGCGGCAGGGTCACCATCACCGGCTGGCCTGAAACGACGACGCAGGTCGGCGCCGACCTCATCGACCTGCTCCCCTTGTTCGGCGCGAACGTCGAAAGACACGACGACCGGCTGACCGTTACCGGCGGCGGCGCACTCACAGGCGTCGAGCTCGACCTTTCGACGGGCGGAGAGCTCGCGCCGACGATCGTGGCCATCGCCGCGCTCGCGGAGAGCCCGAGCACCATCACCGGCATCGGCCACATCCGATTTCACGAGACCGATCGCCTCGCCGCGCTCGCGAACGAGCTCAATGCACTCGGCGGGAACGTCTCCGAGCTGGAGGACGGACTGCGGATCGAGCCGCGTCCTCTTCATGGCGGGCTATGGCACAGCTACCACGATCACCGCATGGCCACCGCCGGCGCGATCATCGGATTGGCCGTCGAAGGAGTCGGGATCGAGAACGTGCGGACCACGGCCAAGACGCTTCCGCAGTTCACAGAGCTGTGGCACACGATGCTCACGGGTTCACGGGCGAGCTGAAGGACTCCTGAGCGATGAGCTGGTGGGAGTCGGACGAAGACGACGATGAGCCGGAATTCGACGAGTCCAGTGTCAAGGTGCGGCCGAATCCGAAAGGCTCCCGTCCCCGGACGAAGACCAGACCCGAGCACCTCGACGCCGTGATCGGGCGGGTGCTCGCCGTCGACCGAGGGCGGTTCACCGTCCTGATCGGCGAAGACACCGAGGCAGAGCACACGATCCTCGCGGCGCGAGCGAGCGAAATGCGCAAGAACGCGATCGTCAGCGGCGATCTGGTCGATGTCGTCGGGGACACGAGCGGCGTCGACGGCTCACTCGCCCGGATCGTGCGCACCGAACCGCGTACGACCCTGCTCCGCCGAAGTGCGGACGACACCGATGAGGTCGAACGGGTGATCGTCGCGAATGCCGACCAGATGCTGATCGTGGTCTCGGTCGCGAATCCCGAACCGCGCACGCGCCTCGTGGACCGGTACCTCGTTGCCGCGTACGACGCGGGCATCACTCCTCTGATGTGCATCACGAAGACCGATCTGGCCGATCCGGCGCCGTTCCTGGACAATTTCGCTGGCCTCGACCTCACCGTGTTCACGAGCGCGGACGGCGCGATTCCGGTCGAGCAGATCCGTGAGGCGCTCATCGGGCACGTGACCGTTCTCGTCGGGCACTCCGGGGTCGGGAAGTCGACGCTGGTCAACGCGCTCGTTCCGGGCGCTGAGCGGGCGATCGGCCATGTCAACGCCGTCACCGGTCGCGGACGCCACACGTCGTCGTCGACGGTCTCGCTGCGCGTGACCTCCCCGAGCGGAAACGGCTGGGCGATCGACACCCCGGGGGTCAGATCGTTCGGCTTGGGTCACGTGAGCGCGAACAGTGTTCTCAAATCATTCACCGACCTCGCCAGGGTCGCGGAGGACTGCCCCCGCGGCTGCACCCATCTGCCGGATTCACCAGACTGCGCCATGATCGAGGCGGTCGAGGCGGGCCGGCTCGGGGTGCACGGGGCGGCGCGACTGGACTCCCTCCAGCGCCTCCTCACAACCCTTGCCGAAGCCGATCGGCGGTAGCGTTGGATCATGACTGAATCACGCCTGAGCATCGGCGACCAAGCGCCCGATTTCACCCTTCGCGACCAGGACGGGAACCCGGTCTCGCTCAGCGACTTCGCCGGATCGAACGTGATCGTGTACTTCTACCCTGCTGCGATGACACCGGGCTGCACCACGGAGGCGTGCGACTTCCGGGACAACATCGGCTCGCTGGAGTCGTCCGGCTTCACCGTTCTGGGGATCTCGAAGGACTCGCCGGCGAAGCTGAAGGAATTCCAGGAGCGCGACGGGCTCAACTTCCCGCTCCTGTCAGACGAGGACCTTGCAGTCCACCACGCCTACGGGGCCTACGGAGAGAAGTCGCTGTACGGGAAAACCGTCACGGGAGTGCTTCGCTCGACGTTCGTCATCGCTCCCGGCGGCCTCATCGCACTCGCGCTCTACAACGTCAAGGCGACCGGTCACGTGGCGAGCCTGCGCAAGAGGCTTGAACTGGTCTGACCCGTTCTTCGTTCAGCCTGTCGCGCCGTCAGTCGCGCACCGGATTGCGCCGCGTGACCGCCGTCACCTGCGGAGTGAGAACCAGCAGGATCACGAGGAGGGCGGGGACGAGCAGCGCCCAGCCGATCGTCGGCGTCGCATCGAGTCCCTCGAAACTGCCTACCGCGATCGCGATCTGAAGCACCTGCCAGGTGATGGCCGACGCCCGCGTCCACGGTTTCATGCGAAGAGTCCCGATCCCGATGAACAGAAGCCAGAAGGCCCCCATCAGGATGAAGACGATCAACGCGATCCCGCTGGTGAACGACGAGGCACCGCTTGCCGCCAAAGAGGTGATCGACCACACGGCGAGAACGAACATGAACGCGGACTCGGCGAACAACAGGATCGCGAGAACGATCAGCAGAACGGGCCTGCGCTTCGGCGCGGTACCGCCTTCCGCTCCTGTATCACCTGTTTGTTTCAAGCTTGTGTTCACAGCGTTATCCCATACAAAACTATTGATTTTGCTCTTACCAGTATGGGACCATATTCAGGTCGAGTTGGCGCTCACAGGGTCGTGGGCAGGTCTCATCCCCATGGATCAATCACCCTGTAACTCGATGCACAATTCGCATTCCTGGTTCTTCAGCTATGCAATCTGCAATATAAGGAGCACCTCTATGGACTGGCGCGACAAAGCCGCCTGCCTCACAGCCGATCCGGAACTGTTCTTCCCTGTCGGGAACACAGGCCCTGCAGTGGACCAGATCGACAAGGCGAAGGCAGTGTGCGCACGTTGCACGGTCACTGAGGTCTGCCTCCAGTACGCGCTGGAGACGGGGCAGGACTCCGGCGTCTGGGGCGGTCTCTCCGAGGATGAGCGTCGTGCGCTGAAGCGTCGCGCCGCTCGCGCTCGCCGGGCGTCCTGAAGCCTGCTCGGACGGGCCGCCCGACACCCGCGCGAACTCACTCGACAGTTCGTCTTTCGCCGATCGATTCATCACCGGATCACGCAAGCGTCAGATAGCGCAGCGGGACCTCGATCGTCACCTCAGTGCCTTGATCGACCATCGTGTGCCAATCGATCGTCCCTCCGAGTTCGCCCTGGATCAGGGTCCGAACGATCTGAGTGCCGAGTCCGGCGCCGACTTTCCCCTCGGGAAGACCGGAACCGTTGTCGACGACCTTGACCGTTAGCGTGTCATCTGAGCGATGTGCCACGATCTCCACTTCGCCTTCACGCCCGGCCAAGCCATGCTCGACAGCATTGGTCACCAACTCGGTGAGTGCCAGCGCGAGCGGTGTCGCGTATTCGCTCGGCAGCACCCCGAAGCTGCCAGATGACTTAGGGTGGACCGTGGTGTTGTGGCTCGAGGCCACTTCCGCGACCAGCAGCAGAACCCGGTCGAACACGTCGTCGAAGTTCACAGTCTGAGCCAGCCCGGTCGACAGGGTGTCGTGGACCACTGCGATCGCGGCGACCCGCCTCATGGCCTGCGTCAGCGCTTCTCGTGCTTCGTCCGAATGCGTGCGGCGCGCCTGGATCCGCAGCAAGGATGCGACGGTCTGGAGGTTGTTCTTCACCCGGTGGTGGATCTCCCGGATGGTGGCGTCCTTGGTGATCAGCTCACGTTCCTGATGCCGCAGCTCGCTTACGTCCCGACACAGCACGATGGCGCCGATCCGTTCGCCGCGATTGCGGATCGGAATCGTCCGCAAGGTCACCGTGACGCCGCGCGCCTCGATATCGGTACGCCACGGGGCGCGGCCCGTGACGACAAGCGGCAGCGACTCATCGATGATCATCCTGCCGCTGAGGAGGCGAGTGGTCACCTCGGCGAGCGACTCGCCTTCAAGCTCGTCTTCGAAGCCCATCCGGTTGAACGCGGAGAGGGCGTTCGGGCTTGCGAACGTCGTGACACCGTCGACATCGAGACGGATCAGCCCATCGGATGCGCGCGGCGCACCCCGCCTGGGGCCGCTCGGGGCACCCAGATCCGGGAAGTCACCGGAGGCGATCATCGCGAACAGGTCGTCCGAGCAGTCGTTGAATGTCAGCTCCTGGCGGCTCGGAGTCCGCGCCTCGCTCAGATTGCTGTGACGGGTGATGACGGCGACAGGCTTCTCGGCCGTCGCAGGAGATTGGGCATCCAGGCGACGGATGACAGGGACCGCTCGCACGCGGGTCGGCGTCTCCTCGTACCAGTCGGGCGCCGATGAGTCGATGATGAGGCCGGTCCGATATGCCTCGGTGGCCTGCGCCCGCCACTCGTTCTTGATCCGCTGGCCGACGAAGTCACGGTAGAAGAGGGTCGCCGCGCTGGAGGGACGCGCGTGAGCGACGGCGACGAAGCTGTCGTCCGACGTGGGAACCCAGAGCACGATGTCTGCGAACGCCAGATCAGCCAGGAGCTGCCAATCGCCGACGAGCATGTGCAACCAGTCGACATCGGCTTCGGTGGAACGCCCCTGGGCGAGTACAAGGTCACTGAGCGTCGACACGAGCATTAGTCTAGGAGGTCGCACGCCCGCAACCCACCGGGTTACCTGGGAGCCCTCGCCGAGTCATCCGAATGCCCGTTGAACGCGTTCGCGGCGTGTGCGGCGCCGGCCGGCCGATCCGCACGGCACTGAATTATCCACAGAAACGGCCGCCGCGTCGACATGTCCGACCGTCGCGTGCTTGAGTTGTCCAGTAAGCACACTGTCTCTTTGGGGAGCGCTCCCAGTCTGATTGCGCTGACTGCTGTGCAGTCCAACGCGTCCGCACGACCGCGGGCACAGACGAATCTGGGGAGAACCATGAGCCTTGCGCTGAACAATCCGTCCGAGAGGAACTTCGATCCCGATCGGCATGCTCAAGGTCTATCACGGGGAGCGGCGGCCGAATTCTTCGGGTTCCAGAGCACATCTGCCGACGTGCTGCCCGATCCGGCAACCCTCGTCTCCAACCTGAGCCTCTGCGTGATCGAGGTTCTCGCCGGGGCACGAGATCTGAACCAGCTCTCTCGCTGGCTCAGTGACGAGGTCTACCGGCATCTCCGCTTGCGCGTCGCCTTAGCAGCCCGCGCTCGGCAGGCGAAGGGCATTGCGGTTCGCCGCCCGCAGGTTACGGTCGGCGAACCGCGGATCACTCATCCGGCCGACGGGGTCGTCGAAGCGGTCGTCATCGTCCACCAGCGCGGGCGCTCGCGCGCCGTGGCGATCCGGCTGGAAGGGCTGGACGGCCGTTGGCGGGCGAGCGCCGTGAACGTGCTGTGACGGCTTGGGCTATCAGCGCCCGCGGCGCTCCTGTGCGCGGCGCTCTGCCCGGTTCGCGGGCGCGGCCTGATCGCCGTCCACGCGCTGGCCGAAGGCCCCGCGCGCGCCACCCTGACGCGGCGCCACGGGCTCCGGGCCGGGCGCTTGGCCGCCGGAGTCGGGCTGCGACTCGATGACTTGGGCACGCTGTGCCCGCGCCGTCGCGGCCTTCTCGAGACGGCCGCGCTGATCGCGCACCTCGACTTCACCGTTGTCGGTCGGCGCAGAGAAGCTGAGCGCTCCTTCCGACTCCGAACGTTCGAGACCGCGCGCGGCGACGTCCGCGACCTCGCCGGGGCCTTGGCTGACTTCGACTTCGAGGTTGAACAGGAAGCCGACCGTCTCTTCGCGGATCTGTCCCATCATCTGCTGGAACATGGCGTAACCCTCGCGCTGGTATTCGACCAGCGGATCGCGTTGCGCCATCGCGCGAAGGCCGATCCCGTCCTTCAGATAGTCCATCTCGTACAGGTGATCACGCCAGCGACGGTCGATCACCGAGAGGACGACTCGCCGCTCGAGCTCACGCATGGCCGGTGCTCCGAGCGACTCCTCGCGCCGCCCGTAGGCGATCTTCGCGTCGGAGAGGACCTCGCGGCGCATGAACTCGCGATTGATCCGTCCCCTGCTCCCGGCCTCCGCGATCACCTCGTCGATCGTGACGCCGACCGGGTAGAGCGTCTTCAACTCTGCCCACAGCGCGTCGAAGTCCCAATCGTCGCCGTTGCCGTCTCCCGTGTGGACGTTCAAGATCTCGTCGATCACGTCTTCGAGGAACTGCTGAGTCCGCTCGTGCAGATCGTCGCCCTCGAGAATGTGGCGCCGGTCGTTGTAGATCGCCTCGCGCTGGCGGTTGAGGACGTCGTCGTACTTGAGCACGTTCTTGCGGATTTCGGCGTTGCGCGACTCGACTTGCGCCTGGGCACTACGGATCGCCCGGCTGACGACTTTCGATTCGATCGCCAGGTCATCGGGGACATTGCTTCGCCCCATCAACGATTCGGCGGCTCCGGAGTTGAACAGACGCATCAGGTCGTCGGTCAGGGAAAGGTAGAAGCGACTCTCGCCCGGGTCGCCCTGACGGCCGCTACGTCCTCGGAGCTGGTTGTCGATCCGTCGCGACTCGTGTCGCTCAGTGCCGAGCACGTAGAGGCCTCCGGCCTCCAGTACCTTCTCAGCCTCAACGGCCACTTCTTCTTTGACCGCGCGGAAGACCGCGTCCCATTCGGCTTCGTATTCGTCCGGAGTCTCGACCGGCGACAGACCGCGTGCGTTCATCTCGGCTACCGCGAGGAATTCGGCGTTGCCGCCCAGCATGATGTCGGTTCCGCGACCAGCCATGTTGGTGGCGACGGTGACCGAGCCGAGACGGCCGGCCTGTGCGACGATCGCCGCCTCCCGGGCGTGGTTCTTCGCGTTGAGGACTTCATGACGAACTCCCTTTTTCGCAAGCATGCGGGAGAGGTACTCGCTCTTCTCGACGCTGGTCGTGCCGACCAGCACGGGCTGGCCCTTCTCGTGGCGCGCCGCGATGTCCTCGACGACCTGACCGAACTTGGCCTCTTCGTTCTTGTAGACCAGGTCGGGCTGGTCGACGCGGACCATCGGCCGGTTGGTCGGGATCGGTACGACACCGAGCTTGTACGTGCTCATGAACTCGGCCGCCTCGGTCTCCGCGGTGCCGGTCATGCCGGAGAGCTTGTTGTAGAGGCGGAAGTAGTTCTGGAGCGTGATCGTAGCGAGGGTCTGGTTCTCGGCCTTGACCGGCACGCCTTCTTTCGCCTCGATCGCCTGATGGATGCCCTCGTTGTAACGGCGCCCCACGAGAATGCGGCCCGTGTGCTCATCGACGATGAGCACCTCGTCGTTCATGACCACGTAGTCCTTGTCGCGCTTGAACAGGGCGTTGGCTTTGATGGCGTTGTTGAGGAACGAGATCAGTGGCGTGTTGGCCGACTCGTACAGGTTTTCGATTCCCAGGTAGTCTTCGACCTTCTCGATCCCCGGCTCGAGTACGCCGACCGTCCGCTTCTTCTCGTCGACCTCGAAGTCGGATCCGACGACGAGCTGGTCTGCGAGCCTTGCGAACTCGTTGAACCAGCGGTTCGCCTCTCCTGAGGACGGCCCGGAGATGATCAGCGGCGTCCGCGCCTCGTCGATGAGGATCGAGTCGACCTCGTCGACGACGGCGAAGTTGTGTCCGCGCTGGACCATGTCGCTGGCCTGCCATGCCATGTTGTCGCGCAGGTAGTCGAAGCCGAACTCGTTGTTGGTCCCGTAGGTGATGTCTGCCGCATACTGCTCGCGGCGTTCCTCGGGAGTCTGACCGGACAGGATCACTCCGGTGGTCATCCCGAGCGCGCGGAACACGCGACCCATCAACTCGCTCTGGTAGCTCGCCAGATAGTCGTTGACCGTGATCACGTGGACTCCGCGGCTCGGGATGGCGTTCAAATACGCTGCCGTGGTCGCCACGAGGGTCTTGCCTTCACCGGTCTTCATCTCGGCGATGTTCCCGAGGTGAAGTGCTGCGCCGCCCATGATCTGCACGTCGAAGTGACGCAGCCCCAGGGTTCGCACCGACGCCTCGCGCACGGCGGCGAACGCCTCGGGGAGCAGGTCGTCCAGCGACTCGCCGTTGCCGTAGCGCTCGCGGAGTTCCGCGGTCTCGTTCTTCAGGTCTTCGTCGGTGAGCTCTTGGAAGTCCTCCTCGAGCGCGTTCACCGCCTTGGCATACGACTCGAGCCGTCGGAGCACGCGCCCCTCGCCCACCCGAAGGATCTTTTCCAAAACTGAGGCCACGGATGCACTCCACTTTTCGTCTGGGCGCCACTCGCACCAGGTGTGCGGTCGATCACATGCGCCATCGACCGACCGCAGCCGGCAACTATAGCAATGCTACTTGCTCAATGGCTGAGCTTGCGGCTCGCAGTCGCGACCTCCTGCAGTTCATCTGCATCGTCGTCCAGGGAAATCACGCCGTAATCCCAGCCTTTCCTCCGGTAAACGACGCTCGGACGCTCACTCTCGTGGTCGATGAAAAGGTAGAAATCGTGCCCGACCAGTTCCATGTAATACAGCGCATCGTCGACCGACATGGGCGTTGACGCGAACACCTTGGTGCGGATCACGACCGGGCAGTATTCCTCCTCGCCGTCGACCGCGTCGCCGCCGGGTTCGGCAGGCGCCGTGACAGAATCGCCGTTCACCTTGGCGAGGACGTCCGCGGAGGCCGGGGTGATGCCCACCACACTGAACGCACCGGTGCTCGCCTCGCGCAACGACGGCGGCCGGTGCTGGCCGCGATGCACTTTGCGACGGTCTTTCGCGCGTCGCAATCGTTCCATCAGTTTGGAGAACGCAACATCGAACGCCGCATACTTGTCGCTGTTGGTCGACTCCGCGCGCACCACTGCGCGCGGCCCGATCAATGTCAGCTCCACCCGGTCTTCACCGCTCGCCCCGCCAGTCCGGTCATGGTGCCGGCTGACCTTGACCTCGAGAGAGAGGGCACGTTCGGCGAGATGCGCAACCTTGTCTGCCTTCTCGGTCGCGTAGTCGCGAAAGCGATCAGTGATTCCTAGGTTGCGTCCGATGATGTTGAGTTCCATGGCGACCTCCCTGATCCAACGTGACACCCGCCCGAGCGATCAAGGGCGAGTCGACCACGCCTTTTCACCCACCGTAGACCCGGGCCGCTGAGAAGTCACCACACACTTCAGGAGGTCCTCAGTCATCGCTTGCCGCATCCGTTCGGCGCCGCGTCGACGCGATCGTCGCAGCGGCGATGACGCGGCCGCCTGCCTCTTCGAGAGCGCGCCATGCTTCGCGAACCGTCGCGCCTGTGGTGAGGATGTCATCGACGATCAGATAGGACCGGCCTGCTGCCCTGTGCGCCGCACGAAGAGAACCTTCACGATTCCAGGCGCGGTCGGCGAAACCCAGGGCAGCCTGGTCTTCAGTCTGTCTCACGGAGTGCAGGACCCTCGAGGCCCTGAATCCGGCGCCTGCCAACAACAGCCCCGTCGGATGGTATCCGCGCCGGCGCGAGGCCGCACGGGACGAGGGGATGACGGCGAGGTTCACGACCTCCCCGAAAGGTGCATCGGAAAGCGCGGAAGCGAGTGCCGCGCGCAGCGGAGCTGCGAGGGCGCTCGTCGCGTCGACACGCCCGTCCTCCTTGAACGCGAGTAGCACCTCGCGAGCCACGCCGGCGTATTCGAGCACCGACCATGCCGGCAGCGATTCGACTCCGCCTGCGAGTACGCGACAGGTCGCCTGTCCTCGGAGCTCGCCGAGGCAATCCGGACAGACGCTCCGGTCGGAGCGCCCGCATCCGCAGCATTCCGCCGGCGCCACCACCGAGAGCGCCTCTCTCGCCGCTTCGCGAAGACGGAACCAGGGATGCGATTGCTGAGACGGCATGAGTCCATGCTCGGCTTCGAACGATCGTGACCGGTTCCGGTGACAGCAGCCGGGGAAATCTGCGCAGGCCCGTCGTCCCGTGGAGGACATCCGCACGTGCGGGCTCGCTTCAGGGAGTGCCCATCTGAGTTCCGAGCACATCGATCTTGTCGGCCTGAACCTGCCATCCTGCGCCCGTCGGAGCCTGCAGCGAGCCAGCCGACGTCCGGACCAGATACTCGGCCACACCGCCGGCCCCCGCGATCTCTGCGCCGTCGAGCGGACCGACGCTCGTGTTCAGGGTTCCGCCGATCTGCTGTTGAGCAACCGAGGTCTGCCCATTCGGCTCGGCGCTCAAAGTCACGATTTCGAGGTTGTCGATCCACGCCGTTGAGATCGGCGTCCCAGAACCCATGCTGAGCACGAACGGCTGACCAACCGAAATCGGCACGTTTGACGAGTCCCTGGTGATGCCGGCCGCGACGACCGTCCATTCGTCCCCGGACATCAGGATCGCGATCAGACGCGTGCCGTCACGGGAGACCGCGAGCGAGGCGATCTGTGTCGCACTCGGCCAGTTCGTCTTGACCGGCCGGGACGTGCCGTCCACTCCCATCACCGTCAGAGAGCTCGGATCGTCGGCGGGCACTGTCCAGGCGTAGCCGTAGTTGTCCAGAGACGGCGCGATCAGCCCGGGACGCCCGTCGGCCTTCGTGGGCGCGTCGGTCGTCGACGCACGGGCGACGAACACACCAGAGGCGGTGAGCGCCGCCGCAGTCTGCCGGTTCGAGGAAAGAACGACCGAGGTGGGATGAAGGGGGTCCAGCTTGTCGCTGATACCCGGGATAGCCGAAAGGGTCGACCCGGTGAGGAAGCCGACGTTCCCGCCCCTGCTGACCAGAGGATGGCTGTCAATGGTCTGGGTCGTGCTCGGCATGTTCGCGGCGGAGAGGGCCCTGATCGATTGCGTCGTCCCCTCGATCGAGATCTGCACGCTCGACACCAGGGTCCCGAGGCTCTGGGACAGTTGCAATTGCATTCGTTCCAGCGTGAGAGCTCCCGCCTGCGCGGCGTCGCTGGTCAGGTCGACCTGGGCCTGATCCCCCGTCGTCGTCACCGCTCCGACGCGCAGCTGCGTGCCTTTCGGGAACGCCGAGATGACGGCGCCCTGGAGCCAGGGCGAAGGCCCCGTGAGCAATGCCTTCACGATTCGGGTCGCCGTCGACGCGCGCGCCGGGAACCAGCGCTGATCCGGCACCAGGTACTGGTAGTCGGGGCTGTAGAAATAGAGATCCTGCGGGGAGAAGACCGAATTGAAAGTGGACGCATCGAGGACGATGCCGTCGGGCGCGACTGAGATCCGCCACTGGCCCGCGATCTTCTGGAACGAGTACGCGAGCGTGACGGGCGATTTCGAGGTCACCTGGTGATAGTCGCCCGACGAGTCGACGACGGCTTGAGGAGTGACCGCGAGCGTCCAGGAGATGGTCGACGTCTCTTGATACACACGCCCCGTGCCCTGGTCGACGGTCACGCTCGCATCGGGGTCCCACGTCGCAGCCAGTCTCGGCGTGAGAAACTCTCGCGCGATCGAGTAGCTGTTGCGGGGACTCGATGCAGCGTCGATGAACCCGTGCAGAAGGTCCAGCTGACTGGCATCCTTGGCCGGAGGCGACGGGTTGAAGTCGAGATCCAACGGTTCCGTCACCTGCGAGATGCGCCCTCCGGCGCGCACGGGACCGGAGTCCGGGATTCCCGCGCACCCGGCGAGCACCGCGGCTGCGACCAGCACGGCGACGGCAGCCGCAAACCTCCTGCGCTTGGTCATGGGCCGGCCTCCCCGATGGGTCCGCCGGGGGCGATCGGCGCGGCGTCTGCGTCCGCCGGCGGCAGAGGGAGAGGGGACGACTCGATGCGGCCGCCCGGCACCCGTGGGAGCGTCAGCCGGAAGCATGCGCCACGCCCCGGCGAAGACCACACGTCCAGGCGTCCCGAATGCACCTGGGCGTCTTCCTGCGAGATCGCAAGGCCCAGACCCGTTCCGCCGATGGTTCTCTTGCGGGAGGGATCGCCTCGCCAGAACCGATCGAACGCGTGCGCGAGCTCGTCGTCGGTCATGCCGATGCCGTAGTCACGAACCGTGACGGCGACCGCGCTGGTGTTGCTGTCCACGGTGACCACGATCGGGCGCCCTTCACCGTGCTCGATCGCATTGCCGAGCAGATTGCGCAGCACACGACGGATGCGACGCGGATCCATCGCGACGTCGAAATAGCCGCCCGGCGCCTCCAGACGGAGCGAGCTCCCCCGCTGGTCGCCGAGCGTACGCATGCTGTCCACGGTGTCCTCCGCGACACGGACCAGGTTCGTCGGCTCCAGGTCGAGGACGACGGATCCGGCGTCGTACCGGGATATCTCCAGCAGGTCGTTCAACAGCACGTCGAATCGCTGGATCTGGGTGTGGAGCAGTTCGGCGGTGCGCTCGGTGGCCGGCGGGAACGACTCGCGCTGATCGTAGATGAGGTCGCCCGCGAGACGGATCGTCGTCAGGGGCGTGCGGAGTTCGTGCGAGACGTCCGAGACGAATCGCTGCTGCAGCTGGGACAGGCTCGCGAGCTTCATGATCTGTTGCTGCAGGCTCTCCGCCATTCCGTTGAAGGAGCGCGCGAGCGAAGCGAAGACATCCTCACCGTGCTCAGGGATCCGCACCTCCAGATCCCCGGCGGCAAGCCGTTCGCTCGTCTGAGCGGCGACGCGGATCGGCTGCACCACGAGACGCACGATGAGCCAGGTGATCGCTCCGATCAGCAGGATCAGCGCGATCCCGGCCACCAAGAGGGTGTATTCGACGAAGGTCAGGGTCTTCTGCGCGTCGGAGAGGTCGAAACCGATATAGAGCTCGTAGTTGCCCGCGGTCGGGATGTTCAATTGGGTGCCGACGACGATGCCCGGAGTGGTGCGACCGCCGCCGTCATGCAGGGCGACGGACTGGTAGTACTGCTTGTTCCCGCCGTGCTGGACTTCGTGGCGCAGTTTCGCTGAGATCACGCCTGCCAGTCCGGGACTCGTCCGGTCGGATGGAGCGAGGAAGGACTGACCCTGACCTGGCACCCGATATGCGGCGATCAACTGGCTGGAGCTGGTCGCCTGGATCGCGGGAAGGACGGTGTCGAGCAACTGACGCGCGTCGCTGCTCGTGACGTCTGAAGCGGTCAGCGTCTTCTGGGCGGCCGTGGCGGCTTGATCGGAGTCGCGCAGCGCCTGATCCAGTCGGGACTGGTAGAGGTCGCCGGAGATGCTGAAGGCCATGTAGATCCCGGTCAGCAGGATCGCGGCGCCGGTCAGCAGCAGGGTGATGGTGACCGTCCGCACCTGCAGCGAGCGCCGCCAGAGCGACACCGCCTCGGCGATCCAATTCCGCAGGCGTCCCCACGGAGGGTTCAGCGGGCGCGAAGACCCGGACACGGCACTCCCGCTCATCCCCGCAATCGATTCGGGGTCACAGCTCAGGCCGCCTGACCGGCGCGGTAACCCACGCCGCGGACCGTCATCACGATCCGAGGATTGTCGGGATCGTCCTCGACCTTCGCGCGCAGACGCTGGACGTGCACATTGACCAGACGCGTATCGGCCTTGTAGTGGTAGCCCCAGACCTGTTCGAGCAGCATCTCGCGGGTGAAGACCTGCTGCGGCTTCGACGCCAAAGCCAGCAGAAGGTCGAACTCGAGTGGAGTCAGGTTGATGCGCTTCTCGCCGCGTCGGACCTCGTGCCCTTCGACATCCAATGTCAGTTCGCCGATCCTGAGGGCCCCGCTGGACGGCGACGCGGAGGCCGGTCGCAGGCGCGCGCGAATCCGGGCGACCAGCTCCTTCGGGTTGAACGGTTTGACCATGTAGTCGTCCGCACCCGACTCCAGGCCCTTGACGACGTCCGCCGTGTCCGTCCGCGCAGTCAGCATGATGATCGGGGTTCCCGACTCGCTACGGATGCGGCCGCACACCTCGATTCCGTCCATGCCCGGGAGCATGACGTCAAGAAGGACCAGATCCGGAGCCAGCGAGCGGAAGGCGTCGAGTGCCAGAGCCCCGTCATCGCAGAAGTGCGGTTCGAATCCCTCGGTGCGAAGCACGATCCCGATCATTTCGGCCAGGGCGGTGTCGTCATCGACAACCAGAATTCGACCGTTCATGTGTCCGTTTCCTACCAGGGCAGCCCCGTGCCGCGCGTCGAGCCTGAAACTTCTTGCACAAGAGTAGCCGAGGTGGCTGGATGGATGCGACGAGCCGCTTTCGCGCGTCGGCACGATCGCATGCACTCGGTAACCGATCTGTGACAGCATTGCTCCAACGACGACTGGCCCGAGGCGGGCACTGAGGAGCGCCGAGCGTGAGCGACGACCCGAGCTGGCAACCACCCGGCGGATACCCTCCGCCTCCTCCCCCCGCCCGCGCGCCTGGCGGCGGCGACGCGGCCGGTCAGCCCAGCGGCGGTTACCCCGGTCCCGGCTACCCCGGTCCCGGCTACCCCGGTTACCCGGCCGGAAGTCAGCCCGGCGGCTACCCAGGCGGCGGCTATCCGGGCGGCGGCTGGACTCCGCCCCCGAAGCCCGGCCTGATCCCTCTGCGACCATTGGGCTTCGGAACGCTGCTCGGCGCGCCGTTCCAGCTCATCAGGCGGAACCCGCGGGTGAGCATCGGGGCTTCCCTGCTGATCTACGGATTGCCGCAGGTGGCCTCCACATTTCTGCTCTACGCAGGATTCGCGATCCTGCTCGGCCGGATCGACATGTCGCTCTCCAACGATCGTCAAGTGATCACCGCCGGCGCCGTCGCCGGAAGTCTTCTGCTGTCATTGCTCGCGGGCGCCCTCTCCACGGTGTCCGGCGCCGTGCTCCAGGGGATCATCGTGTCGGAGGCGGCCCGGGAGAGCCTCGGCGAGCGCCTCACCGTGAGAGAACTCTGGTCGAGGTGCCGTGGAAGGATCGGCGCGCTGATCGGCTGGGCGCTGCTGGTGCTGGCGGCTCTGCTTGTGTCGATGGTGCTCCTCTTGCTCGTGGTGATCGTCCTCGTGACGCTCGGCCCGGTGGGGATCGCTTTCGGGGTGCTCGCCGGACTGCTCGGGTTCTGCGCTGTCGGAGTCCTCGGATTCTGGCTAGGAATCAAACTAGCGATGGTCCCGAGCGTCATCGTCCTCGAAGGCGCTGGGTTCCGTCGGGCGATGTCGCGCTCCTGGCAGCTCACCGCGGGCAACTACTGGCGGATCTTCGGCGTCATAGCGTTGATCGCCGTCATCGTCGTCATGGTGCAGGAGATCATCGTGACCCCGATCTCCCTGATCGGGACGTTCACCTCGTTCCTGTCCCGGCCGACCGAGATCGGCACCTCGAGCGCACCGCTGACCCAATCGCTCTTCTCCCCGACGATGATCGTCGGAGCTCTGGTCTCGACGATCGTAGGAGCGATCCTGCAGGTGGCACGCAGTTCCGCGCCGGCGCTGCTCTATCTGGACTTGCGGATGCGGAAAGAAGGACTCGACCTCCAGCTCGTCCGATTCGTCGAGGCACGTCAGGCCGGGTATCCGGCGCCAGACCCGTTCCCTGTCCCGGGTAAGTCGGCGACCGGCCCTGTTCCACCGCAAGCCGGCCCGCGCGGACCCTTTCCACCGCAGGCCGGCCCGTCCGCATGATCGGGCGGTCCGCTCCGGACCTGCACGGAGTACCGGTGACGCCGGGCGCCGGCGAAGCGCGCAGATGGCTCATCGACGAGTTGGCCAAACCTGCCTACCAGGCGGCCAAGCCGACCTGGTTCGATAGAGCCTCGAACGCCGTCTGGACCTGGTTCACCTCTCTGTTCAGCACGCACGGTCCGGGCCACTCCGGATACCTCGCAGCTGCCATCGCGATCGTCGCGCTGGCGCTGATCGTCACCGCGATCGCGATCTTCGGACGGCCGAAACTCAACCGGCGCACCCGGCTCGCCGTACCGGTGATCTCCGGAGACGATCTCCGCGATTCTCGCGCGCTACGACATGCCGCGGCCGACGCCGCGCGAAGCGGAGACTGGACACGCGCGGTCGAGGACGCCTTCCGCGCGATTGCACGCGACCTCGACGAACGCACGCTGATCGTCCTGAGGCCGGGCACGACGGCTCAGGAGATCACACATCTCGCTGCGCAGGCGTTCCCCGAGCTCGCGCGGCAATTGTCCGAGGCTGCCCGCTCGTTCGATTCTGTCCGCTATCTCGGAAAGACCGCAACGGGCGACGACTACGACCGCACGCGCTCCCTCGATGAGGCTCTCCGTGCACGCCGAAGAGCTCCGGACACGACAGGCTCTCTCAGCGGGACGCTGTCGTGACCTCGGCTGTCGCTCAGTCGCAGACCCCGCGCGTCCGGCAATCTTTGCGACGTGCGCTGCCATGGCTCGTGCTTCTTCTCATCGCACTCGGACTCGTCGGGCTCACGCTTCTGCAGACAGGGGGCGCGTCGGGCGGTGGACCGGCGCTGGGCGCTTCCAACCCGGCGCCGAACGGCGCACAGGCCCTCGCTCGCGTGCTCTACGATCACGGAGTCGACGTCGTCGAAGCGCCGACTCTCGCCGACGCGAAGAGTTCCGGTGGCCCGGACACGACAGTGCTCGTCTACGATCCGTCTTCCTTCCTGGACTCCGAGCAGCTGAGGTCTCTGAACGGCGTTTTCGCGACCATCGTGCTCGTTCGTCCGGACTTCGACGCGCTGAACGCACTCGCGCCGGGCGTGCACGACGCCGGAGCGGCCGGTGCGCCGGTCGACACTGACGCCCGGTGCGACCTGCCTGCGGCGACCCGGGCCGGACGGATCGCTGCGCCGGGCCACGCATATTCAGTCGGCATCAGCAGCGGCAGCGGCAGCGGCAGCGGCGCGAGCATCGGCTGCTTCCCGCACCGCGACAACGCGTTCACGATCGTGAGCACTCGCCTGGATGCGGGCACCGGGTCGAACGTCGTCGTGGTGGGCTCTACCGACGTGTTCGACAATCAGCACATCACCGAGGCCGGCAACGCCGCACTCGCCGCCAATCTGCTCGGAAGCCACGGCACTCTCGTCTGGTATCTCCCCACACTGACCGACGCGTCCCCCGGCGGACCGGTCCAGCTGAGCGCGCTCACTCCGGGTTGGGTCACTCCGCTTGTGATCCTCGGCGCGGCCGTGTTCTTGGCAGCCGCCATCTGGCGAGGGCGACGATTCGGCCCGCTCGTGCCCGAATCCCTTCCCGTCGTAGTGCGCGCGGACGAGACGGTCGCGGGGCGGGCACGCCTCTACCAGCGCTCGTCGGCCCGGCTGCGCGCACTCGATTCTCTGCGGATCGGCGTTCTGGGGCGCATCACCACGCTCACCGGCCAGCCACGTTCTGCGCGAGTCGACGATATCGCCGCCCGGGTGGCAGCTCTTCTCGACATCGATCCAGAAGGCGTCCTGCGGATCCTCCGTGACGAAGAGCCGGAAACGGACGTCCGGCTGCTACAGCTGTCCGACCAGCTGACGGACCTCGAGGCGCGCGTCCGCGCTTCCGTCGGACGACCCGGGAGAATGGATAGATGACGCTGCCTGCCACCGATACGAGCGCCGACGAACTGCGAGCGCGATTGCACCAGGTCCGAACCGAAGTCGGCAAAGCCGTCGTGGGTCAGGAAGGAGCGGTGAGCGGGTTGATCATCGCCCTTCTGGCGGGGGGTCATGTCCTCCTCGAAGGCGTCCCCGGCGTTGCGAAGACCTTGCTCGTGCGCGCGCTCGCCCGCTCGCTCCGGCTCGAGACCAAACGCATCCAGTTCACCCCGGACCTGATGCCCGGCGATGTCACCGGCTCGCTCGTGTACGACGCGAACACGGGGCGGTTCGAATTCCGTGACGGCCCGGTCTTCACGAACATCCTGCTGGCCGACGAGATCAACCGGACGCCGCCGAAGACACAGTCGGCTCTCCTCGAGGCGATGGAAGAACGTCGTGTCAGCGTCGAGGGCGTCGGCAAACCGCTGCCCGCACCGTTCATGGTCGCCGCGACGCAGAATCCGGTGGAGTACGAAGGAACATACCCGCTGCCGGAAGCACAGCTGGACCGCTTCCTCGTGAAGCTCACCCTCGACGTTCCGGATCGCGACGGCGAGTGGAACATGCTGCGGCGCCATGCGCTCGGCTTCGATCCGCGCGACCTCGAAGCTGCCGGGATCGAGCCCGTCCTCGATGCGCGGACACTCGCTCTCGCACAGGCGTCCGTGCGGAACGTCGGCTCGAGCGACGAACTCCTCGCGTACGTGGTCGACCTCGCCCGAGCGACGCGGACGAGTCCGTCGGTGAAGCTCGGAGTCAGCCCTCGAGGCACAACAGCCTTGCTCGCCGCGGCGAAGGCGTGGGCGTGGCTCAACGCCTTCGACTCGATCACTCCCGATCATGTGCAGGCCATGCTTCTGCCCGTCTGGCGACACCGCATTCAGTTGACCGCCGAGGCGGAACTCGAAGGCGTCTCGTCCGATATGGTGCTCACCCAGATCGTCGGTTCCGTCCAGGTCCCGATCTGAGTCAGGAGATCACCCGATGGCACTCTCCGGGCGCTTCGTCGTGCTGGTCGCGTTGGGATCGATCCCGCTGATCCTGCTCGGCCAGAGACAGGGCGCTGCGATCCTGATCCTCAGCAGCTGGATCGCGGTCTGCCTCGTCCTTGGCGGCCTCGACCTTGCGCTGGCCGCCTCGCCGCGACCGCTTGCCCTCGAGCGCACTGTCGTGCCCCGTGTCCGCCTCGGCGAGCACGTCTCGAGCGAACTGACCGTTACGAACACCGGCACCCGCAGGCTGAGGGGACGGCTTCGCGATGGCTGGGAACCCAGCGCCGGACCCGAGAGCAGTCGCATTCCGCTCGACGTACCCGCCGGCGAACGACGACGGGTACTTACCACGCTGACACCGAGCCGGCGGGGAGAGCGCAGGACGGAGCATGTGACCGTCCGGTCATGGGGGCCGCTCGGGCTGTGCGCCAGACAGGCCACGCTCGTCGCTCCAGGTCGGATCAGAGTCCTGCCACCGTTCGATTCACGAAAACATCTCCCCTCTCGTCTCAAGCGGCTGCGCGATCTCGACGGATCTGCGAGCGTGATGCTTCGAGGCGAAGGAACCGAGTTCGATTCGCTCCGTCCCTACGTCGAGGGAGACGACGCACGATCAATCGACTGGCGTGCGATGGCACGCCGGCGAGACGTCGTCGTTCGGACGTGGCGCCCAGAACGGGATCGCCGCATCGTTGTCGTGATCGACACGAGTCGGACGTCGGCGGCACGAATCGGAGACGAGCCCCGCCTCGACACGGCGCTCGAGTCCACTCTTCTCCTCGCCGCGCTCGCGTCTCGTGCCGGGGATCGGGTCAGCGTCGTCGCATTCGATCGCACCGTCCGCGGGCGCGTCCGGAGCGGCGCGGGTCCGGGATTCCTCGCAGGACTGATCGATACTCTCTCGCTGCTCGACTCGGCCATGATCGAGATGGACTGGGACGGGGTGCCGGCTCAGGTCGGGTCGCTGACCTCGCAGCGCTCTCTCGTAGTACTCGTCACGGCACTCGAATCGCCCGGCGTGACCGCGGACCTGCTTGCCGTGCTGCCCGCGCTCACCCGCTTACACACGGTCGTGGTCGCATCGGTGACCGACCCGTCGGTGATGGACACCGTCCACCGACGCGACGACCGTGAAGCGGTCTACTATGCAGCCGCCGCAGAACGCGCGCTGCTCGACTCCGAACGAGCCGCCGCCGCCGTCCGCCGGATCGGTGCGGACGTCGTACTCGGGGCGCCGGAAAGGCTTCCGCCCGCTCTCGCCGATCGTTATCTCGCGCTCAAGGCAGCCGGGCGGCTCTGACGCCCGCGGAGCCCGCTGCCCGGTGGCTCCGACGCCCGCGGAGCCTGCGTCTCCCCGTCGGCGAGTGTCAGCCCGAGACGACGCGTCGAGCGCCGGCCGCTCGTTCGGCGATGTCCCCCGTCGCACCCGCCCGCACGGCGCGCCCACCGACGATCAGCATGTAGGAGAGGAATGCAGCCAAGGCGAGGGCGCCGATGCCGATCTTGACCGGCCACGGGAGCGATGACGGCGTCACGAAGCCTTCGATGATTCCTGAGACGAGCAATGACAGCACCAGTCCGATGGCGACGGCGAACAGGGCGCGACCGTCCTCGGCGAGCGCCTGAGCGCGGGTGCGGGCGCCCGGAGCGATCCATGCCCAGAAGATCCGCAGCCCTGCTGCCGCTGCGACGAACACCGACGTGAGTTCGAGCATGCCGTGCGGAGCGATGTATTCGAAGAACACGTTGCCTTTGCCGTAGGCGAACATGACAGCCCCATCGACGCCGATGTTCTGCGCGTTCTGGAGGATCACGACGGGGACGTAGACGCCGACGATTCCGAAAGCGATGCACTGGGCGGCGATCCACGCGTTGTTGGTCCAGACCTGGCCAGTGAACGACGCAGCCGGATTCGCTGAGTAATAGTTCACGAACTGGTGGTCGACGACCTCCTTCAGCTGCGCATTACTGCCGAAGCTGGCCAGCACTCGCGGATCGGACAGTGCCCAGAAGGCGAAAAGGAGCGAGACGATGGCCGTGCAGACCGCGACCGCGAGGGTGATCCAGCGCAGTCGATAGAGTGCGGCCGGCAGTTCGATCAGAAAGAAGTGCGGGAGCGCGGCGAGGGGATTGTCCGCCACACCGGCGAATCTGAGTCTGGCAGCGCTCAGCTTCAGCGACAGTCTCTCTCCGTGAACGGTCGATCCGGCCTGCGTCGCCATGGCCGACAATTGGGTCGTGCCCGACTGGTAGAGCGCGATCAGCTCGTCCGCCTCCGCACCGGTCAGACGTCGGCGCGACGACAGGGCCGCGAGTCTCTCCCACTCATCGGCATGGGCGTCCGCATAGGCATCGAGGTCCATCTGGTTAGATGTTACCCGTGGGCGAACCAGGGTCGCGTCAGGTGATGACCGGGGAGGCTGTCGCCCTCGACATGCGGCCGACCGGCTACCTGCTCGCGGCCGCCGGCGCAGCCATCGACTGGTGTGTGTCAGCCGCCGTCCTGCTCGTTCTGGTCCTCACGATCGGCTGGGCGGGCGGCGATTCGGTGGACAGTGCCCTCACGACGGCGCTTGTGACGGTGAGTCTGGTCATCGCGATCGTCGTGACCCCCATGACCGTGGAGCTTGCGACCCGCGGGCGGTCCCTCGGCCGGCTTGCGGTCGGGGCACGCATCGTTCGAGAGGACGGCGGAGCCTGCGAGTTCCGGCATGCCTTCGTCCGCGCGCTCACGGGCGTCGTCGAGATCTATTTGACGGTCGGCGGCCTCGCCGCTCTCGTCGGACTCGTCGATCCTCAGGCACGGCGACTCGGCGATCTGCTGGCCGGCACCTACAGCCAGTACCAGCGGGCTCCTCGCCCACCCTCACCCGGGCCGCCGCTGCCGCCTGAGCTGGTCTCGTGGGCGAGCGGCGCCGACGTCGCGCGGCTGCCCGACCGGCTGGAGCGGCGGCTGTCCTCATTCGCGCGCGAAGCACACGGCTATACGCCGCAGGCTCGAATGGCCCTCGCGTCAGAGCTCGCCGCCGAAGCGGCGCCGTATGTCTATCCGCTGCCCGCGGTCGCGCCGGAAGTCCTACTGCTCGGGATCGTCGCAGTGCGGCGAGCACGCGATGCCGCCGCGTTCGCGGGTCGGAAAAACCGCCTGGAACGGCTGAGCCCGATCCTCACCGGGCTCCCGCACGACTTCCCCGAGCGGTGAATCCGCGTCAGTACCGGTAGTCGTCCCGCTTGTACGGGCCTTCCAGCGGCACTCCGATGTAAGAGGCCTGCTCGGCCGTGAGCTCGGTCAGCTCGACACCGAGCGCGTCCAGATGGAGGCGCGCGACCTTCTCGTCGAGGCGCTTGGGCAGGACGTGGACTCCCAGAGGATATTCTCCGCCGTTGGTGAAGAGCTCAAGCTGCGCGAGCACCTGGTTGGTGAACGAGTTGCTCATGACGAAGCTCGGATGACCCGTCGCGTTTCCCAGATTCATCAGCCGGCCCTCTGACAGGATCAGCACGCTGCGACCACTCGGCAAGCGCCATTCGTGGACCTGCGGCTTGATCTCGATGCGTTCAGCGCCCACGGTCGCCTCGAGGCCGGCCATATCGATCTCGTTGTCGAAGTGACCGACGTTGGCGACGACGGCGAGGTGCTTCATTCCGAGGATGTGGTTCGCCGTGATCACGTCACGATTGCCCGTGCCGGTGACGAAGATGTCGACCTCGGCCAAGACCGACTCGATCCGGGCGACCTGGAATCCGTCCATCGCCGCCTGTAGCGCGTTGATGGGGTCGATCTCGCTGACGATCACGCGGGCTCCCTGGCCGCGCAACGCCTCTGCCGCACCCTTCCCGACGTCGCCGTAACCGGCGACGAATGCGACCTTGCCGCCCATCAGGACGTCCGTGGCGCGGTTGAGGCCGTCCGGAAGCGAGTGCCGGATCCCGTACTTGTTGTCGAATTTGCTCTTGGTCACCGAGTCGTTCACATTGATCGCGGGGAACAACAGGTTCCCTTCGCTCGCAAGCTCGTACAGGCGGTGAACGCCGGTCGTCGTCTCCTCGGTCACGCCGAGGAGCTCGTCTGCGACGCGGTGCCAGCGGTCGGGAGTGGTCGCCAGCGACTCGCGCAGCGTGGCGAGGATGGCACGCCATTCTGCGCTGTCGCCCGAGGCGTCGGCGGGGACGTGCCCAGCCTCTTCGACCTCGCGCCCGGTGTGCACGAGCAGCGTGGCGTCGCCGCCGTCATCGAGGATCAGGTTCGGACCGATCCAGTCGGCGCCGGCCTCTGCAGCCTCGGAGGACCAATCGAAGATCCGGTTCGTGCACCACCAGTACTCGTCGAGCGTCTCACCCTTCCAGGCGAAGACCGGTACGCCCGCCGGAGCATCGACGGTGCCCGTGGGTCCGACGACCACGGCCGCCGCCGCCTCGTCCTGCGTCGAGAAGATGTTGCAGCTCGCCCAGCGCACCCGAGCGCCCAGTGCGACGAGGGTCTCGATCAGCACTGCGGTCTGGACGGTCATGTGCAGCGAACCGGCGATGCGGGCACCTGCAAGCGGCTGGGATGGACCGAACTCCTCCCGTAGGGCCATCAGCCCGGGCATTTCGTTCTCCGCCAAGCGGAGTTGGTGGCGCCCTGCGTCGGCGAGGGACAGGTCCTTGATTCGATACTCGTGCGGCATCGTCCCATTCTGTCAGCCCCGAGGCCCGCTTCGCAGCGACGCCGCCCGCGCTACGTCCCGACGCCTGTTTCGCCCAGCACCGCGTGGCGGATCACCTGCCACCCTTTCGGTGCTGAGAGGCGTTCCGCGTGCCGCGCGCACAGATCATAACTGTGCGGCTCGTGCGTCATGCTGAGCGGACCGAGGACGGCCATCGAGTCCGCATAGACGTACGTCAGCGTCGCAACGGCCTCTTCGGTGCATGCGACGCGGGAACAATTTCGAGTCGGCATCGGGCACCACACTACCTTTCCGCACTCGGCATAGGATGGCGACATGCCCCGTTCCCGTCGCGCGAGCAACCAGCCGGTGAGCCCTTCGCCGTCCTGGCGAAACCGGCACGGCCGTTCCGCTCGAGGCTCGGTGACCGGGCCCCATCTGCCGATGCTCTACAACCGGATCGACCTGTTCGAGCTCGCGGTGGCATCGACCGCCGACTATCTCAAGGGTCTCTGGCCGGAGGAACTCTCGGACGTCCATTTCGATGTGGCGGCGGCGCCGATCGGTCCGGTCGATCCGGACGGAGTCGAGCGGTGGCATGTCGACCCGCTGGGCCGGAGGATCACCCTGTACCGTCTGCCGATCCAGCGCCTGGCGAAGCTGCACCGCAACGATGACGCGCACCGCAGGATGTACGTCGAGAGTTGCGTTTTTCGTGCGGTCGCCGAACTGCTGGGCAAGGATCCTTGGGATCTGGCGCCGGAGCGCTTCCGTCACCTGTAGTTCAGCCAGCTCGGCCGGGAAAGGCTCAGCGCGGGTACACCGTGATCGGAGCGGCCAGCGGGGCAGGCGGGTCGACCGCGAACGAACTGAGCAGACCGGGGCCCGAGAATCCGACCGAGGCGACCAGCGAGTTCGCTCCGGCGATCGAATAGACGCCAGCGGCCGAAACGGGAACGCCCACCGACGTCTGAGCCGGAATGCTCACGCGCTGGCCGGATCCCTTCGGACCCGTGACCGCGATCGATTGGGCCGAACGACTGGTGTTGGCAAGGTGGATGACCGCGCCGGGACCTTGCGGCACGGCGACCAGGAATTGTCCGGACAGCTTCTGAGATGCGACGAACCATGCGAAGTCCGTTCCGGTGGAGGTCGAGGACGTCGTCCGGGCCGCGGCGACGACGGGTTGATCCGAGTCGATGTTCACGGTGAAGCTCCCTGCGGCCAAGCCGGTCAATGGGACCTCGGTGACCTCACCTGGCTGGATCGTCGCCGTGAGCGAATTGCCCGCCGCGGTTCCGCGCTCCCCCGAGATTCCGATTCGTACCGTCGCGGCAGCGCTTCCGGTGTCGAGCAGGCGCAGTGCCGGATACGACACGGGGTAGCTCTCCGACCCGCCACCGGCGATGGGCGCGGCAGGTGCGGCGAGGGTCAGCCCAGAGATCACCTGCTGGGTCGCAGGGTCCGAGGTCGCACCGACGAGTTCGGCGCCTTCGGGCTGGATGCCGTCGACGAAGCTCTGCTGCATCGACGCGAGGACCTGGCCGACCACCGTGTCCACGTGGACGACCGGCATGGCGACCGAGGGTGCGAGCCCGGACAACGGGATGACTTTCTGCGAGTGAGGCGGCACCAGGATGCCCTGGGACGCCGCAGCATCGATCGGGCCCGACCCCCCGTAAATCGAAAGGTTGACGGTCGCTTGGACGCTGCCGGGATTCGAGAGGAGCACGAGTGAGGTCTGTCCGAGGGTCGTCGATCCGCCCACCAGCCAGCTATCGGGTGTCGGCTCCGCGCACGCGGCCGTGGCGAGACCCGTGATGTCCTCGAGCCCGGCGGTCTGAGATTGTGCCGCCGCGAGCTGCGGAACGCTCGCGTCCGACGTAGCGGGAACGGTGACGACCTTCGGAGCGCCCTGAGCGCCGGCCGCCGTGTCGTCCGGGGTCTGCAGGGACGACAGTGACGGAGCGGGCGAGCCGGTTCCGGCTCCGGCCTCGGTCGCAACGGGGCCGAAGGCGGTCAGGTCGGTCGCCGCACTCGCGTCCGCCGCAAGCTCGTAGAGCGGGCCGGGGCATACGCGCTGCTGGGACGTCGGAACCGGGGTCACGGTGCTCGACGGAGGTGTGATCGAGAAGCCGGGTATCGGGAGGAGGATCGCTGCCCCCACCGCGACGACGCCGACCGCCAGCGCGACGACGCCCGTCGCCACCCTCGCGCTCTCGCGTGCTACTCGGGCTTTAGTCGCCATCGTGTCCTCCCGCGGGCCGCGCGAATTCTCTCGGGCGCGTCGCCTCGTCGACCTCACCGGTTGCGCCGGCGCGTGGTTCCTCCGCCCGCCTCTCCTCGGAGACCGCCAGGTCTTCCTCGACGTACGAATCGGCGTCGATCGGCTCACC